>Ga0209916_1000500_pt1 | contig 59386 bp, 60 predicted proteins | sample ThiBio_1000_plan_FD_183956 | JGI IMG/M metagenome (GOLD analysis project Ga0209916, IMG submission 183956) | Wastewater bioreactor microbial communities from Cape Town, South Africa - Thiocy_solids_2 (SPAdes) | ecosystem: Engineered > Bioreactor > Thiocyanate-remediating > Anaerobic-Aerobic ... | reverse complement strand
GGGCCTCCACTGAGGACCAGGACGCCAGCCGCGCCAAGGGAGACCTTGAAGCCTTCGCGGCGGAGAAGGGGCTGGCCATCGCCGCCTTCTACATTGAGAACGAAAGCGGGGCCTCCTTGAAACGCCCCGAACTGTTCCGGCTTCTCGCGGACTGCACGCCCGGAGACATTCTGCTTATTGAGCAGGTGGACCGCCTATCGCGCCTCAACGCTGCCGACTGGGAGAAGCTCAAGGCGGAGATTGCGGCCCGTCACGTCAAGGTGGTGGCTCTCGACCTTCCGACCTCTCACGCCCTCGCCAAGCCCAATACAGACGATTTCACGGCCCGCATGCTGGATGCCATCAACGCGATGATGCTGGACGTCCTCGCGGCGGTGGCCCGCAAGGACTACGAGGACCGGCGCAGGCGGCAGGCGCAGGGCATCGCGAACAACCTTGACGCTCTCGATAAGAAGACGGGCCTGCCGAAGTACCGGGGCCGCCGCGAGGATGAGCAGCGCAATGCCGCCCTCATGGCCATGCTGAGCAAGGGCATGTCGTGGTCTTCCATCATTGAGGCCACCAAACGCAAGGGGGAGGACGGCAAGCCTCGCTACGTCTCCCGCTCCACCCTAGCACGGCTCGCCAAGCGGCTTGAGGGGGCAACCGCTTAGCGCAAATCCAAGTCCCCTTCATCACAGAGGAGAGACCACCATGAGCAGCATCGAAAACTCCAAGGACCTCATCTTTATGGACGATGACGGCAATGAGTACGTGGGCCGCTTAGAGGCCGCCATGCCAGAACCGGAAGATGGTGATGAGTGCTGGACGCTCGCGGGCGACAAAGAGACCCTATCCGTCTTCTATGCGGGCCGCTGGCACCCTTGCCTGGAGAACAGGACCGCTCACTAGCTCCCGCGCTCCACCACCACAAACGCATTGAGGACCGCTAAACCTTCACCGGGCTTGGCGGCCTTGCGTTTCGCCCTTAGTGGAATAGCTGGTGAAGCGGCTGCACGATCAGGAGCGCATTCATGAAAATCAGAAAGCCGCTCAAAATCCTGAGCCGCACCTCTTCCATCACCAATAGCTTCGTCCAAGCCATTATACCCAGCATAGAGCCTAGCGAACAGGAGCGACGGGAGGCGCTGGCGATCCTGGAGATCGACGAAAACGACATGCGCTGCGCCTATTGCGGGACGCCGTCGACGGACTGGGACCACCTCAGGCCGCTCGTTAGGGGCAAGCGGCCAACGGGCTACATCAACGAAGTGCGGAATTTGGTGCCCGCGTGCGGCCCATGCAACCAGTCAAAGAGCGGCGCGGACTGGAAGACGTGGATGATCGGAAATGCGCGAAACTCCCCAAGATCACGCAAAGTGGCGGACTTGGAAAAACGCATTGCTCGACTTGAGCGCTTCGAGGCATGGGGTGGCGTCGAGCCATTGCCACTCGCGGAACTTGGCGGAGAGCACTGGGACGCTCATTGGAAAAATCTGGAAGCAATCGTGAGTCTCATGAGGGATGCGCAGTTGCATGCAGCCTTGCTGCAAGGCGCAATCCGCATCGCCTTGGCGAAGAAAAGAAGTAGCACGGAGGCGGTTTCGTTTGAAACAATCAGCGTTGACGAGCGTGATCGATAGTTCCGCTGGATAGCTATCAGTCCGATTTTATTTTGGAGCGGGAAGGCCCCAAAGCGCACTCCCGGTTCGCTCCGGTGCCCGGCGCATTCTCGAAGACGCATCGGGCCGCACTGGGCGGGCTCCCGCACTTCGCCTTGAGTTGCTTGAAGCCGACGCATCGGCCGCTTTCAATGTGCCTGTAGCCGGGGCCGCCCTTGCAGCCGCACCCGTGGCAGGGCGTGGAGTCGATGATGCAGCCGGCCGCGAGGGAGGGTGATGGCGAGAGGGCGAGCAGCGCCAACGCAAGGGCGCCCCCGAAAAGCATTATCATTGCCCCAGCCTCCCATCATCCCCGGCCGGGAGCATAACGCCTCGCCATGGAGTCCAGAAGCCCCACCGGCGGCGGCTCCGGGCTGGCATAGGGGTAGCTGCTCGAAAGGGCGTGATGCGGCTGCACGGGGCTCTCTGAGTCTTGGAGGGGCCATCGTGATGCGTGGGGTCGGGTAAGGGCATTATGGCGCTGCTTTCCGGGGGCTTAAAGCGCCTAAATGAAATAGGTCGCTGTATGAAGAGACAGCGCCAAGCCAGCTTAAAGCAGCTACCTTACTGGCACTGTGCGCCACGGTGCCCAGCAGCATACCAGTGATCGAGGAGGCGAGGGGAGGGGCCGACCGTGGCAGAGGGCGTGAAGGGTCCTAGAGCTTATCTTGGCCAGCCAGCCTCCTTCGAAGCCTGATGACACTTTGAGCCGACCACTTGCCCCCACGCGGGCCTTTAAGCCGCCTCCGGTTTAGCTCTGCCGCCATCGCCGAGGCGCTCATCTTGTTGAAGGGGTCGATGCGCTGGAGCTTGACTTGCACCCTTTCCGCGTTGGCCTGTGCCTTAGCTTTGAGCGCCGCCACCGCGCTAGCGTTCCCTGCACCTGATGCGTGAATTGCCTTTGCCCCGTTAGGGTTCCCCAAGCGCTTGCCCTCATGCGCGAGCGCTTCGCGTTTCACCTTGAGCGCCGCTTTGATCCGCTGCGAGACGACTTCCCGCTCCGCTGTGGCGGCCTGGACGATATCGCCTATGGTGTGCCACGTGAGGTCTGCGCGACCACAGATGACGAAACGGAACGCTTCTGTCTCCAATGCACGAAGCAAGGGCAGGTCGAAACGGGGGCGCCGGAGCTTTGCAATAAGCAGCGTGGCGTCCTTCCTACGTGCTCTTGCCAAGGCTGCTTCCAGCTGTGCCAGCCGGACTTCCCATGGCCCCGCAGGCTCAACGTACTCGGCAACCAGCGAGGCCGTCTTCCCGGTCTTCGATACTCGGAGCCGAACGGCCTTCCGCTGGGCCGCTAGTTCCTCAGGCGAGGAGCATGCTCGGATGAATGAAACGAAGCGCTTGTTGGCAGCGGCAAACCTCTCAAGGCTCCTTGACATTGGCCTTCGGTCTTCCTGGCCGTCGCGTTCCCTGTCTAGCTTCCGCCAGCGCGTTAAGACCTCCTCGTTTTTGCGGGCACGTTCTGCGGCCTCTTCTGCCTCTTCCTGCATGCGCCGTTGAAACTCAGGATCGTTCTGCCGACGCTGATGCTCCTCCTCGGCTTCCTTTCTGATGCGCTCCAACGCAGCACCGGGACGCACCGCTGAAACTTCAAAGACTGCCTTGGGTCGCATCATGCGCCTCTCTCACCACCACACTCATATATTAGGCCATTTGTGACGCATAGCTAGTGCAGATACTGTTAGGCCATTTGTGAAGCAAACGAAAGCCAAATAAACCATTGTAATACCTAGATATTATATCGCACATCATGACTCCATCCGTAGTTAGGTACCTATATGAAGAGACGGCGAGAGAACGCTTCGGCTCGTTAATACCCTTCTATAAGAACAAGGCGCGTGATGAAGGCATCCGCCACAGCCCTCCCATGCGGCATCCCACCTGTTGAAGGCCTGGGTTGGCACATGGCCCTTCCTTACCCCCTCCACCACCCCATCCCTAACCTAGTGCCCCAGCCTTGAGCCTGCCGCGCGGGGCATGGCACTTTGCCAACGAAAGGCGGCCCCATATGGAGACTAACCAAGACAGGCCTCGGGACCACCGGCTGTTCATAGCGGCAGCGGATAAGGTCCTGGACGGCTGGGATAAGGTGGCCAAGACAGCCTTCTGGTGGTTCATTCTCGACCCCTCGGGGGAAACCCTGGCCAGTTGCCAGCATGGCTACGGGTACTGGTCCGCCGGTTACAAGACCAAGGCCCTACTGCCCGCGATCCTTGAGGCCGCCCCCAACTTGCCGGAAGGCTGCACAGCCCATGTCGTCACAGATGAGGACTGGTTGGCGGCCGTCCTTAACCAAGGCCCCGATGGCAGGGCAGCTACAGGTTACCGCAGGACCAATGGGCATGCGCTAGCCCAGCAGGAACATTGGCGTGAGTTGGATGCGCTCATTGTTCCTCGGCGGGTATGCCTTACGGCAGGGCGGCCCCGAGACGACGATGAGGCCACCCAGCTTGAGAGGTTGAAGGATGGCGTCAAAGAAGGCGCCTTCAACATCGGCAACAGGCCCAAGGAGTGGCAGGCCCGATGAACGAGCGTGGAGCAGCCCTCCAAGCTCGCATGGCCGACCTCATGGCCGCCTCGCTGCCCCGATGCAGCATCCCTGGTTGCGGACGACCTACAGTTGGGGCGGAGGGGAAGGGGCTCGCTGCTTGCCTCTGCCGCCTCCACCTCCAGCACAAGGCCCGCCATGGCTCGGCATGGGCCAAGACCTACCTGGCGGCCGACCTCAAGCCTTACATCAAGACCGCCGCCAGTTGGATCGATGCCCACCGGGAGGAGCCATGGACGGCCTATGCATTGGCCGCCCTTGATGGCCTCCTCATCGGTGCCGGCCCGGTAGTGCCTGCCCAAGACCTAAAGCACCACCGGGCAACGTTCCGGGCTCGGGTGGCCTTCGCACGGTTACGAGAGGCGGGCATCAAGCCTCAGCGCATCCTCGCCGTCTATCTGGGGGGCTCCGCCCTCATCAGCGATGATCGGGGCTCCCATCGTGTCGAAGAGTTCCGCATCGTCCAATGCGCCAAGGCCCTCCACCGGCTGGCCTCGGGCACCCATAGGCGTTGGGACTTTCCGATGGCCAACGGCACGACGCACCCGCTCGAAATGCACGTTTACCCACGGTCCAGCGGAATGGTGCTCCGAGAGATTGGAGGGCAGGTGGATGAGATAGCGCGAGACCTAGCGGAGCAGGCCGTGCCAGCCATCAGGCAGGCAAAACGGGAGACCTTTGGGCCGCACCCCTCCGAGGCTCCGGGCTGGGTTCCTCCTTGGCGCAGGGCTCTCGACAAAGCACGGGCCGCCCCATGATCGAGAGATATGGTGCCGGGCTCCCGGTGCGCACATGCTAGTCCCAGCGTCCATCTTGAAGGGACCAGATGGTCTCACCTTGCCCCGCCCCATCCACTTCGACCCCCAGCGCCGAGCAGCCTCGGGGCAACTCAAAGCCGCCATTGAGCGCCTTACAGCCGTCCTGGAGCGCCACGAAGCCGACCTCTCGCCAAGGCAACGTGCCCGAAAGGCCGGCCCCAGAGAGGGCTTTGCGCTTGCCGTGGAGGCCCTTGCCTGTAACCTCGCCATTATCGCAATGCTCGACCTTGATGCCCCTCTTGCTGTGCCGCGCAAGGCCAGCGTCATGTGGTCCGCTGCTCGCTATCGGCCCCCAGTCTACGGCAAGCACTTCCTCACGGTGCTGGACCTGATGGCAGACCCGAGGGTGGCACTTATCGAGAGGGTGGCGACGGGCTATCGGTTCGCGGGCCGCCCCGGCTTGCGCACTACGTACAGGCCGACCCTCGCTTTCCTTGAGCACATTCCCCTTGCCCTGCTTAGCTGGGCCGCCTTCGGTCGGGCGGAGGAGCCCGAGGTTCTGATCCTCAAGGGCCTCAAGGACCCGAAGGCCGGCCAAGCGCCGCTCATGGACTACCCAGAGACCGCGACCACGCATCGCCTTCGCCAAGAGGTCCTCAAGATCAATGCGTTTCTCAGCAAGGCGAGGATCGTACTGCTTGATGGCGGCCCCGGAGACCTGGATGAGGAGGGCCAGCCTCTCGACCCTTCGCGGCTGACGCTTCGGCGCAGCTTCAATGGCGGTGCGGATCGGCACAAGGTTGCACCCTGAGGGAGAACGCACCGCATCCGTGGACCTTGGCCAACTTTATCCACGCCTCCTCTATCTCCGCGAGGGCCTCACGCCACCCGAGGAGGACCTTTACGATATCGACGGCGATGGCTCTTGCAGGGATGGGTGGAAGCGCTTGGTGAACGCAATGGCTCACGCCCCGAAGCGGCTCACGCATCTGCCCAAGGGGGCGCAGCGCCTGTTCCCAGAGGGAGCAAGACCCCGCGACCTCATCAACCGGGTAGAGAAGCGCCACGCGCCAATCGCCCACCTCTTCGGTATCGGCATCGGGCAGAAGCTCGCCTTGCAGGAATCCACGATGCTTATCTTGGCGCTGCTTGATTTGCAGCACCGGGGCGTCGTCGGCTTGCCGCTGCACGATAGCGTGATCGTTGGGGCCTCCGAAGTGCAGGCCGCTCAGGGAGCGATGACGGCCGCTTTTCGTCGGCTATGCGGCTCCGCCTGCGCAAAACTCTCTGTGGATTTCGGATAGCAAAAACAATGGGTTGCTGGGCGTGAGGCGCTTACGGCTTCCCTAATGCTATAAGTAATCCTCTAGGTGAGACAGCGCGGCGGACGCACCGCCCCGGCTAGGGGGAACCTTAAGCCCCCCTTCGAAAGAAGGAGGAGGAGAAGACCCCACTCTCCCCTCCCTAGCCCAAAGCAGTCCCTTCAAGCACAGCCCCCAGCCGGCATAGCGCCCGCACGGGGGAGCCCCACCGCTACTGCCTCATGCGGTGAGAGGGAGGTCTAGCACCTCCGACCAAGCCACCCATCCCATCAAGCATCCCCCATTGCCGGCACCGCAAGGTCCGGCTCCGAGGTCTCGCATGCCGAGACATAACCCAAGGAGTCCCAACACCATGGCCAAGAAGCAACCACCACAAGGCCCCGCCTCCGGCTATGATCCCTTTGCGGAAGCTGATGCCCTCTATGCGCAGGACGCACAGCGGCAGCCAGCCCAAGGCCCGGCCTTCGTGCTTCCCGATGAGTTGCCCATCTTCAACAAGCAAGATGCGAGCCTTCCAGAGGGGGACCTGCCGATCTTCAACCAGCCCGGCGACGTGCAGGCAGCCCCTAATGCAGAGCGCCCCCCAGTCGCCCCCGGCACTGGCGCTAGGCCACCCATGGAGCCCGGCTTAACGGACCCCACCAACACGCTTGATGCCGCCCTCGGAGGAGCCCTGCAAGCCGGCTTCGAGACCAAGGACTTCCTGCTAGGCGAAGGCGGCCAGAAGTCCGGCATGAGGCAGGCTATCGAGCAGGGCACCAAGCAGGTGAACGAGGGCAGCACCCTCAACACCTTTGTCTCGGGGGTCTCCCAGTTCGCCACCGGCATGCTCGGGGCAGGCAAGCTCATGGCCGGCGCCAAGCTCATCAAGGGGGTTGGCGGAGCGGCATCGGCACTGACTGCTACCCGTGCGGGAGCCATCGCAGCAGAGAGCGCCAAGGCGGCCTCAGTAGGAGCCGTGGCCTTCGACCCCCATGCAGAGCGCCTGAGCAACCTCATTGAGTCGCAATGGCCCGCTCTCAGCAACCCGGTGACGGCTTTCATGCAGGCCAAGCCCGGTGACAGTGCCGCGCTGGGCCGCACCAAGGCCGCCATGGAGTCCCTCGGGCTTGATGCTGCCTTCATCGGTCTCTTTGCGGCCGGCATGCGGAGCTTCAAGGCGCTCAAGGGCGGCTCCAAGGCAGAGCAGGAAGCGGCCACCAAGGCCCTTGAGGAGGCGGATACGGCTTACCGTGCTGGGGGAGAGGGGAATGGCGGAGTAGCGGGAGCACCCGATGGCACGCCTATGGCTTCCCCCGATGGTGCCCCGATGCCCGGCAAGGTGGCGGGGGAAGCGGTTGAGACCCCCGCTCCCTCTATGGCTTCAAGCATCACCGATGGCCCCCGCGTGGTTCATGCGGAAGGGGAGGCGACAGCCTCTGCCGAGGCCCCGGTGCCGGCCTCAGGTCTTGCCGATGAGGCAGGCCAAGCACCCACCTCCCCACCAGCCCAACCCAAGGCGGCTACGGGTGAAGGCTTGGAGGTCTCCGGTGCGGGGGCGGCTCAAGGCACCCCTGCCGCAACACCCATCATTGAGCCTCTGCCTCAGGCCACCCTTGATGCCGTCTTCAAGGCCACCTCTGCGGATGCCGATGCGCTTATCCAGCATGGCGGCTGGGAGGCGGCGGTGAATGCCGGCCATGTCTTCGGGCAAGGGGGCCGCATCCCGTGGCAGAAGCTCTCCATGAGCGGAGACCCCGCACGGGCCGTGGACGCCCTTACCGCCCGCCTTGCCGAGAGCCGCCTAGCGGAACTCAATGCAGCCAAGGGCGGGGAGGTGGTCTCGGATGCCACGCTTGAAGGCATGGTGAAGGCCCGCGTGGCTCTCTTCGATGAGGACCCGGCGCAAGTGCTCGGAGCCCTCAAGCAGGCGGGCGACCAAGCCTCCACCTTAGCTGCGAACATGGAGGCATCCTTCCTGGTCTCACAGAAGGCGATGCAGGACGCCTATGGGCTTGCGGCCCGCATCAAGCTAGGGGCCTTGGATGAGTTCGGTGGCAGCGTGGAGCAGGGCTTAGAGGCCCTCAAGTCCCTCACGGCCATCGCAGCCCAAGCCCATGGCAGCGCCACCAGCATCATGAGCAATGCCGGGCGGAGCCTGAGGCGGATGCGCGGAGAGTTCGCCATCAAGCCCTCAGACCTTGCCGCCATGAACAGTATGGATGGGGCACGCCTGGCGGACCTTCTCGCCTCCACCGGGGGAGACCCCAAGCTCATCGCGCGGGCCATCCATCCCAGCCTCCTCTCTCAGGTGCGGGATGCGGCGAGCTTCCTCTATGTGAACAACCTGCTTTGGGGGTGGCGGACGCATGCCGTCAACATGCTCTCCAACGTCTACATGCTTGGCGTCCGTCCGATGGAGCGCATCGTGGGTTCCTTCAAGTTCGGTGGGGATGCGGGGGCGATGATGCGGGCGGAGAACCTGCACCAGTATGCCTACATGGGGACCTCCCTCAATGATGCCTGGACCGCAGCGGTCTCCACCTTCACCACGGGAGAAAGCCTCCTCCTTCCCCGTGGCACCGAAGCGTTGAACATAGGGGCCGCCGTGGCGCAGACCCCATGGAAGCGCTGGGATAACGTGCCCAACGTCCTGCACAATGTCTTCCTTGCAGGGCTTCCTAAGGCTCTCGGGCTCCCCACGCGGGCACTCGGGGCCGCCGATGAACTCGTGAAGCAGACCGTCTACAGGTCCAAGGTGCAGGCCGCCGCCTTCACTGAGGGCACCCAACGCGGCCTTGAAGGCGAAGACCTCACGGCCTTCATCAAGACTAAGCTCCTCGACGCCTTCGATGAGGCCGGTGGCGGGACCAATGCCGCAGCGCTGCAAGAGGCCAACGTGGCGACCTTCCAGCAGGACCTCTTGCCGGGCACGTTCGGCTCGGGGGTCTCCAACTTCGTGAACAACTACCCCGTGGCCCGCTTCGTGCTGCCCTTCGTGCGGACCCCAACGAATGTCGTGAGGCAGGGCGTCAAGCTCACCCCTGGCCTCAACATGGCGCAGCGGGAATACCGGGAGATGATCTCGGGGAAGATGGGACCGGAGGCACAGGCGCAAGCCATCGGGCAGATGGCCATGGGCTCTCTCTTCATGGGGCTGGCAGGCCACCTTGCCTATACGGGGAGCATCACCGGGGGCGGCCCTGCGGACCCTGCCTTGATGAAGCAGCTAGAGGCCACCGGGTGGAAGCCTTACTCCTTCGTCATTCCCGACAAGCAAGGGGGTCTCACCTATGTGCCGTATGAGCGCTTCGACCCCATCGCCATGCCCTTCGGCATTATCGCGGACCTCTCGCAGATGCTTCAAGCCATGGAGGGCGATGAGGCCGAGCACTCGCCTGAGAGAAGCCGCTTCGAGAAAGGGGCCACCTCGCTCCTGATGGCGCTCGGCAAGCAGATGGGCAGCAAAACCTACCTCATGTCGATCAAGCAGGTTGCCGATGCCCTGATGGACCCCGACCGGAGCTTGATGCGGACCTCGGGGCAGATGGCCGCCAACCTCATCCCCGCCGCCTCCCTCTGGCGCAATGCCAACCCGGACCCGTTGATGCGGGACGCGAGGGGCTTCGTGGACCAGCTTATGAAGTCCATGCCGGGTTTCTCTGAGGACTTGCCGGCCCGCTACGATGCCCTTGGCCAGCCCGTTACGGTGCGGAGGGGTCTCTGGGTTACCACCCCGGCCGACAAGGTGGACGCGGAGCTTCGCCGCATGGCCTTGGAGGAGGGCTTGAGGTTCGCCCCGGTGTCTCCGACTTCGGGGTTCCATGGTGCCGACCTCCGCGACATCACCTTGGCGGACGGCAAGACCAATGCCTTTGAGCGTTACCAGCAGCTATCCGGCCAGCCTACGGCAAGGGCTCCGAAGCTCAAGGACCTGATCGCGCGCCTCATGGAAACGAAGGTCTACCAGCGGGCACCGGACGGCAAGGCGGATACCCGAGGCACCAAGCAATGGATACTCTCCGGGGCCGTCAGCCGGTACCGCGAGCTAGCGCATAAGCTGATGCTCCGAGACCCGAACGTAAGGGACGCGGTGCAGAGGCAGGCGAGGGCGGTGGCCGGTGCCTATGCCAAGCAGGCGGCCGATGGAGCCCGCCCTAAGCAGTCGCAAGGTGGCCAGCAGCTAGAGGCCATCGGCAAGGCGTTTGGCTTCGACCTGAGCCCCAAGAACTAATCCGGCGAGCGAGAGCGAGCACCGTTCTCTCGACCAAGCCACCACCCCAAGAAGCATCTCCCCGCCATCCCCCTCAGGCTCCGGCTTTGAGGCAGCGGGGAGGTGCGCCCTTTTCCACGAGTCCCAAAGACCATCACCTCAAAGGAGTTCCCCATGATGAAGACCCCTAAGTTCATGTCACCGGCCGGCTACGAAGCCGCCACCGAGTATGTGCGCCAAGCCAAGGCGTATGCCGAGAGCCACAGCCTGAGCCTTGGGCCGGACTTCACGCTCCTCCAAGACGAGGCGCTGCATGGCCCCATCACCAGCGTTCGCGCCACTGTGCTCGACAAGCGGCCCCAGATTGCCGCGTCCTTCCACGGTCGCAATGAGCGCTACTTCGACCCCCTCGACTATGCCGCGATCACCTTGGGCTGCGCCCTCGGCATGGGCCTCAGCATCCAGGATACGGGCGGCGATATGGGTTACCCGAGGTTCCGCCCGATGCAGCCCAAGGGCCAAATCATCTATGTGCTTCGCGTCCTCATGAATGCCGGGCCTTGGGAAGTCGTGAAGCAGCACGACAGGGAAGGGGTGAGCAATGACTATCACCACCTCTCCCGCATCGGCCTCTCGAAGCAGCCCGTGCAGCAGACCTGGAGCGAGGGCAAGGCGTCCCGCGTGCCGTGGCTTGGCAGAGAGGCGTTCTTTGAGGCCGTGGCGCTCTACTGGACGAAGAACCATGAGGCGGCCGGCATAGGGGTGAGCCGTGAGGCACACCTTGCGACCATCAAGACCGCTCTCGCCCTAGCCGACGATGAGCAGCTTATGCGGGAGCCCATGCCGGAATACTGAAAGAGCTTCCTCGCGCGAGGAGAAGGGCGGGAGGGAGCAGCAAGGTGGGACTCGGCTGTTTCCCTCCCGCTTCACGCATATCTTGAGAGCGGGCGTTGGTTTAGCGCGGATACTCAGGAATATCGCGGTCCATATCCTGCGGGATCGCCACAGCAAAGGCCCGATCCTCTGCCGGGCCTATTCTTAGGGCACCCCCGCGAAGTCGCGCATATATTGACACTGGTGCCTCTGGCTTCTGCCCCCACGCCCGAAGGGTTGCTATATTCACCGGCAAGAGAAACTCTTTTAGCGTCTTCACCGTGTCAATCAGTTCCCGCGCTGTCTTTAAAACCGTGGACATGTCGTTGTAGAGGGCCTCACGCTGAGCATCGTTCAGGCGCTCCACCCGTTCCGTCCACGATGAATCTCGTAAGTAATGGTTGAGCGCTTGTTTGGGAGCTTCAAACCTAGGCTCCAAATTTTTCAGCCGTGGATTAAGAAGGTTATGCCCTCTGAGAGTTCCGTACTGAACCTCGCGCTCGGCTTTGACGATTATAGCCTCACCAGTGCGGCTTGGCCTAAGGTCGTCATACTCCTGTTTGACATTGAGAAAACCTGCGCGAACAAATCTCCATAGATCAATGTCGGCCCGGTTATACACCGCGTCACGCAAGTCCTTGCCGAAGGTATCTAAGGCACTGGCAACCGCGTGCGATGCGGTTAAGGAGCGGAGAATTCCAACGAACTTTGCATGGCTCTGCAACAGAAAGTCGATTTCGCGATCTCGCTTCTTGCGCCGTTGAAGTTCTTCTTCTGCCTCCTTGTGGCCAGTCGCATTAAGCGTCTTGAAGCAGTCGGGTCCGATAAGGCGGATAATACCTTCGTCGGGAAACCACGCTATCATTCCTGGCCTCTTGCCATAATGCCGCGTGCTGGGATGACAAACAGGGCATACAGCCCACCGCTTCAACCGCCTCCGCTCGTCCGATAGTGAGAAATCGTCAAGGTATTTCACTCGTGCATCAGATGGTGGCCGGTTGTGAGTATGCCCACGCCAAAGATGCGGCTCACCTCCATTTGCCACAAACTCCCGTATTTCCTTGATGATCTCACGGCCCGGTTCCTCACTGTAGTCCGCCTTCAAAAAGCGTGAGGACTCGGGAATATAAATCTCATCTGCCGATCGCGTCTCACCAGAATCCCGCCCCTTCATGGCCCCCTCCTTCTGCCAGCCCAGTTATACCTCAGCGACGGTGCCGGTTACGCTGGAAGGTCCGAGCGTCTTCTTGGAGGCGCTGCTCCCATAGATGGAGGTCCGCTGCACTTTGCGTGGGGATTGTTCCCATTATGCCTCGCAAAGCGGCTTCTGCCTGCCGAATGAAGAACTTTGCGCAATGCAATGTCTGCCCATAGTCTCCCCGCCAATCGAGCCCCAACTTCGTCAACGCAAGTGCTGCGTCGTCAACTTGCATGGTCGATATAGGAAATTGTTCCTCGAACTGTTGCCGTTCTTCTATGATGCGTCCGTATTCAGCCAAAGGCAGGGTGTCGTCATCGGGCTCGTCATATGGCCAGAGCGTGTCGTAATGCGTGATGCCAAAGGTTGCCCGCGATAGCTCGTCTCCGATGAAGTAGTCCGGCGTCGTCAAGCTTGTTGGATGGCCGAAGTGTAGCACTATCCGGTCCTCAAATTCCCTGAATCCGGGTAGCTCAACCATCTTTACCGGCGCCTCTAGCGGCTGCACTTTCCGCTGCTTCGCCACCGCGATTGCCCCCAGCCTCATCCACAAAGCGTTCCGATCCTCAGCCATCTATTCGTCCTCGACTCAGATGCTTCTACTTCTCCTTATCATGCGGCGAGGAACATATGGAAAACAAAAGAACATAGTATCAACATCATTTTTGGGATAACTTGCCGCCTCTGCCACACGTCTCCGTCAAGACCCCCACTGCTGCCAGCACAGCCCGCGCCTCGGGCACATAGGACTGCCACATAGGCTTGCCCTCAAACTTTGTGTTCTCGGGGTTGCCTGCAAGCCGACACAACGCCCTTGCGCCAAGCTCAACCGCCTTGTCTGGCGTCAGACCTTCCTTCATCGCCGCGCATCCTGCTCGTATCTATCGGCCGCCGTCTGCCCCACTACGATGCCCTGCTTGTTGGCGATGTTGAGGGCGACATAGCCCCAGTATCGCGCAAGGTCCTGCTTGCCGGTCTCTCGGAAGGTCCTGCTAAACTCCCGCGCGGTGGAATACGCCTTGTCGCCATCGCGCTCTATAAGGGCATCAGCTTCCCGCGTGATGTTGAGGCGAGCGCCTAGGCGGCGTTGGTAGACCCCGAGCATGAACGTCCATGGCTTCAATGTGGCCTCCTCGGCACCGATGACGCGCCACCATAACACCTGAAAGCGTCCACAGAAAAACCCCGAGGCACAGGCGGCATGGCAGGTGCTGGGCGGCGGCGGCGACAAGGATATAGCGATGCGGAAGCTAGCACTTGCGGTGGCCTTCGGGCTGGTAATGGCATCCCCGGCCGTGGCCCAACAAAGCGATGACTGCACCGGGGCCTGCGAGGAGGGCTACCTGTGGGCACAGGAGCAAGGCATTACGTCCCCCGATGCCTGCGCCGGGAAACCCTCTGAGTTCGCGGCAGGGTGCCTCTCCTATCTAGACGATGCTGCCAACGGCACTGATGGTGGCGAGGACGACGATACCGAATGATTAGCCCGTGAAGTCCCCCGGCACGTCGCCATAGCGCCCCAGCACTACGGCGTCCTCAAAGTCCCCCGTGGCAGGCTCCCCGGTCCTGGAGAAGGCGATGGCTCCGCCCTTCGAGTCCGCTACGGCGGCGGCGCGGCGCTTCGCCCCTTCGGAACTTTGGGCCTCCACGGGGTCCAACGGCACAAGCTCCCCTTCCTCGTCTTTGGTGAACGGCAAGACCACGAAGTAGGTGATGCCCATTGCCCCATCCTCCCTCAGTCATCATTGCGCCAAGAGCCGCCAGCGTTCGTGTTCTGGTACCGCATGGCGTCCATATCGCCCCGCACCGTGTTGCCCACCGTCTCAAGGGTATCGTTGAGAACCGTGCAGCCGACATAGGCAGGAGAGCCTATCGGCAGCTTGGAGAGCCAATTGCGGACCTCACGGTGAAACGCTCCGATCACCGGAAGCATGCTCTCGGCATCGCTGGCGGTGAAGCCCCGCTTGGTGCGGCTCATGGCTTGGGCTTCCTCAGGCGGAAGGGGAGCAGGCGGCCCCGCACATAGCCCCGCGACACGCTGGCCTCAGTGCCTCGCGCAAGCTGGGTGAGATCATGGAGCAGGTTGCGGATGGCGAGACGCGCATCGCCGCCCGCCTCGGCTAGCACAAGGTCCACCTCGGCTTCCGTTGCGTCGGCGGGAGGGTGGCTCTCAGGTTCGGCAGGGGTTGCCATGGGGTCCGCTCGGGCTCCGTTTGTTTTGGAACAAAAAGAGAACGATAAGCGGAGCCGAGAGTCAAGGGTTGGAATATTGAAGGTTCTCGGCGTGGGATTGCCTAGTTAGCTATTGTGTGGAAATGCTGACTGGGAACTTTGGTGGGGCTGATATGGCGATGGAATGGACCTGCGGCTTCTGCGACCGCACGCAAATCTCGTCTATCAACAGCGAAGACAAGCTAAACCATCGCCTTTCCATCGGAAGCACCAAGTTTGGCTACGTTGGCTTTCGTGCTTTTGGCAGGGCATGCCTCAATCCGAAGTGTCGTGAGGTCTCGTTTTCTGTAGAATTTACCTCTGGAGAGCCTGGAGCTAATGGCACTCTTGCCGCCAAACAGGTTCTAAACACTTGGCAGCTATTGCCCGAATCCTTGGCCAAACCGCAGCCTGATTACATTCCTAAGCCCCTTCGGGATGACTACTTCGAAGCCTGCCTTATCCGCGACAAGAGCCCAAAGGCGAGCGCTACATTGGCCCGCCGATGCCTGCAAGGGATGGTGCGCGACTTCTGCAAAATTTCCAAAGCTCGCCTAGTGGATGAAATCTCTGAATTGCGGCGTCGCCTTGATGCTGGCACCGCTCCGCAAGGAGTGAGCATCGAGAGCGTTGAGGCCATCGATAAGGTGCGTTCCATTGGGAATATTGGCGCCCACATGGAGAAGGACATCAACATCATTGTTGACGTCGACGAGGACGAGGCACAGCTACTCGTTGAATTGATCGAGATGTTGTTTGCTGAGTGGTACGTTGCGAAACATAAACGTGAAGAACGTCTCCGACGCCTCTCGGAAACAGCAGCGGCAAAACAGGAAGCTCGGAGGGGTGTTGGCGAGCCAATGCGAGCGCTGCCTGCCCCCAGTAGCGACTAGCAGCATCCTCGCAAATCCCGCTGCACATTTTCCAGCTTGCCAACTGTGACACGCGACTGATACACAGAGAGCAGTTGCCGCGCGAAATTCGTCAAGGATTTCAGTGGTGAATTGGTCGAACGCGCCAATCCTCTTCTGGGCACCACGACCCTCTCAAGGGTTGTTCCGCGAAAGACATCAGCGAAAGTCACGCCCTGAAAGCCCCCGCGCGATACGGGCGGGCGAGCCGATCCTCCTGTCGGTGTCGTCCTGTTCATGGCGCGACGCAAAGAGCCATCCGGGGACCGGCCCCAACAAAACATCCTCATGCGCCATCGGACTGAAGACGGACCTGCTATAGTGTGACGCCGGCCTTCCGGCCGCATTCTCAGGCGCTTGTTTCCGGGCGAGTTGATGACGACAATTGAAGATCGCGACGCCGCTGGCCGGCGCGGGCTGATTCTCGCCGCGCTGATGTGCACGATGATGCTGGCGGCGATGGACACCACCATCGTCGCCACCGCCATTCCGCAGATCGTCGCCGATCTTGGCGGTTTCCGGCTGTTCAGCTGGGTGTTCTCGATCTATCTGCTGGCGCAGACGGTGACCATTCCCGTCTACGGCAAGCTGTCGGATCTGTTCGGCCGCAAGCCCGTGCTCATCGTCGGCACGTTGATTTTCCTGGCCGGATCGGCGGCATCTTCGCTGTCATGGGACATGGTGTCGCTGATCGTGTTCCGCGGCGCGCAAGGGCTCGGCGCCGGGGCGATCATGGCCACGGTTTCGACGCTGGCGGGCGATCTCTATTCGGTGCGCGAGCGCGGCGCGGTGCAGGGCTGGCTATCGAGCGTCTGGGGCGTCGCCGCGATCGCCGGGCCGCTGCTCGGCGGCGCATTCGCCGAATATGTCTCGTGGCGCTGGATCTTCCTGGTCAACCTGCCGGTCGGCGCGCTGGCCCTGGTGTTGATCGCGACCTTCCTGCATGAGGATTTCGAGCACCGCCATCCGCGCATCGACTATCTCGGCGCGGCGCTGGTGCTGGCATCGGTCGGCACGGTGACGTTCGGCCTGCTCCAGGGCGGCCAGGCCTGGCCGTGGCGCTCGCCGCAGAGTCTTGCCGTGTTCGCGCTCGCCATCGTGCTGCTGGCGGCGACGGTTCGGGTCGAGCGCCGCGCCGCCGAGCCCGTCATACCGGGATGGTTGTGGCGGCGGCCGGTGCTGGCCGGGTCCAATCTCGCCGTGGTCGGCATGGGGCTGGTGATGATGGGGCCGAGTTCCTATCTCCCGACCTTCCTGCAATCGGTGCAGGGCCTCGGCGCGATCGTCGCCGGCATGGTGCTCGCCAGCATGAGCCTCGGCTGGCCGGCGGCCTCGGCCTTGTCCGGCCGCCTGTATATGCGCATCGGCTTCCGCGACACCGCCCTGATCGGCGCGGTGCTGATGCTCGTTGCCTCGAGCGCCTTCCTGCTCATGCCGCGCCCGCAGCCGGTCTCGGCGGTGGTGCTGGATCAGGTCGTGCTCGGCGCCGGCTTCGGCTTGCTGTCGACCGCGTTGCTGGTCGGCGTGCAGTCGACGGTCGGCTGGGAGCGGCGCGGCGTCGTCACCGGCGCCAACATGTTCTCGCGCTATCTCGGCCAGAGCCTCGGCGCGGCGCTGTTCGGGGCCGTCTTCAACGCGGCCGTGGCCGAGCGCCTCGCCGAGGCGCCCGCGGCCATTGCCGGGCGGCTGCCGCAAGGCGTCAATGATGTCATCGGCGCGCTCAATGACAGCGCGACGGGAGCGCCGGCTCAGGCCTATCTGCGTGATGCGATCGAGCTTGCGACGCGTCACCTGTTTGTCGGCATGGCGCTGATCAGTGCGCTGGTCTTCCTGGTGCTGCTTGTCGTGCCCAGGCACTTTCCGGAACTGCCGCAGCCCGGCGTCGAACCCGGCCAGGCCCGTCTCGACCGGGGCTGAGGTCGAAGGCGCGTCCGGATGTCGTGCCGGCTTCCGGATTGCCGTGGAGCCGGCCGTTGCCCGGCATCCCGACATCGCGCGGTTCGTGAAGCGCGCCACCGGGGGCCGCTCATCCCGGCCTATGCTCGCGCCGTGGCCCCGATGGCAGCTTTGTCGTCCGATAATTGTATAGTCGGACAATTGGATGGTGTAGCTGGCGGAAGAACAGGCCGCAGAAGAGCAGATCGCCGAAGAACGGCTTGCGCGGGAAGAGGGCGACCTCTCCCTTTCCGGCCCCGATGCCGATGCCGGCGCGGCGATCCTGCCCGGCAATCCGCCGCGACGCCAAGCCGGCGCCACGGCGCTTCGCGACCGTGACGCGTGCTTCGCAAGCCTTGTCTTATGCGCCTGCCTTGTCCCGTGGCGAACGAAAGCGCGGCGGCCTGCCTTCCTTGAAGGCGAGCAGGCCCTCGGTCGCATCCGGATGCGTGGTGGCATAGTGGTGGACATAGGTCAGTTCGAGTTCGAGGCCGTTATGCAGCGCGCCCTTGAGCCCCTCATTGATCAGGTATTTGGCGCCGCTGCGCCCGGCATGGCTCTTTTGCAGCAGGCTCGCGATCAGCCGCTCGAGCGTGGCCGGCAGGTCTCCCGCCGGCGCGCAGATGCTCGCCAGGCCGATATCGCGCGCCTCTTGCCCCGAGATGAAGCGGCCGGTCAGGATCAGCTCCTTGGCGCGCAGCGTGCCGATCGCCCGTGGCAGGCGCTGGCTGCCGCCGGCGCCGGGCAACTGGCCGAAATTCAGGTGGCCGTCGGCGATGCGCGCCTCTTCGGCCACCACCACCACGTCACAGGCCAGGATCAGTTCGAGCCCGCCCGCGACACACACGCCATTGACGGCAGCGATCACGATGCGCGTGGAGCGCTCCAGCCTGTCGAGCAGCGTGTAGAGGTCGCGCAGGAAGTCGTGGAACTGCGCCGGCGCGGCGTAAAGCCCGATATATTTGTCGAGATCGCCGCCGGCGGAGAAGGCGCTGCCCCGGCCGCTGATCACCACGATCTCGATTTCGGCATCGGCCTCGATGATGTCGAGCGCGGCCAGGAGTTCCTTCACGGTGCCCCAGTCGAGCGGGTTCATCTTCGCGGGCCGGTTGAGATAAAGCGTCGCGACCGCGCCGGCGCGCTCGAGCTCGATATTCCGGAACTGTCCTGCTTTCACGCTCTTCTCCCGGTTTCATGCCGCAGTCAGCCTGAGAAAGCCGGATTGTCGGACACAAATATCTAAACTAAGATCGGCGCTGAAGGCAAGGTTCTGCCCCGGGGCCCGTCGGCCGGGGTGGCGTTATGATCGACGATCGGGGGCATCATGGCGGCGGGGCCTTTCGTCCCGGTAGGCAGGCCGGCAGGAGTAGCGCGAATCCACCGTAAAGCAGTAAGGTGGCATTGGATCGGCGATTACAAAATGATAGGTGCAGGCGCGGGGCTGGCCGCGCCGCAATCGGGCGCGCAGAGGGATTGGGTTTTTGGGCGAGCAGAAATTCGACAAGATCGACTCCGTGCCGGTTTACCGCCTGGTCTACGATTCCATCGAGCGCCAGATTCTGGCTGGGCAATTGCGCAACGGCGACCTGCTCCCGACCGAGACCAGGCTTGCCGAGCAGTTCGGCGTCAATCGCTCGAGCGTGCGCGAAGGCATCCGCCTGCTCGAGCAGAGCGGCTTCGTCGAACGCAAGACGGGAAAGCGCCTTCAGGTCGCCATTCCGCATTTCGTCGATGTCGCCTCGGATGTCAGCCGCGCCCTGAAACTGCACAAGGTGACGTTCCGCGAATTGTGGGAAGCCTCGCTGGCGATCGAGCCGGTGGTGACGCGCTATGCGGCCGAGCGCATCACCTCGGACGAAATCCAGGAATTGCGCCGCAACATCGAGCAGATGGACAAGGCCGCCAGCGTCAACCGGGTTGTCGAACTCGATATCGAGTTCCACAACATGCTGGCCCAGGCCGCGCGCAACCGCGCGCTCATCCTGGCGCGCGAGCCGATCAGCCTGCTGTTCATGCCGGCCGGGCGCGCCATCCTGCCCAAGCTCAAGACGCAGCAGCGCATCATCGACGCGCATCGCGCCATCCTGCAGGCGATCGAGGGCCGGGATATCGCCGGCTCGGAATCCTGGATGGCGCGCCATATCGAGGATTTCCGCCGCGGCTACGAGCGCACCGGCCTCAGCATGGATGAGCCGCTGCCGAACGCCTGAACGGCGCGGCCGCCCGCGCCCGGCACGCAAGTCGCGCACCCGGCCGGGTTCGCGCCGGTCAAGCTGGTTGATCGGCAAGCTGATCGGCACCCATTTCGTCCGGCCCATCGACGAGGCGCGCTCAGCCTCCGGCAAGACCGCAATCGCCGTTGATGCCGCCGCAACCGGTCCGCGCGGCCAAGCAAACGTTCAATGTCCGACAATACAACAATTATGCGGCGATGTGGCAAACGTCGCCATGGCTGGCAATGGCGCATGGCCCGTCGCCATAACTGATAAACCATAGCCTTATCAAGTGATTATAGCAGGCGCCTGTCCGGCCTCGCCGCGAATTTGGCGGCGGCGCGCCGGCCGCGTGGCCATTTGACAAATGATGTCGGCTTGTCGGATAACGGTGGCGATCAGGCGGCAGGCATATCGAACGATAGCGATATCCGGCGCCGAGAGTGGGAACAATCATGGCAACGGCTCGCAGATCAGCCTTCGCGCTGAGAGACAAATACGCCATCGTCGGCGTGGGCACGACCGATTACAGCGCCAATTCGGGCCGCACCGTCAGGTCCCTCGCCATTGAAGCCAGCGCCAATGCGATCGCCGATGCGGGCTTGAAGCCGGCCGATATCGACGGGCTGGTCAGCTACAATTTCAACGATTCCGTCCCGGCCATCGCCGTGGCGACCGGCCTCGGCATCCCCGATGCCGGCTATGCCGTCGATTTCCTGGCCGGCGGCAATGCCGCCAACCTGATCGTGCTCTCGGCGGTGGCCGCGATCGAGGCCGGCCTCGCCGATACGGTGGTGTGCTATCGCGCCATGAACGGGCGCTCCGGCTTCCGCCTCGGCGGCGGGCGCGAGATGGCGGCGGCCGGGCCGACGCAATACACCGCGCCGTTCGGCTGGATCACCTATCCCCAGGCGATGGCGATGTGGTGCCGGCGCTACATGATCAAATACGGCCTGACGCCGGAGCAGCTCGGCGAGGTCGCCGTCACCTTCCGCGACAACGCGCGCGACAACCCGCGCGCCATGCAGCGCAAGCCGTTGACCATGGCGGATTACCTCGCCTCGCGCATGATCGTCGATCCGTTCCGGCTCTACGATATCTGCCTGGAGACGGACGGCGCCTGTGCCGTCGTCGTCACCACGGCAGAGCGCGCCAGGGACATGCGACAGAAGCCGGTCTACATCATGGGCGGCGCCTATGGCGGCGGGCCGAACCAGGGCGACGACCTGTTCGACTGCATACGCTGGCCGGATCATGCGATGAATTACAGCCATTATATCGCCGACGACCTGTGGCGCAGCGCCGGCATCGGCCCCAAGGATATCGACGTCGCCGAAATCTACGACTGCTTCACCTATTCCATCGTCATGCAGCTGGAAGGGCTTGGCCTGTGCGGCCTCGGCGAAGCCGGCGCCTTCATCCAGGACGGCAATATCCGCCGTGGCGGCAAGCTGCCGGTGAACACGCATGGCGGGCTGCTGTCCGAGGGCTACATCCACGGCTTCAACCATGTCGTCGAGGCCGTCGAGCAGTTGCGCGGCCAGTCCGGCAGCCGCCAGGTCGCCAATGCCGAGATCGCCCTGACCACGGCCGGCGCGATGACCTGCGGCAGCGCCATGATCCTGAGGAAGTAAGCGATGTCGACCGAAGCTGCCACCGAAGCTGCCTTGGCGAAGCCTGTGCCGTTGCCGGATGCCGATTCGGCGCCGTTCTGGCATGGCTGCCGGCAGGACAAGCTCATGATCCAGCGTTGCCGCTCGTGCCGGAGCTTCCAGTTCCCGCCGAGCAGCGTGTGCGCGCAATGCGGTTCGGACCAGATCGAATGGGTGCAAGCCTCCGGCAAGGGCAAGGTGTTCAGCTGGATCGTCGTGGTCCATCCGGTGCCCAAACCCGTCTATGCCGCCGACGTGCCCTATGTCGTCGCGCTCGTCGAACTTGACGAGGGCGTGCGCATGCCGACCAATATCGTCGGCTGCGACAGCAGCGCGATCGTCGCCGACATGCCGGTGGAAGTGGTGTTCAAGCGCGTCAGCGAAGAGCTTGTCCTGCCGCTGTTCCAACCGGCCGGCGCGTGAGCCGGGCGCGGCCGAGCCTTTGAGGGCGAAGGGCAATGGAGACCAGTTCCACCATATTGCAGCGCATGGCCGGCCTGAGCCGGCCGGATATGCAGGCGCTGCAACTCGGCAAGCTGCGCCGCCAGATGGCGCGCCTCGAGGCCGCGAGCCCGTTCTATCGCGAACGCTGGCGCAAGGCCGGCGTCAGCGCCGATGCGTTGCGCTCCCTCGACGACCTGCGCCGGCTGCCGATGATCGGCAAGGCGGATTGCCTCGCCGACCAGAACGCGCACCCGCCTTTCGGCGATCGGCTCGGCATTCCCGCCAGTGAGGTGGCGCTGGTCTGCATGACGGGCGGCACATCCGGCCAGGGCCAGGAAATCTACGGCCGCTCGCGGCGCGACCTCGTGCAGCAGGGTTATTTTCACCTGCTGCCCTGGTATATAGCCGGCTTGCGACCCGGCGACGTGGCGCTCAATTGCGTGCCGTCCGGCGGGCTCACCACGGGTGGCTGGGGCCCGACCGAGGGCCTGCGCGCCGCCGGCGCCCTGCCGCTCACCGTCGGCGGCACGATGAGCACCGACGCCAAGATCGACCTGATGTGCCGCTTCGACAGTGTCGCCTTCATCTATGCCTCGACCAACTACCTGCACACGCTGACCGAGGCGCTGCGCCGGCGCGGCATCGATCCGCGCCGGCAATTCCCGAAACTGAAGGCGGCCTTCATCGCCGCCGAGGGCTATCCGGTCGAATGGGCCGAGCAGATCGAGGATTTCTGGGGCGCGACGCTGCATGAGGGCTATGGCAGCACGCAAGGCGCCGGTTTCATCTGCGCCACCAGCGAGGCCGGCGTCGTCGCCCCCGGGCATCGGCGCGGCGTCATGCAATGTTTCGACTGGCACGTGATCGTCGAGATCATCGATCCCGAGACCGGCGAAGCGGTCAAGCCGGGCGAGTTCGGCGAGGTCGTGCTGACCAATCTCGATATCGAGGGCTCGGCCGCGATCCGCTTCCGCACCGGCGACCGCGTGCGCCTGATGCCGCTCGAGGCCGCCGGCAACGGCCGCGCCTGGACCGGGATCGAGAGCGGCACCATCGGCCGCTACGACGACATGATGAAAATCCGCGGCAACAATGTCTGGCCGAACGCCGTCGATCTCGCGGTGTTCGCGCATAAGGAGGTCGCCGAATATCTCGGCCGCGTCTTCGTCGATGACAAGGCGCGCACCGAGGTCGTCGTGCGGCTGGCGCTCAAGCCGGAATGCGCCGCGTGGGACGAAAGCGCCCGCGCCGCCCTCCTAGAGCAGGTCAGGGCCGCCATCAAGCAGCGCACCAACGTGCACATGATCGTCGAGGAAGTGCCGCGCGATGCGCTGCCCTATTTCGAGAACAAGGCGCGCCGATGGACCGACGAGCGGCCGCAGGGCTATCGTCTCGGCATGGATAAGTGAGGCCGTGATGGAGCGATCGGCGCAAACCGAGATCCTGCAACGCATGCTGGCCGATGCGCGCCGGCTGGCCGAGGCCGGCGACCCGCTGCTCGCCGGCCTCTATGGCGCGCTCGCCGCGCGCATCGCCATGATGATTTCGGTGCTCGACGAACAAGCGGAGACAGCCGGTGCAGCTTCCCAGCCTCAGGCTTGACGGACAGGTCGCCCTCGTCACCGGCGGCGGCAGCGGTCTCGGCCGTGCCAGCGCTCAGGCGCTGGCGGCCGCCGGCGCGCATGTCGTGATCGTCGGGCGCACGCTCTCGCGCTGCGAGGCGGTCGTTGCCGGCATTGCCGCCGATGGCGGCGCCGCGTCGGCCCAGGCCGCCGACGTGACGCGGCCGGATGAGGCCGCCGCCTGCCTCGCGGCGCTGCGCCGCGATTTCGGCCGGCTCGACATTCTCGTCAACAGCGCCGGCATCAACTCGCCGAAATCCTTCACCGATCTCGAACTCGGCGACTGGGCCGGGGTGATGGATACCAACGTCACCGGCACCTATGTGTTCTGCCGCGCGGCGCTGCCGATGATGATCGCGCAGAAAAGCGGCTCGATCATCAATATGGGCTCGATCTCCGGCGCATCCGGCATCGCCCGGCGCGTCGTCTATTGCACCAGCAAGGCGGCGGTTGCCCATCTGACGCGCTCGCTCGCCGTCGAAATGGGGCCATATGGCATCCGGGTCAACGCGCTTGGCCCCAACGTCATCGTCACCGATTTCAATCGCGAGCTGGTGGCGCGCCAGCCCGAACTCTATCAGGGCATTCTCGACCGCACGCCGCTGCAACGGCTCGGCACGATCGAGGACGTGACCGGGGCGCTGCTGTTCCTGGCTTCGCCGGCCTCCGCCTACATCACCGGACAGGTGCTCTATGTCGATGGCGGCTTCACCGCGACCTGAGCGGCACGGCCCCGCACCCGCACCGCCCCGCGCGTGCCTCGATGACATCATGGCCAAGGCAAAAGCGATTTCATGAACGACCGCGCGACACTGGACACGAAACTCGGCCGGCTGGCGGCGCTCCTGAAGCAACAGGGCGTCATCGCCACGGACGATCTCGCCATCGAGCGCCAGTTCACGGCCGGGCAGTCCAACCCGACCTATCTGCTGCGCTCCGGCGAGCGCCGGCTCGTATTGCGCAAGCAGCCCTACGGGCACCTGCTGCCCAAGGCGCATGACGTGGTGCGCGAGCACGCCATTGTCGACGCGCTCGCCGGCGCCGGCTTTCGCGTGCCGACGCCGCTCTTTGCCTCCAGCGACCGCGCTATCATCGGCACGGCGTTTTTCGTGATGGCCTATGTGCCGGGTATCGTGCACTCCAATGCGCAACTGCCCGATGTCTCCGCCACCGAGCGGGGCGCGATCTTCCGTGCCACGGCCGAAACCCTCGCCGATCTGCACGGCATCGATCCGGCCGTGCTCGCCAGGGCCGGCATCCAGCCGCGCGGCAGCTTCATCGAGCGCCAGATCGGCGCCTGGCGCAACGCCTACCGCGCCGCGATGACCGAAGCCGACGAGCGCATCGAAACGGTTGCGCAAACGCTGCTCGACCGGCGCCCGCAGCACGAAAACCTCGCCATCGCCCATGGCGATTTCCGGCTCGAGAACCTGATCTTCGACGGCACGAGCGTCGCCGCCGTGCTCGATTGGGAATTATGCACCATCGGCGAGCCGCTGTGCGATCTCGCCTATTGCTGCCTGTGGTATCATTTCCCGCCGGAGGTGCTCAACGGCCTCGCCGGGCTCGATCTCGCCAAGCGCGGCATCCCGGGCGAGCGTGAATTCCTCGATCTCTACAGCGCGCGAAGCGGCATCGACGCCCATGCCAGCCAGCGCTATTTCCTGGCCTTCGCCTTCTACCGGCTGGCGGCGATCCTGCAGGGCGTCTATCGGCGCGCGCTCGACGGCAACGCCGCCTCGGCGCTCGGGCTCGAGCGCGGCCGCATCGCCCGGCTGTGCCTCGACAAGGCCGAACAGCTCGCCATGTGAGGGCGCCGGCCGCGCCTCAGCACACCTCGAACAGGCCGGCCGCGCCCATGCCGCCGCCGACGCACATCGTCACCACGACATAGCGCGCGCCACGGCGCTTGCCCTCGATCAGCGCGTGGCCGGCGAGGCGGGCGCCCGACATGCCATAGGGGTGGCCGATCGAGATCGCGCCGCCATCGACATTATACAGCGCCGGATCGATGCCGAGCCGGTCGCGGCAGTAGAGCGCCTGAACCGCAAAGGCTTCGTTCAGCTCCCACAGGCCGATATCGGCGACCGTCAGCCCGTGCTGCTTGAGCAGTTTCGGCACCGCGAACACCGGGCCGATGCCCATCTCGTCCGGGTCGCAGCCGGCAACGGCAATGCCGCGATAGATGCCAAGCGGCTGCAAGCCACGCCGCTCCGCCGTCTTTGCTTCCATCAGCACGCTGGCCGAGGCGCCGTCGGAAAGCTGCGAGGCGTTGCCGGCGGTGATGAACCGGCCGGTCTCGACCGCGAGGCCGGCGCTGAACACCGGCTTGAGCGAACTCAGCCCGGCAAGCGTGGTGTCGGCCCGGTTGCCCTCGTCGCGCTCCAGCATGGTCTCGACATGGCTTTCCGCGCCGGTCGCCTTGTCGGTGACCTTCATCACGCTCTTGAGCGGCACGATCTCGGCATCGAAGCGGCCGGCGGCCTGCGCCGCGGCGGTGCGCTGCTGCGACGACAGGGCGTATTCATCCTGGCGTTCGCGCGAGATGCCATAGCGCTCGGCGACGACCTCGGCCGTCTCGAGCATCGCCATGTAGAGATCGGGCCGATGCTCGACCAGCCACGGGTCGCGAGAACGGTCGAGATTCATCTTGGCCGTCTGGACCAGCGAAATCGATTCGAGCCCGCCGCCGACCGCGATCGTCATGCCATCGTCGATGATCTGCTTGGCGGCGATGGCGATCGCCATCAGGCCGGAGGCGCATTGGCGATCGACGCTCATGCCGGCGACGGAGGTTGGCAGGCCGGCGCGCAACGCCGCCTGGCGCGCGATATTCATATGCGTCGAGCCCTGTTGCAGCGCCGCGCCGAGGATCACGTCATCGACCTCGGCCGGGTCGACGCGGCTGCGCGCCACGGCATGGGCGATGGCGTGCCCGCCGAGCGCCTGCGCCTGGGTATCGTTGAACGCGCCGCGATAGGCCTTGCCGATCGGTGTGCGTGCGGTGGAGACGATGACCGCTTCTCTCATTCTACTGGCCTTTCCCGACAAGGGCGCTCGTTCTGCGAACGCGCCGCGATGGTGACATATTGATCCGTTCGGTCGGCCGCTGTCCCGGCCGGCGTCAGAAAATCCCGGCCGGGATATCCGCCGTGGCGCACGACAGCCGGGCGACGATCTCCAGCGACCGTTCGGCGCGCGGCAGCTCGGCGGCGAAAAAGTGATCGCATGCCGCAAGCTTGGCGGGTGCAAGCAGCGCTGCCCGCGTGCCAGCGCCGGCGGGCCGGGCGATGCCGGCCTGATCGAGCCACATCCACGCCACGACGACATGGCCGAACACGCCGAGAAGATCGCTGGCATGGCTCAGCACCGCCGCGCGCTCGGCCTGCCGCATGCCGTCGGCCACCGCCGTGAATGCCTGCCATGCCGCCGCGAGATGTGCGCCATGGCCCGCGAGGCGCTCGTCGGCGCGGGCGAGATCGCAGGTCGCGGCGATGCGCTGGCCGAGCATGGCGAGCGCGCCATCGTCGCGCGCGAGCTTGCGGCCGGCGAAATCGATGCCCTGGACGCCGGTGGTGCCTTCATGGATCGGGTTGAGGCGATTGTCGCGATAAAGCTGCTCGACGTCGAAATCGCGCGTGTAGCCGTAACCGCCATGGATCTGGATGGCGATGTCATTGGCGACGCAGCCCCATTCCGAGGCCCAGCTCTTGGCCGCCGGCGTCAGCAGCCCGAGCAGGCGCTCGGCCTCGTCGCGCGCGCTCGCGGTGCCGGCGCTCTCGCGCTCATCGACCAGCCTGGCGCACAACAGGATCAGCGACAGCGCCCCTTCCGCGTAGCATTTCTGGCTGATCAGCAGGCGCTTGACGTCCGGGTGGGCGATGATCGCATCGGGCCGCGCGGTTTTATCCGTCTGGCTCGCCCGGCCTTGCCGCCGCTCCCGCGCATAGGCGACCGACAGGATATGGCCGCGCGAGGCGAGCGCCGCCGCGCCGAGCCCGACGCCGATGCGCGCCTCGTTCATCATATGGAACATGATGGCGAGGCCCTGGCCACGCTCGCCGACCAGATAGCCGATGGCGCCATCCCGGCCCTCAGGCCGATAGCGCGTGCCCTCGCCGAAATTCAGCAGGCAATTGCTCGTGCCGCGATAGCCCATCTTGTGGTTCAGGCCGGCGACGGCGATATCGTTGCGCTCGCCCGGGCTGCCATCCGGCCGCAGCAGCGATTTCGGCACCAGGAACAGCGAGATGCCTTTGGTGCCGCCGGGCAGCGCGCCGTCGGGCTCCGGGATCTTGGCCAGCACGAGATGGAAGATATTCGCCGTGATGTCGTGATCGCCGCCCGAAATCCACATCTTGTTGCCGAACAGCCGGAAGCGCGCGCCGAGCGCATCGGCCTGCTCGAACACGGCGCGCGTGCGGATGTCGCCGAGCGACGAGCCGGCCTGCGGCTCCGACAGGCACATCGTGCCGAGCACCTTGCCGGCGATCTGCGGGCGGGCAAACGCGTCGATCTGCGCCGCGCTGCCATAGGCCGCGAGCAGGCGCGCATTGGCGATGGTCAGCATGGCATAGGCGGAGGTTGCGATATTGCCGGCCATGAACTCGGCCATGCTGGCGGCCTGGACGAGTTCGGGAACCTGCAACCCGTCGAGATTGGCATCAAACGGCGCCGCGAAGAAGCCGGCCTCCGCGAAGCGCTGCAACGCCGCCTTGATCGCCGGCAGCACCATGACGCCCTCGCCATCGAGCCGGGGCTCGGTGTGGTCGGATGCCTTGTAATGCGTCAGGAAATCGTCAGCCGCGAGCCGCTCGGACAGGTCGATCAGGGCCGCGACCGCCTCCGGGCTGTGCTCGGCGAAGCGCGGCCGCTGCAAAAGCGCGTCGAGGCCGAGCCAATCGCGGAGAAGGAAGTCCAGATTGCTGCGATCGATCAGGGGTGAATTCACGGATGCTTGCCGATCCTCGCGAGAGCAAAATTGCATTATACCGAGTCGGATGGTCGCTATAATGCGATGAATTTGCTCGATAATCTTAACATGGAGCAAGTTCGCAACAGACGAGCCTGCTCTCGAGTGGGTGGCCGAACCGGCCGCGGTAGTTTACCCCGGTCGCTCCATGGGCCGTGGCAATCTACAGCAAGGGTCATTTGTTGGACAAGCCGACATGTGGACAAATCTGCAGCGCGGCGCCCGGCCGTGCAGGCATCGCGAAACCGAGGAAACCATGACGGATATCATCGCGAAGGACAGCAACGGCGCCGAACTGAAGGACGGCGATTCCGTGACGCTGATCAAGGACTTGAAGGTCAAGGGCACCTCCGAGACGCTCAAGCGCGGCACGCTGGTGAAGAACATCCGGCTGACCGGAAAAGCCGGCGAGATCGAATGCAGTACCAAACAGGTCAGGGGCCTCGTCCTGAAGACCGAATTCCTCAAGAAGGCGTAACGGGGCAAGCGCCTTCGATCCGGGGCCTGATCGCTGCTGCCCGGCCGCGACGGGCCTGTCCAGGCGGCCAGCGGCGATGGCCGCATCGTGCGCGTCGATCGACGCCGCGAGCCGCACGGCCGGCTGCCGGCGAGAGCGCGCGCGGCATTGGCGTGACGATACGTGCCGCCGGCGCGCGGCAGAGCCGACTTTGGCGGCGCAAAGAACGCCTGCCTTGCCTCGTTGCGCATTGCCGCGCTCGTCTTCGTGCGCGCAAGGCCCTGGGCGCGGCGGCGATCGTTCCCGGCACGCGCCTGATCGACCGCGAACCGTTGCCGCGCCGGCATCGATCCGCCCGCACCCGCGCCGAGTTTGGGCTTGCGGAGCGGCGGGGTTCGGCTAGTATGCCGATTGTCCGACAACTGGTTTATCGGTCGAAACAATCAAGCCGGCGAGCCGACCAGAAAAAGGCGGCCGAACGGCGGCACGGGATGGATGCCAATCTAGCGGAGGAACATCGAACATGAGCGGTCTCCCGATCACAAGACGCACCATGGCGCTCGCGACATCGGCGGCAATCGCGACAGCATTGGCCTCCGCTCCGGGAAAGGCGCTGGCCGAGGGGGCGCCGATCAAGATCGGCCTGACCACGGACCTGACCGGCATCGCCGCGACCTACGCCGCGGCGCAGGTCAACGCCGTCAAGCTGGCGATCGAGGAGATCAACGCCGCCGGCGGTATCAAGGGCCGCAAGCTCGAGCTTCTCGTGCGCGATTCGCAATTGAAGCCGGCGCTCGGCGCCAGCCTGACGCGCGACCTGATCGTGCGCGAGAAGATCGACTATCTCATCGGGCCTGATGCGAGTTCGGTCGGCGTTGCCGTCAGCGGCGTTGCCAAGCAATACAAGAAGGTCGTCGTCATGACGATCCCCAACACGCCGCGCCTTGTCGGCGAGTTGTTCCACAAATACTTCTTCACCATCGTCCCGAGCGGCACGATGCTGGCCCGCGCCATGGCGGAGGGCATCGGCAAGACCAATAACAGCATTGCCTTCATCGGCGGCGATTACGAAGCCTCGCATCAGGCGATCCAGTATTTCGGCGAGTGGCTGACCAAGGTCAATCCCAAGGCCAAGATCACCGCCCAGCAATGGCCGAAACTGGGCGAGCCGGATTTCACGCCCTACATCACGCAGTTGATCTCGGCCAAACCCGATATCGTGTTTTCCTATCTGTGGGGCGCCGACCTGATCGCCTTCATCAAGCAGGCCAAGCCCTATGGCCTGTTCGACAAGACGAAATTCGCCACGCTGCTGTTCCTCGACGACCTGAAGGCGCTGGGCGACGACATGCCGGACGGCATCATCGGGCAGATGTACGCGCCGCCTTTCGGCACGAACAGCCCGGCCATGGCGGAATTCATCAAGAAGTACCAGGCCAAATTCAACTCGTTCCCATCCGACTGGGCCGTGATGGGCTATGACGGCATGCGCATCCTGGCCGACGGCATCAGGAACGCCGCCTCGATGGAGTCCGATGCGGTGGCCGAGGCCATCGAGAAGCTCAAATTCGACGGGTTGCAGGGGCCGCTGACGTTCCGCGCCGTCGATCACCAGGGCAACGTGCCCTCGTTCCTCGGCACCACCGGCAAGGTCGCGGGGCTGCCGTTCAAGGGGCTGGTCGACATCCAGCGCATCCCCGCCGAATCGGTGTGGCCGACGCCCGAGGAAATCCTCGCCCAGCGCAAGGACAAGTGAATTGCACCATGATCGAGGGCGGTGTCGACACCGATGCCGCCTTCCTTCTGGCTCCTTGGCCCAGAACCTTGCGCAGAAAATAGAGCATTTCGCGCAAAAAGTGGCGCCCGGCTTTCCGCGCGAGAAATGATCTAAGCGAGTAAGATCGTCCCGATGACCATCGACATCCTCATACAGCTGCTCAGTGGCGTCAGCCGCGGCATGATCCTGTTCGTGGTCGCCTCCGGTCTGACGCTGATCTTCGGCGTGTTGCGCATTCCGAATTTCTGCCACGGCTCGCTCTACATGCTGTCGGCCTTCGCGACCTATTCGATCACGACGGTGTTCGGCGGCAGCAATCTCGGCTTCCTCGCGTCCCTCATCGTGGCGCCGCTCGTGGTGATGGCGTTCGGCGCCGCGATCGAGTTCTTTCTGCTCAGGCGCATCTCCAACCGCGAGCATCTCTACCAGTTGATCGTGACCTTCGCGATCACGCTCATCGTCGCCGACGGCATCAAGCTGATCTGGGGCGGCAGCTACCGCTCGGTCAGCTATCCGCCGATGCTCGAGGGCAGCCTGTCGGTGCTGGGCCGGCCCTTCCCGCAATATTATGTGCTCGTCATCGCGGCCGGCATCGTCATCGCCGCCCTGCTCGCGCTGATCATCGAGCGCACCCGCTTCGGCCGCGTGCTCAGCGCCGCCGTGATCGATCCCGAAATGGTCGGCGCCCTCGGCGTCAATGTGCCGAGGCTCTACACCACCGTGTTTGCACTTGGCGCCTGGCTCGCCGGCTTTGGCGGCGCGCTCGCCGCGCCGATCGGATCGATATCGCTTGGCATCGACAACTCGATCATCATCGAATCCTTCGCCGTGGTCATCATCGGCGGCAGCGGCAGCATCGTCGGCGCCTTTGCCGCCGCGCTGATCATCGGCATCGTCCAGGCGCTCGGCATCATGGTCGCGCCGCGCCTGGCGATCGGCTTCATCTTCATCGCGCTTTGCGCCGTGCTTCTGCTGCGCCCCCAGGGCCTTCTCGGACGCAGGGTCTGACGATGCAAATCACCGCAAAAAGCCTGGCCGGCTTCGCCATCGTCGTCTTCATTCTGGTCGTGAGCCCGTACCTGACCGACGAGAGCAATCTGTTCGTCCTGATGGACGTCCTGATCGCCATCCTGTTCGCGACGAGCTACAATCTCGTGCTCGGCGGGGCGGGCCTGCTGTCATTCGGGCACGCCGCCTATTTCGGGCTCGGCGCCTATACGGTGGCGCTCCTCCAGGCGCATCTCGGCCTGCCGATGCTGGTCGGCATCGCGCTCAGCCCGATCGTGGCCGGCGTTTTCGCCCTGCTCGTCGCGCTGCTGACCGTCAGGCTGTCGGGCATGTATTTCGCCATGCTGACGCTCGCCTTCGCCCAGCTCATCTACACGGTCATCGCGGAGTGGTATTCCTTCACGGGCGGCGATAACGGCATCCCGATCACCGTGCCGGATTATTTCTTCGTCACGGCGCATTATTTCTACCTGACGCTCGGCATCGTCGTCGGCGGCGTGCTGCTGCTTTGGCTGATCGGCAACTCGCCCTTTGGCGCGGCCCTCCATGCCATCCGTGAAAATCCGCAGCGCGCCAGCTTCGTCGGGCTGAACGTCAAGCTTTACCAGGTCGCGGCCTTCACCATTTCCGGCGCGCTCAGCGGCGTGGCGGGCGCATTGAGCGGATCGCTGCACCAGATGGCGTTCCCGTCGATGCTGTACTGGACGGAATCGGCGCAGCCGGTGCTGATGGCGCTCGCCGGCGGCATCCACGCCTTCTTCGGCCCGGCCGTCGGCGCGGCGATCTTCACCGTGCTCAATTTCTTCGTCGCGAGCTATGCCGGATACCCGCTGCTCGTCTTCGGCGTGGTCGTGCTGGTCCTGGTGATGGCTCTGCCGGAAGGCGTCGTCGGCACGTTTCGGCGCTGGCTCATCCGCCGTCGCGATGCCGGTTCACGCGCCGCGCCGGCCAGCCGGGACGCACGCCCATGATCGCGCCGGTGCTCGAATTCGACGCGGTGTCGAAAGCGTTCGGCGGCTTCCGCGCCGTGGCGGACATGAGCGTCTCGCTGGGCAAGGGCGAGATCCTCGCGATCATCGGCCCGAACGGCGCCGGCAAGAGCACGCTGCTCAACCTCGGCTCCGGCGCGCTCGCGCCCACGAGCGGCGATGTCCGCCACGACGGCAACAGCATCGCCGGGCAGGCGGCGCATCGCCTCGTCCATCGCGGCATCGCGCGATCCTTCCAGATCACCAGCATATTCCCGGGCATGGACGTGGCCGAGAACGTGCGCATCGCCCTGATGGCGCGCCGCGGTTATTGCCGGCAATTCCTGTGGCCGGCCCATCGCCTGCTCAATGACGAGATCGAAGCGCTCCTGGCGCAGGTCAGGATGGCGGAGGCCAGGAACCGGCTCGCCGGGGAACTCGCCGCCGGCGACCGCAAGCGGCTCGAATTCGCCATCGCGCTTGCCGGCTCGCCTTCGGTCATCCTGCTCGACGAGCCGACCGCCGGCATGAGCGCCGATGAGCGCGCGCTCGTCGTCGAGGTGCTGAAGGAGTTGAACGAGCGGCTCGGGCTCAGCATCCTGTTCACGGAGCATGATATCGACATGGTCTTTGCCCTGGCGCAGCGCATCGTCGTCATGCATCAGGGCGAGCTGATCGCCGAGGGGACGCCGCAACAGGTCAGGGCCGATCCGCGCGTGCGCGAGGTCTATCTGGGAAAGGGCCACCGTGCTGAAATGTGACCGGCTGACGGCGTATTACGACGCGGCGCGCATCCTGTTCGATGTCTCGTTCGAACTCGATGCCAACAGGTCGGCCTGCCTTCTCGGACGCAACGGCGTCGGCAAGACGACCTGCCTGCGCGCCATCATGGGGCTGATGGCCAAGCGCTCGGGCGCGGTTTCCCTCGAAGGGCAGCCGATCCAGACACTGCCCGCCTTCCGCATCGCCCAGCTCGGCGTCGGTTATGTTCCGGAAGACCGGCGCATCTTCCCCGATCTCACCGTCGAGGAGAACCTTCAGGTCGGCGAGCGCAGGAACGAAGGCGGCATCTCGTGGACGCTCGAGCGCAGCTACGCCATGTTCCCGGCCTTGCACGAATTCAGGCTGCGCCAGGGCGGTTATCTCAGCGGCGGGCAGCAGCAGATGCTAACCATTGCCCGCACGCTGATGGGGCAGCCGAAACTGCTCCTGATCGACGAGCCGACCGAAGGGCTTTCGCCGCTCATCGTCGAAACGCTGGTCGAGGCGATCCTGGAATTGAAGCGCGAGGGGCTGACGATGCTGCTTGCCGCGCAGGATATGCAGTTTGCCAGCCAGGTCGCCGACCAGATCTATCTGATGAACCGCGGCGCCATCGTCTATAGCGGCACGCCCGATAGTCTCAAGCACGACACGGACGCCGTGACGGCCAATCTCGCGGTGTGAGCCGTGGGCAAGCGTGATCCGGGCATGCCGGGTCGGATGGGGATCGAAGTCTTGAACAGCCTGCCAAGCGCGTGCGAAGTCATTGTGGTCGGTGGCGGCGGCTCCGGCCTCGCGGCGGCGGTGTCGGCGGCCGAGACTGGCGCCCGCGTCGTCGTGCTGGAAAAGAACCCGGAGCTTGGCGGCAGCACGCGCTGGTCGGTTGGCTCGGTCACCGCCTCCGGCACGCCGCATCAGCGCCGCGCCGGCATCACCGATAGCACCGAGGCGCATTTCGAGGATCTCGGCAAGATGGACGGTGCGCTCGTCGCGCGCGACAACCCGACCCTGCGCCGCCTGCTGACCGAGAACGTCCCCGCGACCTTCGCCTGGCTGCGCGGCATGGGCGTCGAGTTCCACGGGCCGATGGAGGAGCCGCCGCACCGCGTGGCGCGCATGCATATCGTGCTGCCCAACTCGAAGGCGTACATCTACCACCTCGCGCGGCGCGCCCGTCGGCTCGGCGTCGATATCCGCCCATCGGCGCATGTCAGGCGCATCCTCGTCGAGGGCAGGCGCGCCACCGGCGTCGAAATCGAGGGGCCGTCGGGCACGCATATCATGAGGGCGGGCAGGGCGATCGTCGTCGCGGGCGGCGATTATAGCGGTAATGCCAGGATGAAGGCCGAGTTGATCGATCCGCTGCTCGGCGCCGTGCCGGCCGTCAATCCGACGGCGACGGGCGATTGCCAGCGCATGGTCGAGCAGATCGGCGGCAAGATCGTCAACGGCGATCTGGCGCTCGGCCCCGTGCTGCGCTTCGTCCGTCCGCCAAAACGCAAGCTCTATGAGCGGATCCCGCCGCACCGTCTCCTCACCATGGCGATGCGCTTCGCCATGACGCATGCTCCGGGCGGGCTGATCCGGCCCTTCATCATGCGCTTCATGACCACGGTGCTGGCGCCGGAGATGGGTCTGTTCCGGGATGGCGCCGTGCTGATCGGAAGCCGGGGCGAGCGCCTGCCGTTCGAGGGCACCACGCCCGGCAAGGCGCTTGCCGCCACCGCCGACAACCGGGGCTTCATCCTGCTTGGCGAGGACCTGGCGGCGCGTTATGCGGCCTGGCCGCATTTCGTATCGACGGCGCCCGGCGTCGCCTATGCCTATTTGCCGGATTATCGCCGTACGCGGCCCGATCTTTGCCATCGTGGCGCGGATGTTGCGGCGATCGCCGGCGCGCTCGGCGCCGATGCCGCCATATTGGGCGAAACCATTGCCAAAACCGGCCTCAAGGGGCCTTATCATGCGCTTGGGCCGTTGCAGGCGCTGGTGGTCTATACCGATGGCGGCGTGATGGTGTCGGAGCGCCTCGAGGTCATGCATGGCGACGGCGTCGCGTTCGCCGGCCTGTATGCGGCCGGCTCGACCGGGCAGGGCGGCGTTCTGCTGGAGGGGCACGGCCATCACCTCGGCTGGGCCTTCACCTCGGGCCGCATCGCCGGGCGGCATGCCGCGCTGCACCAGACGGGGGCCTCCTGATTTTCTCGCGAATGCATTCGTCATACTCACATAGGAGGTTGCCATGGCGCGGCTGGACGGCAAGGTCGTAATCATCACCGGCGCGGGCTCAGGCATCGGGGCCGCGACCGCCCGCCGCATGGCGCAAGACGGCGCCAGCGTCATGGTGACCGACATCGTCGCCGACAAGGCGCGCGCTGTCGCCGAGGCGATCGGCGGCGCGGCGAAATGGGCCGTGCTCGATCATTGCGACTACGCCCAGTGCGGCGAGGCCGTGCGCCAGACCGTGGCGGCTTTCGGCGGGCTTGACGTGCTCCACAACAATGCCGGCGTGCCGCAGCAGGGCGGCGTGGAGGCGATCCCGCCGGAGGAATTCCGTCGCGTCGTGGAAGCGAACCTGTCAGGCCCGTTCCTGATGGCCAAGGCCGCTATCCCCGCGCTGCGCGAACGCGCCGGAACGGGCGCCAACGTGTCGATCCTGTTCACCGCCTCGATCCAGTCGCTGATGGTCAGGGCCGGGTTCACCGCTTATGCTGCGTCGAAACATGGCGTGGGCGGGCTCGTCGGCAGCATGGCGCTCGAATTCGCGCCGGTTCCGATCCGGGTGAACGGGGTCTGCCCCGGCCCCGCCGACACCGAGCTTCTGCGCGACATCGCGCGCCGCACCGGCGACGAGGACGGGTTCCTGACGCGCTTCACGGCCGGCATGCCGATGAAGCGGCTGGTCACTGTCGATGACGTGGCGGCCGCCGCCGCGTTCCTGAGCAGCGACGACGCCGCCATGATCACCGGCGTGATGCTGCCCGTCGATGGCGGCATGACAGCGCGATGAGGATTACAGCGCGATGAGGCTGTCATGATCTTCGAACCGGCTGATATTTCCGGCTGGGTGCTGCCGCGCGTCCTCGCCGATCGCGCGCGCCGTTACCCGAACCGGCCGTTTCTCGGTTTCCGCGACAGGCCCGATGTGACCTTCGGCGAGGTCGAGATGCGCAGCCGGCAGGTCGCGCGCGGCCTTGCGGAACTCGGCGTCAAGCCGGGCGACCGTGTGCTGGTGATGCTGCATAACAGCCTTGAATTCGTCGAAACCTGGTTTGCCGTGAATCTGCTCGGCGCCGTGCTCGTGCCCGTCAACACGGCGTACCGCTCCGAATATCTCGCCCATGTCATCAACGATTCCGGCGCGGCCCTGATGGTTGCCGGCGCCACGTTCCTGCCCGTCCTCGCCGAGGTCGAGGACAGCGCCAAGACGCTACGCACGGTGATCGTCGTTTCGGAAGGCGACCCGTCGATGGCTGGCCCGGCGCGGCTCGAAACGCTGATGTATGGCGATTTGACAAGCGCGACGGGTTCGGTCCCGCAAGCGCCGGTCGCCGTGGGCGATGCGGCCGCCATCATGTACACCTCGGGCACGACCGGGCGCTCGAAGGGCGTGGTCATGCCGCATGGCCACCTGCACCTCAACCCGGTCGTCTATATCGAGCAGCTCGGCCTCACCGAACGGGATATCCTTTATACCTGCCTGCCGCTTTTCCACGCCAATGCGCTGCTGCTCGGCGTCTATGGCGCTTTGATCCTTGGCACCCGGGTCGTGGTCGCGCGCCGTTTCAGCGCCAGCGGCTGGCTCGACGATATCCGCGAGGCCGGCGCTACCGTGACGAACGTCCTCGGCGCGATGGCCGATTTCATCGTCGCGCAGGAACCGACCGATACTGACGCCGACAACCCGTTGCGCATCGCGACGATGATCCCGATCTCGCCCAAGCTCGGCCCCGCCTTCGAAAAGCGCTTCGGCGTCAAGCTGATCGAACTGTACGGCTCGACCGAGGTCAACTGCCCGCTCTATCACCCGCTCGATGCCGGCTATCGGCCGGGCAGTTGCGGCCAGGTCGCGGCGAAATGGTTCGATTGCCGGCTCGTCGATCCGCAAACCGACGAGGAGGTTCCCCTCGGCGCGGCGGGCGAATTGCTCGTGCGCGGCAAGGCGCCTTTCACCATCATGTCCGGCTATCACGGCCGCGCGCAGGAGACGGTCGCCGCGTGGCGCAACCTGTGGTTCCACACCGGAGACGTCATGCGCCGGGACGCAGACGGTTTCTTCTATTTCGTCGACCGCATGAAGGATTGCATCCGCAGGCGTGGCGAGAACATCTCGTCCTTCGAGGTCGAGGCCGTGCTGCACACACACCCGGCCGTGAAGGAGGTCGCGGTCGTCGGCATCCCGTCGCCCTATGATTCGGTCGAGCAGGAGGTCAAGGCCTGTATCGTCCTCAAGACGGGGGAGAATGCCGCGCATCAGGCGATTTTCGACCATTGCGCGGCGCGCATGCCGGATTTCGCCGTGCCGCGCTTCATCGAGTTCATGGCGGAGTTTCCCAAGACGCCGACGGAAAAAATCCGCAAGGACGTGCTGCGCCTGTCGGGCATCGGACCCGAGACCTGGGTCGAGCCCTCCGCCGCCGGCAACGCACGCAGGAGAAGGCCGGCATGATGGACGCGCCCGCAAAGCTCAACGGCCGAACCGCCATCGTCACCGGGGCCACGAGCGGCATCGGCCTGGCGATCACCGGCGCGCTGCTCGCGGCCGGATCGCAAGTCCTCGCCACCGGCCGGCGCGTCGAGCAGCTCGACGGGCTTCAGGCGACCCATGGCGAGCGGCTTCATGTCGTCGCGAGCGATCTGGCGGCCCCCGATTCGGTCGCGCCTCTCGTCGCGGCGGTGCCGGCGCATTGGACCGTTGACCTGCTCGTGTGCGCGGCCGGCCATGACGCCGGCGGAAACCTTCCCTTCGGCGAAAGCGATGTGCGGCACATGGCCGACAAGCTCGCCGTCAACTTCACCTCGGCCGCGCTGCTCATCCACGCGCTCCTGCCGGGCTTCCTCGCCCGTGGCACGGGCGATATCGTCACCATCGGCTCGATCGTCACGCGCGATGCGGCGGCCGGCCTCAGCTTCTACGGCGCGACGAAACATGCCCTGCATGGTTTGATGGCCGGGCTCAGGCTCGATTACCGGGCAACGGAGCTTCGCTTCATCGAGCTCATCCCGGCCATCGTGCGCAGCGGCTTCGCCTCGCGGCGCTGGGCCGGCGACGAGGACCGGGCCGAGCACTTCTACGCGAATTTTCCCGGCTGGCTCGAGCCGGCCGACATCGCCCGTGCCGTGACCTGGGCCGTGTCCCAGCCGCATGGCGTCAATGTCGACGAAATCGTCTTGAGGCCGACCACGCGATGACCGCTTCCGCCATCAGGCAACGCCCATGCAAAGCCCTGGTCGTCGGCTCCCTCGGGCTCGTCGGCGGCAACGTCGCCAGCCATCTGCAAGCGTGCGGCGACTGGCACGTCGTCGGGGTCTCGCGTTCCGCCCCGGCGCGACCGGTGGCCTATGAGCATTTGCGTCTCGATCTGCTCGATGCCGAGGCCTGCCGCGCCGCCGCCGCCGGCCTGAGAGACGTCACGCATATCTTCTTCTGTGCCCGTTTCAGCCATCGCGATACGGCGCTCGAGGCGCGCACCAACCTCGCCATGCTGAGAAACCTGCTCGAGCCGCTGGAAGACAGCGCGGCGCTTGAGCATGTCTGCCTCGTCCATGGCACCAAATGGTATGGCAGCCATCTCGGGCCGTATCGCACCCCGGCCCGGGAAGACGATCCACGGCACATGCCGCCCAATTACTATTACGATCAGCACGACTATGTGGCGGCGCTCCAGGGCGGACGCTCCTGGACCTGGTCGACGGTCCGCCCGCATATCGTCTGCGGCACCACGACCGGGTATCCGTTCAACCTGATCACGCTTCTTGGAGCCTATGGCGCGATCTGCGCCGAACGCGGCCTGCCGCTTGATTTTCCGGGAACGGAAGCGTGTTTCCGGTCCGTGTCGCAGGCGACGGACATCGGATTGCTGTGCAGGGCAATGGTGTGGATGGCGACGACGCCGGCATGCGCCAACCAGTCCTTCAACATCGTCAATAGCGATTATTTCCGCTGGTGCAGCCTCTGGCCCCGCCTTGCGGCGTTTTTCGGCGTTCCGATGGGCATCGTCCGGCCGCAGAAACTGGCCGCCACCATGGCGACCTCGGCCACGTTGTGGCGTGCGATGAGCGACCGGTGCGGGCTGGGCATTTCCGACTTGCAAGCCCTCGCCAACTGGAGCTTCGGCGACTTTCTTTTCGCGGCGGATTGGGACGACATGTCCTCGACGGCCAAGGCACGCCGGCATGGATTCCATGACACGGTCGAGACCGAGCCATCGATCATCGAGGCTTTGGAACGGTTGCGGGCAACCCGGATCATACCCGCGCGGCACGCAATGGGCTGACGAAAGCGGCGGTGCCGCTCACCCTTGCCCTCAGGCGAGGGGTAAGCCGTTGAGTTCGGCCACCGCCCGCATCACGCCGCGCAGTTCGGCGAGCCCGCGCATGCGCCCGATCGCCGGGTAACCCGGATGCGTCGCCTTGCCGACATCGTCCAGCATCTCGTGACCATGGTCGGAGCGGAACGGAATGCGCCAATCGGCGCGTCCGGCATCCTTGCGGCGTTTCTGCTCCTCGAGCAGGATCTTGACCATGGTGACCATGTTGGTGTCGCCATCGAGGTGGTCCGCCTCCATGAAGGACCCGTCCGGGTCGTTCTTCACGTTGCGCAAATGCACGAAATGGATGCGGTCGGCGAAGCGGCGGGCGATGGCCGGCAGGTCGTTCGCCGGCCTGGCGCCGAGCGAGCCGGTGCACAGCGTCAACCCGTTAGCCGGCTCATCGACAACGCCGAGGATGAAGGCGATGTCCTCTTCCGAACCGGCGATGCGCGGCAGGCCGAGCAGCGGACGCGGCGGATCGTCGGCATGGATGCACAGGCGCACGCCGTGCTCGGCCGCCGTCGGCACCACCTCGTGCAGGAAGCGCGCCAGCGTCGCGCGCAACTCGTCGCGGCCGAAGCCGTGATAGCGCTTCAGCATCGCGCGCAATCCGGCGATGTCGTAGCGGTCGTAGGCGCCCGGCAACCCGGCCATGATGGTGGCGAGCAGGTCCTCGCGCATGCGCGGCGTCGAGGCGTCGAACCAGCGTTTGGCGCGGGCGTAGACGTCCTGCGACCAACTGTGCTCGGCGCCCTCGCGCTCGAGCATGAAGCAATCGAACGCCGCGAATTCGGCTGCATTGAAGCGCAAGGCGTTGGCCCCGCCCGGCAGCGGCGCGCGCAGTTGCGTGCGCGCCCAATCGAGCACCGGCATGAAATTGTAGCACACGATGTCGATGCCGTTGGCGGCGAGGTTGCGGATCGTCTGGCGGAAATTCTCGAACAGCGGTGTCAGGTCGCCGTCGCCGAGCTTGATGCGTTCATGCACCTGCACGCTCTCGACGACGCTCCAGCGCAGGCCGAGCGTGCGGTCGTGCTCGATGATGCGCTTGCGCGCGGCGATCGCCGCGCTCGGCCAGACCTCACCCGCCGGCACCTCGTGCAGGGCCGTGACGATGCCGGTCGCGCCCGTCTGGCAGATATCGGCCAGGGTTATCAGGTCGTTCGGCCCCCACCAGCGCCATGTCTGTTCCACGACTTCAATCTCCGTTACAAGAATCGCCCGTCATTCAACGCCGCCCCGCTCATCGCCATCGAGCCCCTCGAAGAAATCCGAGTGCTCCTTGGCGATGCGGTCGATGGCGGCGAAGGCCGAGCGCAGATGCGCCTGCATGACGCGCCGGGCCGCCTCCGGCTCGTGCCGGGCGATGTGGCGTACGATGGCCTCGTGCTGGCTGAACATCTGCTCGAGCCAGCCGGCATCCTCGAGCGAAATGAAGCGCACGCGATCGAGCTGCGATTTCGCCGAGGCGATGATCTGCCACACGAACGGGCGGTCGGTGATCGCCATGATCTGGCGGTGCAGGGCCTCGTCCGAGGCAAAGAAGGCGATGTGATCGCCACGGGTGATCGCCTGCCGCTGCGTGGCAAGATGGGCGTTGAGCGCCGCGACATCGGCCTCGCTCGCCTTGCCGGCGGCTTCTTCCACCACGCGGCATTCCAGCGTCTCGCGCACGAACTGGCTGTCGCGCACCGAGGCGATCCGGATCGGCGCCACGAACGTGCCGACCTGCGGCACGACGCGCAGCAAGCCGTCCTCGCCGAGCCGCCAGAACACCTCGCGGATCGGCGTGCGGCTGACGCCATAGGCATTGGCGGTGTTGGTCTCGCTGATCGCTTCGCCGGGGCGCAATTCGCAGCGCACGATCTTGCCGCGCAGATCCTCGTAGAGCTGCTGCGCGCTGACACGCGCCGCCATCTTGGCGACATTGCTGAGGCGGGCCATCGGCGCTCAGCCCTGGATCGAACTGAGGAAGCGCTTGGCGCGCTCGGTGCTGGGATCGGCCAGCATGTCGCGGGGAGGGCGGTCCTCAACGATGCGACCCTGATCCATGAACACCATGCGCGTGCCGACATCGGCCGCGAAGCGAATCTCATGCGTCACCACCAGCATGGTGCGCCCTTCGAGCGCCAGGTCGCGCATCACCGCCAGCACGTCGCCGACCGTCTCGGGATCGAGCGCCGAGGTCGGCTCGTCGAACATCAGGAGATGCGGATTGGCGGCCAGCGAGCGGGCGATCGCCACGCGCTGCTGCTCGCCGCCCGACATCTGCGCCGGATAGGCATCGATGCGATGCGACAGCCGCACCTTCTCGAACAGCACGCGGGCGCGCGCCTCGACCTCCTTGCGCGCCTCGCCATGCACCACGACGGGCGCGAGCACGACATTCTCGAGCGCGGTCAGGTGGGGATAGAGGTTGAACTGCTGGAAGATCATGCCGATGCGCTTGCGCACCGCGACGATGCGCTTGGAGCGCGCCTCGACCTTCTCGCCCTCGAAGCGGATTTCCCCGCCCTGGATATCCTCGAGCCCGTTGACGCAGCGCAGCAGCGTCGACTTGCCGGTGCCGCTCGGGCCGACGAAGCACACGACCTCGCCCGGATGCACGCTCATCGTCAGCCCGTCGAGGATCGTCCGGCTGCCGAAGCGCTTGACGAGAGTGTCGATTTCCAGAATCGGCCCGGTCATTGGCCAGCCCCCACGGTAAGGAATTTCTGGCCGACGTCGAAGCGCCGCTCCAGCGCGGCCCCGCCGAGCGAAATCGCGTAGTTGATCAGGAAGTAGATCACGGCCAGCACGAGCAGCGGCGCGAAGCCGCCGCCGGTCGATTCGCGCACCAGCAGGCCGGTCTTGGTCAGTTCGATATAGCCGATGATCGAGGCAAGCGAGGATTCCTTCAGCGTCGCGACATAGACCCCGACCGATGGCGGCAGGATGACCCGGATCGCCTGCGGTCCCACGACATAGCGCATGATGGCCGGATAGCGCATGCCCGAGGCATGCGCCGCCTCCCACTGCCCCTTGCCGACGCTCTCGATGCCGGCGCGCACCACCTCCGACATGGTGGAACTGGCATGCAGCGCCAGCGCGCAGGTCGCGGCGGCAAACGGCGGCAGGTCGATGCCCAGCACCAGCGGCACGCCGAAATAGGCGAAGAACAGCACGATCAGGATCGGGATCGAGCGGAAGAACTCGGTATAGAGCAGCGCCACCAGCCGCAGCGGCAGGAAGCGCGACGTGCGCATCAGGGCGATCAGCGTGCCGCCGAACGCGCCGATCATCAGCGCCAGCCAGCTCAGCCAGATGGTGATGCCGGCCGCCTTGACGAATAGCGGCAGGAAAGCGACCCAGCTCTGGTTCACCGCGCGCTCCTGAGATGCTTGAACAAGGCCCGCCCGATGGCGATGCGGCCGAGATTGACGCTCTGGCACAGCACCAGATAGACGCCCGCCGCCACCACGAAGGTCTCGAAGAAGCGGAATGAGGTCGAGCCGATCGTCTGCATCCACGACGCGACATCCTCGACCGCGATCACCGAGGCCAGCGACGAGGCGAGGATCACGGCGATGAACTGGTTGCCGAGCGGCGCATACACGATGCGGATGACCTGCGGAAACACGATATAGCGGAAGGCTTGCAGCCCGCTCATGCCCTGGGAAGCTGCGGCCTCGCGCTGACCGTGCGGGATGGCGATCAGCCCGGCACGCAGGATCTCGGCCATGTAGCCGGCGCTGTTCAGCGACAGGCCGATCAGGGCGGCGGTGAAGGATGACAGGCGCAAGCCGGTCTGGGGCAGGGCGAAATAGACGATATAGAGAATGACCAGCAACGGCGTGTTGCGCATCACCTCGACATAGGCCGCGCCGAGGAATCGCACCGGCATGGAGCGGCTCCGGCGCATCACCGCCACGCCCGCGCCGATCACCAGGCTGATGGCGATGCCCAGTAGCGACAGGTAGAGCGTGACAAGCGCTGCCTGCCACAACGTGCCGAGATAGGGATAGATGGTGCGCAAGGCGAAGGTGTATTGCATCGCGCCCTCGTTAGGCTAGCCGGCCGGGTGGCGGGCATATGAAACGCCCGCCCGCCGGCCCGGTTCGCTCTAGAACTTGGCCTGGATCGTCGGCTGGTCGAAGCCGAACCATTTCTTGAACAGCCTGGCGTTGTCGCCGGTGGCGTTGAACTGGTGCACCCACAGGTTGATGACGCGGTACCAGTCGAAATCGCCGGCCGGCAGGCCGATGGCGATTTCGGCGCGGGCGAGGTCGCCCTCAAGCTGCTTGAGCTTGGCGGGATGATCCTTGATCGCCTGCGTGTTGTAGAAATTATCCTCGGCCATGGCATCGACCTGGCCGGAGAGCAGCGCGTTCAGCTCATCCGCCTGGGTGTTGAAGCGGACGATCTTCGCCTTCGGCAGGTTGGCCGGCACCGCATGCTCGGCCGTGCCGCCGCGCGAGATGGCGATGCGGGTCTCGGGCGTATCGAGTTCGGCGATCGTCTTGGCCTTGTTGTCCTCGCGCACCATCAGGCGCATCACCGTCACCAGATAGGGGTCGGTGAAGGCGACCGTGGTCGAGCGTTCGACGTTGCGCGTGAAATCGGCGATGGTGAGATCGACCTTATGCGTCTGCAGGGCGGTCACGCGGCTCGGAATGTCGCCGACCACGAATTCCGGCTTGACCTTCAGCGCCGCGGCGATGCGCTTGGCGATGTCGATATCATAGCCTTCCGGCTCGCCGCTCGGCGTCACCTTGCTGTAGGGCGGCAGGCTGCCGAGCACGGCGATGCGCAGCGTGCCGCGCTGGATGACCTGTTGCAGGATGCTCGGCGTCTGCGCCTGGGCGCTGCCGGCCGCGAGCATGAGCGCGGCGGCCGCGAATGCGGTCTTCACCAAGGATAATCTTGCCATGAGCTGTTTCCTCTTCACGGCATCCGTTTCGTCGATGCCATTTCAGGATACTTGTATACTAGAACGCAAAGCTGTCAAGCAAGCGGCGCCCGGCCGGCGATCGCCGGCCCGCGCCGGCCGCGCCATAGGGTCTTGCGCCAGGCGCTTCAGCGCCGGTCGGAACAAAAAAATCGAACCATCGCGAGCTGATCTGCTCGCGATGGTCCGATGAACTCGTTTGATAATTTAAGAGTGGGAAATCCGCGCCAGGCGGATGCGCTCTAGTTCAGCCCGAGCTTGCCGCGCAGCGTCGACAGGTCTTCCGCCAGCGTGTTGACGGCGCTCGCCAGGATCTTGCGGTCGCCGTCGGTCAGCTTGTCATAGGACTGATAGCCCGCGCCATCCTTGTATTTGGCGAGCGTCGTGTCGACCGTGTCGAAATTATCCGCGACCTTCTTCACGAACGCTGCCTCGCTGTTTTCAAGCAGCGGGCGCACCAGCTCGAAAATCTTCTGCGAGCCGTCGAAATTGCCCTTGAAGTCCCACAGGTCGGTGTGGCTGTAGCGATCCTCCTCGCCGGAGATTTTCGTGGCAGCGACCTCTTCCATCAGCGCCGCCGCGCCGCCGACGACCTTTTCCGGCGGCAACGCCAGATCGGTGATGCGCTGGTGCAGCGTGGTCACGTCGGCCATCAGCTTGTCGGCGACCGGTGCCAGCCCTTCGGTGGAGTTTTGCGCCCACAAACCGTATTCGAGGCGGTGAAAGCCTTGGAATTCCGGCGATTTTTCCGCCTTCTCGTAATCGTCGGCGCGTGAATCGATCGCCTTGTCGAGATCGCCGAACAGTTCCGCGATCGGCTCGATCGCCTCGTAGCTCATGCGTGTCGGTGCGAACAGGCGCTTGGCCGTGGCGATGTCGCCGGCCTTGACGGCGCTGGTAAAGGCCTTGGTGTCCGTGACCAGGGTCTGCAATTTCTCGGAGACGTAGATCTTGTAGGCGGCGATCGGCTCGACGAGATCGAGCGTCGCGGCGGCGGCCGGGCCGCAAAGAAACGCCGCGAGCGCGCCGGCGGCAAGCAGATGCTGTGGCTTCATGATAGGGCTCCTGTTCATGTCGGGGATGGGGCCGCGCGGGCCGCTTCGATCAGCGTGCGGCCGAGATAGTCGTCCGCGCTCTCGGCGCCGGGCAGCACGTAGAAATAGCCGCCGCCGACCGGTTTCAGATATTCCTCCAGCGGCTCGCCGTTCAGGCGCTTCTGCACCGTGATGAAGCCCGCTTCGAGGTCGGCCTGGTAGCAGATGAACAACAGGCCCATGTCGAGTTGGCCGGCCTTGTTGACGCCGTTGGAATAGTTGAACGGGCGCCGCAGCATCAGGTTGCGCGCGGTGCTCGGCGTGCGCGGATTGGCGAGCCGGATATGGGCATCGAGCGGCGTGACCCGGCCGTCGGGATCGCGCGCGTAATCGGGCACGTCGAACTCCGTCCTGCCGTCGAAGGGCGCGCCGCTCGCCTTGCGTCGGCCGAAAATATGCTCCTGCTCGCGCAGCGGCGTGCGGTCCCAGCGCTCGACGAAATTGCGGATGATGCGCACCGCCTGATAGCTGCCGCGCACCGCCCAGCGCGGCTCGTCATCGCCCTCGCCGACCCAGACGACGCGCTGCATCAGTTTCGCGTCGCCGGCATCGGGATTGGCCGAGCCGTCATGGAACCCGAGGAAGTTGCGCGCGCTTTCGGCGCGGCCCTTGGCGGCGGCCGGCAGCACCGGCACCGTGCCTTCCTGCTTCCAGCGCAGCACCAGCGTGTCCGGCATCATCTTCACGATGTCGCGCAGCGCGTGGATGGTGGTGTCGGGCCGGTTGGCGCAGAATTGCAGCAGCAGGTCGCCGTGGCACAGCCGCGCCTCGAGCGCATCGTTGGAAAAGCGCGTCATGCGTTGCAGGCGGCGCGGCTTCAGGGGGCGCAGCCAGTCCCGGTCGGCGAACAGGGCATTGCCGAGGGAAACCGTCGCGGTCAGGTTGTCGGGCTCGATCACCGGCCCGAGAATGCCGGAATCGGCCGGCGGCAGCTTGGGGTCGAGTTCTGGCGGCATGCCGCCCTGCGTCAGGAAGGCCAGCCGTGCGCTGAGGGCGCGGAACATCGCCTCGAGCGCGTCGGGCGTGGTGGCGATGACATCGAACGCCGCCACCATGCCAGCCGCCGGGCGCGGCGTGGTGATGCCCTGCTGATGCTTGCCATAAAACGGCCAGCGCGCCTGCGCCGAGGCGTGCGCGTTCGGCGCATCGGTGACATGGCGCTGCGTGGGCGCGGTCTCGGCGTGCGCCGGTGCGGCGGCGAGCGCGCCGGTCGCGGCTGCGCTCATGCCGATCAGGAACTGGCGGCGCCGGTTGCTGCGGGAAGCGGATGGATCGTCGGACCTGCTCATCATGTCACCCTGGCGAAAGCCGCGCGGAGACCGTGTCGAGCGTGTCGGCAAGGTCGCGGAAATCTCCGGCGAGGGCGCGCCGGCCGGCGGCGTCCACGCGCTCATAGGACGGGTAGACGTCGCCGCTCTTGAGCGCCGCCAGCGCCTGGCGCACGGCATCGACGCGGCCGTCGAGTTGTTTGGCGAGATCGGCCGCAGCGGTCGGGATCAGCGGGCGCACGAGCCGGGCCATTTTCGCGAGCCCGGCAAGACTGGCGTCGAGATCGGCGAGATCGCTATGGGCATAGGCATTCTCGCCGCGCTCGATCCTGCCGTCGGCGAGCCGGCGCGCCAGGCGCGCGGCGCCCTGCGTGAGGTCGTCCGGCGCCAGCTTGACGGCGCCAAGGCGCGCCTTGAGCGTGGTGACGTCGGCGAGAAGCCTGTCGGCCGCCGGTTGCAGCCCCTCCGTCGTGTTGCCGGCAAACAAACCATATTCGATGCGGTGGAACCCGGTGAAGCCGGCATCCTGCTCGCGCTTCTCGAGATAGTCCGCCGCCGGATCGATGCTGTTCTGCAAGTCGGCCCAGCGTCCGGCAACGGCCGCGACCGCGCGATAGCCGGCGCGGGCCGGCGCATAGAGCGCGCGGGCGCGCGCGACATCGCCGCGCCGGATGGCCGCGACGAGGTCTTGCGTCGCCGCTACCAGGGCACTGCCCTGCATGACCAGGAACACCTTGTATTCCGATAGCGGCCCGATGAACGCCTTCAGGTCGGGGCCGGCCGTCGCGGCGGCGTCGGAGGCGGCGGTCGCCGCCACCACCAGCTTGCCGCGCGGGTTCGACAGCAGGCCGCAGGTGATCTCGTAGGTGCCAGGCTTGAGCGAGGCCGTCAGCCGCTGCCGGAAGCCCGGCAGGATGTTCTCGCGCTCCTCGATCACCATGATGCCGTCGAGGATTTCCCATTCGACCGGGCGCTGCGAGGCGTTGTGGATCTCGAATACGTGCCGCCCGGCCGGCAGCGCCAGTTCGTTCGGCGTGCAGGCGCTCGCGCCGATCTCGACCCTGGTCGCGCCATCCGCCGGCGCGGCCTGCTTGCTGATCGTGGCGTAGTAGAACAGGCCGCCGCTCGCCAGCACGAGCACGGCGGCCGCCGCGACGGCGAGCGGCATGGCGCGCGATGGCCGCGGCGCCGCGGATTTTTCGGTGCTCATGAGCCGGACCCGCGCGCCGGCACGGGCGCTCCGTGCCCTGCCGCCTGGCCATGCGGGCGCAGGAACAGGACCAGGCTGACGGCGAGGAAGCCGATATAGGCCGCGACCTCCCCGACCGCCGGCGCCTCCTGATAGTTGAACAGGCCCGACAGCACCGTTCCGAGCGGCCCGGACACCGGCAGGATGGCGCTCAGGTCGTAGGCGCGCTCCTGCAGCAGGTTCCAGAGGCCGGCTTCGTGCAGGCTGCGCAACGCGCTCGCCAGGATGCCGGCCGCGACGATCAGGATGAACACGCCGGTCCAGCGGAAGAAGCGGCGCAGGTTGAGATGCATGCCGCCGGCATAGATCAGATAGCCGATCGCCGTGGCCGTGATCAGCCCGGCGAGCGCGCCGAGCGGCGCCGCCGCGCCGGGGCTCTGCTCGAAGATCGCCAGCAGGAAGAACACCGATTCCAGCCCCTCGCGCGCCACGGCGAAGAACACCATGCCGACGAGGCCCCAGGCTGCCGCCGACGACGATGAAAACGCATCGTCGATCGCGTGCTGCAAGCCGGCCTTCATCGAGCGCGCCGCCTTGCGCATCCAGAACACCATCGAGACCAGCACGCAGACCGCGATCAGGCCGACGACGGCCTCGAACAGTTCCTGGCCCTTTTGCGGGAATTCGGCGCTGATCAACTGCAACGCCGCGCCGGCGAGCAGCGAAACGGCGACGGCCAGCAGGATGCCGATCCACACGACCGGCATCCAGGCGGACCGTCCGGTCTGGCGGAGATAGCTTGCAATGATGCCGGTGATCAGAGCGGCTTCGAGCCCCTCGCGCAGCATGATCAGGAATGGTGCGAGCGTGTGAGAACCCCTCCCCCGAATGGCTCGGGTTGTACGGTGTCGGATGCGCTCACCTATAACGCCATGCCGGCGGATTCAACGCCTGATTTTTCAATTTATCTTTTAGAATCAATACAATATAGGCGCCCAGCGTAATGATTTTCCAGCGGCAAACCGCTGTTCAGGCCGCCGCCTGATCGGGGTGCGGCCACAGATGGGCGAGAAACTGCGCCGCGCATTCCGCCCAGCTATAGGCAAGGGCACGCGCGCGGGCGTGCTCGCGCGGCACCGCGAGCGCGCCAAGCGCCGCCTCGCGCAGGTCCTCCGACAGCACGCCGCAGCGCGTCTCGCCGACAATGTCGCGCGGCCCGGTCACCGGATAGGCCGCGATCGGACAGCCGCTCGCCAGCGCCTCGAGCAGCACGTTGCCGAACGTATCGCTGCGGCTGGGAAACACGAACACGTCGCTCGCCGCATAGAGCGCGGCCAATTCCTCGCCGGTGCGCAGGCCGAGGAAATGCACGGCGGGATAGCGCGCCTTCAGCCGGGCGAGGTCCGGTCCGTCGCCGACGACGACCTTGCTGCCCGGCAGGGCGAGATCGAGAAAGGCCGGCAGGTTCTTTTCCACCGCCACCCGGCCGAAGCTGAGGAAGATCGGCGACGGCAAGCCGAGATCGACCCTCTTTCGCGGATCGAACAGCACCGTGTCGACGCCGCGCGTCCATGGCCTGAGATGGGTGAAGCCTTTCGCCGCCAGTTCCGCCGCCAGCGACGGCGTCGCCACCAGCGTGCCGCATCCGGCATTGTGGAAGCGGCGCATGCAGGCATAGCCCCAGCTTTCCGGCACTGGCGTGCGGGCGCGCAGGAATTCGGGAAAGCGCGTGTGATAGCTGGTCGTGAAGCTGCGACCCTCGGCAAGGCAGGCGCGCCGCGCCAGCAAGCCGAGCGGCCCCTCGGTGGCGATATGGATGCAGTCAGGCGCAGCATCGGCGATCCGCCGCGCGATCTGGCGCGCGGAAGCGACCGCGAGCCTGATTTCCGGATAGGATGGCAGCGCCACGCTCGGATAGCCTTCCGGCGTCAGGAACGTCACGTCGACGCCGCGCGCCTGCAGCGTCTCGCCGAGCTTCTCGAGCGTGCGCACCACGCCGTTGACCTGCGGGCGCCAGGCATCGGTGACGATGAGGATACGCATCGCCGCCTACGCCGCGCGCCGCCGTCGCGGCACGAGCGCGAGCGCGTGCCGCTCGTTGAGCAGCCGGCTCCGTTCAGCCCAGCGGATGATCTCCATGCGCCCGTCCTCATGCTCGGCGACCGCGGTGCAGCTTTCGACCCAGTCGCCGGTATTGATATAGGTGAAACCGTCGAAATCGCGCATGGCGGCGCAGTGGATATGGCCGCAGATCACGCCGTCGACATTGTGGCGCCTTGCCTCGGAGGCCAGCGTTTCCTCGAACTTGCCGATGAAGCTGACGGCGTTCTTGACCTTCAGCTTGGCCCAGGCCGATAGCGACCAGTAGGAGAAGCCGAGCTTGCGCCGCACCAGGTTGATGCAGGCGCTGAGCCGGAGCGCGATCTCATAGGCCCCGTCGCCGAGATAGGCGAGCCAGCGCGCATGGCGCACGACGACGTCGAAAATGTCGCCATGGATGACGAGGTAGCGCCGGCCGTCGGCCGCCTCGTGCAGCGCCGTCTCGCGCAGCTCGATGCCGCCGAAATGCGTGCCGTAGAATTCCCTCAGGAATTCGTCGTGATTGCCGGGAATATAGATGATCCTGCTGCCCTTGCGCGCCTGGCGCAGCAATTTCTGCACGACGTCATTATGGCTTTGCGGCCAGTACCAGCCGGATTTCAGCCGCCAGCCATCGACGATGTCGCCGACCAGATAGATCATCTCGGCGTGATGGTGCTTCAGGAATTCGAGCAGCGCCCCGGCCTGGCTGCCGCGCGTGCCGAGGTGAACATCCGAGATGAACAGGGTCCGATAGTTTCGGACATGCGATGTGTCGGGCGAATCGCTGGTTGCGGCGCTGGTCATGGCCGGCATATCGCCTGCTTTCATGACAGGCACGTGATGCCGCCGACAGCCTCAGTCGGCGACGCCGTCCCGGCCCTCGATCGTCATCATGGTCGCGGTGAGCAGCGCGACGAGCTTTTCCTCGCCCGCCGTTTCGGAAACGACCTCCGTTTGCGCCAGGGTCAGCGTGCGCCCGGCCTTGATGACGCGGCCGCGCGCCACGAGGCGCTCGCCGGCGGCCGGCGCCACCAGGTTGATCTTGAATTCGGTGGTCAGCACGCCGGCGCCCGGCGCCATCAGGCTGAGCGCGGCATAGCCGGCGGCGCTGTCGGCGATCGCCGCCACCGCGCCGGCATGCACGAAACCGTGCTGCTGCGAGACGGCGGGCGTTGGCGCCAGCGCGATCTCGACGGCGCCGGGCTCGATGTGCAGGATCGATGCGCCGAGGGTCTTCATCAGCCCTTGCCTGTCGAAGCTCGCCTGGATGCGTGTTCGAAAGGCCGGGTCCTTCGCGGTCAGCATGCGCACCTGTTGCCCTCGCTTGAGAATGTTCGCGTTTCCCGATCGGTAAGCCAAACGCGCGCGACGGCCAAGTCGTGACCGCCAAGCCGTGACCGCGCCGGTGTTTCGCCGGGGCAACAAAACGCACAGGCGTTTCCGTTCTGGCGATGGTACGGTGGCGGTCAGGCACTTGCTCGGGAGAGGTTTCATGGCAGCGGAAAAAGTCGCGATGATCACGGCCGGCGGCAGCGGCATGGGGGCGGCGGCGGCGCGGCGTCTGGCGGCCGACGGGTTCAAGGTCGCGGTTCTGTCCTCCTCCGGCAAGGGCGAGGCGCTCGCCAAGGAGCTGGGCGGCCTCGGCGTCACCGGCTCCAACCAGTCGGGCGACGACCTCAAGCGCCTCGCCGACGGCGCGCTGGCGCGCTGGGGCCGCATCGACGTGCTCGTCAACAGCGCCGGCCATGGCCCGCGCGCGCCGATCCTCGAGATCACCGACGAGGACTGGCACAAGGGGATGGAGACCTATCTCCTCAACGCCATCCGCCCGACGCGGCTGGTGGTGCCGGCGATGCAGAAGCAGAAAGCGGGCGTCATCATCAACATCTCGACCGCCTGGGCCTTCGAGCCGAGCGCCATGTTCCCGACCTCCGCCGTGTTTCGCGCCGGGCTCGCCTCCTTCACCAAGATTTTCGCCGATGCCTATGCGGCCGACAATATCCGCATGAACAACGTGCTGCCGGGCTGGATCGACAGCCTGCCGGCGACGCCGGAGCGCCGCGACAGCGTGCCGATGAAGCGCTACGGCACGGCGGACGAGATCGCCGCGACCGTCGCCTTCCTCGCCTCGCCCGGCGCCGGCTACATTACCGGGCAGAACATCCGCGTCGACGGCGGCATCACCCGCGCGGTGTGATGCTCCGCCGCGGCACGGCTTGAAAACATGCATCGAATGTGCATGTTTAAACTGGCCACGAGCATTTCGCAGAAAAGTGGCTACCGGTTTTCTGCAGAAGAAATGCTCTAATTATATGATTTAGATCATTTTTATCGCGTTTTGATGGTTCCATCAAAACGAGAAATGATCTATGCGGATGGAGCGATTTTGATGAGTTCGGTTGAGCGCGAAGCCAGGGATGCCCTGTCGCGGTTGCATTTGAGCGCGGGCGGCCCGCTCGGCGTCGACGAGGCGCTGATCCAAGCCGTGGTGCACGGCTTCTACGGCAAGGTGCGCAGCGACGCGCTGCTGAAGGACATCTTCAACCGGGTCATCGGCGACAATTGGGACGTCCACCTCGCCAAGATGTGCGATTTCTGGTCGTCGGTGCTGCTGATGTCGGGCCGCTTCCACGGCGCGCCGATGGTCGCCCATGCCCGTATCCCCGACATCGAGCCTGAGCATTTCGTGCGCTGGCTGCAGCTTTTCGACGAGACCACGCAGGCGCTCTGCCCCGGCCCGAAGGCCGAGCTGTTCATGGCCAAGGCCGCCCTGATCGCGCGCAGCCTGCAATATGGCATCGCGGCAAGCCGGGGCGAGATGCCGTTGCGCGCCGCTGCCGCCGAAGCTTGAGCCGGCTCACGCAAAGGCGTTGCCCCGCGCCACCGGGGCGAGCCCGAGATGGCGCGCCACGCTCTGGCCGATATCGGCGAAGGTCCCGCGCTGGCCGAGCGCGCGGGGCCTGAGGCCCGGCCCGAAGCCGACGATCGGCACCTGCTCGCGCGTATGGTCGCTGCCCTTGAAGGTCGGGTCGTTGCCATGGTCGGCGGTGACGATGACGAGATCGCCGGCGCTGAGCCGCGCGGCGAGGTCCGGAACGCGGCGGTCGAAGGCTTCGAGCGCCGCCGCATAGCCGGCGACATCGCGGCGGTGACCGTAATCGGTATCGAAATCGACGAAATTGGCGAAGAGCAGCCCGCCGTCGGGCAGGGCGGCGGCGCCCGCGAGCAGCCGGTCGAACAAGGCCATGTTGCCGGCGGCCTTGATCTCGGTGCCGGCATGGCGATGGCAGAAAATATCGCCGATCTTGCCGAGGCTGATCACGGCGCGGCCTGCCTCCGCCGCCCGGTCGAGCAGGTTGCCATGCGGCGGCGGCAGCGCGAAATCCTTGCGGTTCGTCGTGCGCGTGAAGCCGCTTGCCGCATCGCCGACGAACGGCCGGGCGATGACGCGGCCGATGCGCAGCGCATCGACGAGCGGGCGCACCGCCTGGCACAGCCCATAGAGCCGCTCGAGCCCGAAGGCGCTCTCATGCGCCGCGATCTGGATGACGCTGTCGACGGAGGTATAGGCGATCGGCTTGCCCGTCGCGACATGCTCGGCGCCGAGTTCCTGCACGATCGCCGTGCCGCTGGCATGGTGGTTGCCGAGCAGGCCGGGCAGCCGGCCTTCGCGGATGATCGCCTCGCTCAGCGCCGGCGGGAAGCACGGCACCGTCTTCGGGAAATAGCCCCAGGCGAAATCGGCCGGCGCGCCGGCGATTTCCCAATGGCCGGACGGCGTATCGCGCCCGGCCGAGGTCTCGATCGCCGAACCGTGCCAGCCGGAGGGCACGGCTTCCAGCCCCGGCGGCACGCGGCCGGATGCGGTGGCACAGGCCGCGCCCAGCCCGTAGCCGGCAAGATGCGGCATCATGAGCCGCCCGTGGCGCAATCCGGCCCGGTCGGCCTGGCCCGCCGCGCAGGCTGCCGCGATGTGGCCGAGCGTATCGGCACCCTCGTCACCGAAGGCGGCCGCGTCGGGCGCGGCGCCGCAGCCGACCGAATCGAGCACGAGCAGGAAGGCCCGGCTCACGTCTGCGCCTCCGGCTCGGCGCGCTGGAAGGCGGCGGCCATCAGCGCGCGCGTATAGGCTTGCTTCGGCGCGTCGAACACGGCTTGTGCCGGGCCCTGCTCGACGATGCGGCCATCCTTCATCACGATCACCTGGTTGGCGAGCGCCTTCACGACCCTGAGATCATGGCTGATGAAAAGGTAGGCCAGCCGGCGCTTCTCCTGCAAGCCGCGCAGCAGGTCGACGATCTGCGCCTGCACGCTCATGTCGAGCGCGGAGGTCGGCTCGTCGAGCACGACGAAATCGGGCTCCAGCGCCATGGCGCGTGCGATGGCGATGCGCTGGCGCTGGCCGCCGGAGAATTCGTGCGGGTAGCGGTCCATGGTGGCGGGGTCGAGCCCGACATCGGCGAGCGCGCGCGCCACGATCTCGCGCCGCGCCGCATAGGCCGGCGGATGGCGCGCGACCAGCAGCCCCTCCTCGACGATCTCGGCCACGGAAAGCCGTGGCGAGAGCGCGCCGTAAGGGTCCTGGAACACGATCTGCAACGCCTTGCGCAACGGGCGCATGCCCTTCGGGCTCTCGCCGTCGATGCGCCGGCCGAGATAGAGGATCGGCCCTTCCGAGCGGATCAGGCGCAGCAGCGCCTGGCCGAGCGTCGTCTTGCCGGAGCCTGATTCGCCGACCACGCCGACCGTCTCGCCGGCGCGCACGCTCAGGCTGATGCCGTCGACCGCCTTGACATGGCCTACGGTGCGCCGGAAGAAGCCGCGCCTGATCGGGAACCACACCTTGAGGTCCTGCACTTCGACGACCGTCGGCGCATCGGCGGCGATCGGCAGCGGCGCGCCCTTGGGCTCGGCGGCGAGCAGCGCCTGCGTATAGGGGTGCTGCGGCGCATCGAATACCTGCTCGACCGCGCCGGTCTCGACGATCTCGCCGCGCCGCATCACCGCGACGCGCTGCGCGAGGCGGCGCACGATGCCGAGATCATGGGTGATGAACAGCATGGCGAGCCCGTGCTGGGCCTGCAGGCGCTTGAGCAGCGCCAGGATCTGCGCCTGCACGGTGACGTCGAGCGCCGTGGTCGGCTCGTCCGCCACCAGCAGGGCCGGCTCGTTGGCGAGCGCCATGGCGATCATCACGCGCTGGCGCTGGCCGCCGGACAATTGGTGCGGATAGGCGCCGAGCCGGTGTTCCGCCTCCGGGATGCCGACCTCGCGCAGCAGTTCCAGCGTGCGCGCGCGCGCCGCCCTTGCGCCCAGCCCCTTGTGCAGCGTGAGGATTTCGCCGATCTGGCGCTCGATCGTGTGCAGCGGATTGAGCGAGGTCATCGGCTCCTGGAACACCATGGTGATGGCGTTGCCGCGCACCTCGCGCATGGCGCGTTCGTCGGCCGCGAGCAGGTTCTTGCCCGCAAACAGCGCTTCGCCGCCGATGCGCGCCGCGCCCTCGGCGAGTTGCAGCAGCGCCAGCGCCGTCACCGATTTGCCGGAGCCCGATTCGCCGACCAGCGCCAGCGTCTCGCCGCGCGCCAGCTGGAACGAGATGCCGTTGACGGCGCGCGTCTCCTTGCCGTCCTGCGCGAAGGCGACGGACAGGTTCCTGACGGCGAGCAGGGGGGCGTCCACCGCGCTCACCGCAATGTCTTGCGCGGGTCGAAGGCGTCGCGCACCGCCTCGCCGACGAAGATCAGCAGCGACAGCATCAGCGCCAGCGTGAAGAACGCGGTCAGGCCGAGCCATGGCGCCTGCAGGTTGGCCTTGCCCTGGTTCAGCATCTCGCCGAGCGAGGGCGAGCCGGGCGGCAGGCCGAAGCCGAGGAAATCGAGCGAGGTCAGCGTGACGATCGAGCCGTTGAGCACGAAGGGCAGGAAGGTCAGCGTCGCCACCATGGCGTTGGGCAGCACGTGCTTGCGCATGATGGTGCCGTCGCCAAGGCCAAGCGCCTTGGCCGCCTTGACATATTCGAAATTGCGCGCGCGCAGGAACTCGGCCCGCACGACGCCGACCAGCGTCACCCAGGAGAACAGCAGCAGGATGAACAGCAGCACGAAGAAGCCCGGCGCGATCACGCTCGAGATGATGATCAGCAGATAGAGGCTCGGAATGGCGTTCCAGACCTCGATGAAACGCTGGCCGATCAGGTCGATCCAGCCGCCGAAATAGCCCTGCACCGCGCCGACCGCCACGCCGACCACCGAGGAGAACAGCGCCAGCGCGAAGCCGAACAGCACCGAGAGCCGGAAGCCGTAGATCAGGCGCGCCAGCACGTCGCGGCCGCGATCATCGGTGCCGAGCCAGTTCTCCTCGAGGCTGGCGCAGCCCTGGCCCGGCGTCGCACCCGGTTTTCGCGCGGCGGCCGCCTGGCATTCGGCCTCGCTCAGCAGCCAGTTCGGCGGCGAGGGCGCGGGCTTGGGCAGGTCGAGATTGATCGTCTGGTAGGAGAAGCGGATCGGCGGCCAGATCATCCAGCCATGCTTGGCGATCTCATCGGCGATGACCGGATCGCGATAGTCGGTCGTCGCCAGGAAGCCGCCGAATTTCTCTTCCGGATAATCGCGCAGCACCGGCACCAGCAACTCGCCCTTGTAGGAGGCGATCAGCGGCCGGTCATTGGCGATCACCTCGGCGAACAGGCTCAGGCCGAACAGCACGATGAAGATCCAGAACGACCAGTAACCCCGTCGGTTGCGCTTGAACACCGCGAGGCGGCGCCGGTTGATCGGGCTAAGCTTGAGCCAGCCCTGCGCCGGCAGGGCAGGGGCGAGGGGAGCCGTCTCGCCGGCCGAGAGCAGGCTCATCACACCTCCCGCGCCTCGAAATCGATGCGCGGATCGATCCACATATAGGTGATGTCGGAAATCAGGCTGACCGCGAGGCCCAGCAGCGAGAAGATGTAGAGATTGGCGAACACCACCGGATAATCGCGGTTGAGCGTCGATTCGTAGGACAGCAGCCCAAGCCCGTCGAGCGAGAAGATCGTCTCGATCAGCAGCGAGCCGGCGAAGAACGCATGCACGAAGGCGGCCGGGAAGCCCGACACCACGATCAGCATGGCGTTGCGGAACACGTGGCCATAGAGCACGCGGGTCTCGCTCAGGCCTTTCATGCGCGCCGTCAGCACATATTGCTTGCGGATCTCGTCGAGGAACGAGTTCTTGGTGAGCAACGTCGTGGTGGCGAAGGCGCCGAGCGACATCGCCGTCAGCGGCAGCGCCAGATGCCAGAAATAATCGGTGATCTTGCCGACAAGCGACAGTTCGGCCCAGTTATCCGAGGTCAGCCCGCGCAACGGGAACCATTGCAGGAACGAGCCGCCGGCAAACAGCACGATCAGCAAGATCGCGAACAGAAACCCCGGGATGGCGTAACCGATAATGACGATCGCACTCGTCCAGGTGTCGAAGCGCGAGCCGTCGCGCACCGCCTTGCGGATGCCGAGCGGGATCGAGATCAGATAGGATAAAAGCGTCATCCAGATGCCGAGCGAGATCGATACCGGCAGCTTCTCCTTGATCAGCTTCAGCACGCTGGTATCGCGGAAATAGCTCTTGCCGAAGTCGAAGCGGGCATAGTCTGAGATCATCTTCAGGAAGCGCTCATAGGCCGGCTTGTCGAAGCCGAACTGCTTCTCGAGGCTCTTGACGAAGGCCGGGTCGAGCCCCTGCGCGCCGCGATAGCGCGAGCCGCTGTCGCCGGCCTGCACGCCGCCGGACATGTCGCCGCCGCCACCGCCGATGCGCTGGGTCGCATCCATGTTCTGGCCGGAAAGCTGCGCCAGCACGCGCTCGACCGGGCCGCCGGGGGCGAATTGCACCACCACGAAGGCGACCAGCATGACGCCGAGAATCGTCGGGATCATCAACAGGATGCGGCGGGCGACATAGGCGAACATCTTAGCGGCTGCCTCTCCTGGCGGTGCGGGCGGCGGTCAGAGGCCGATTCGCTTGGCCTTGGCTTCGTCATACCACCATGTGCCGGGCGCGCCGGTGCCGAATTTCGGCTGCGTTGCCGGGCGGGAGAAGATGTCCCAATAGGCGATCCAGGCATCGTCGCGATACCACATCGGCACCTGGTAGAAGCCGGCCCTGAGCACGCGGTCGAGGGCGCGCGCCGCGATATCGAGTTCGGCGCGGCTCTCCGCCTTGGCGATGCGGGCGATCAGCGCATCGACGCACGGGTCGGCAATGCCGGCGTAATTGCGCGAGCCCGGCGTTTTCGCGCCGCGCGAGCCATAGACCATTTGCAGCCCGTCGCCCGGCGTCAGCGTGCCGCCGAGCGCCGAGACGATGATGTCGAAATCGAAACTGTCGGTGCGCGCCTTGAACTGCACCGGATCGACGAGGCGCGAGGTCGTCTGGATGCCGAGCCGGCCGAGATTGGCCTCGAACGGCCTTGTATGCGGCTGCAAGGTCGCCCCGGCATCGAGGAACTCGATGGTGAAGGGCGCGCCGTCCGGCAGCCTGAGCGTGCTGCCGTCGCGCTTGCAGCCGGCGGCGAGCAACAGGTCGTTGGCCTTGCGCAGCAGCTTGCGGTCGGAACCGGAACCGTCCGAGACCGGCGGCACGGGCGGCTCGCCGAAGACTTGCCGAGGCAGTTCGGCGCGGAACGGTTCGAGCAGCGCCAGTTCCTCGGGCGAGGGCAGGCCTTCAGCCTTCATCGGCGTGTTCTCGAAATACGAGGTCAGCCGCTTGTACGAGCCGTACATGATGTTGGCGTTGGTCCACTCGAAATCGAAGGCGTAGCCGATCGCCTCGCGGATGCGGCGGTCCTT
>Ga0209916_1000491_pt1 | contig 59842 bp, 48 predicted proteins | sample ThiBio_1000_plan_FD_183956 | JGI IMG/M metagenome (GOLD analysis project Ga0209916, IMG submission 183956) | Wastewater bioreactor microbial communities from Cape Town, South Africa - Thiocy_solids_2 (SPAdes) | ecosystem: Engineered > Bioreactor > Thiocyanate-remediating > Anaerobic-Aerobic ... | reverse complement strand
GCAGGCGGCAACGTGGTCAGCACCAGCCCGACTGGCGGCAATGCGGCGGGGTTGGCGATCAACCGTCACAACGTCAATTCGCAGTACGCCTATGACGTGGCCAACTTCAACCGCAACGGCGGCACGGGCACGCTGCCCCGGCCGGGTGCGATCACCTACCAGACCGACGGTTCCGGCGGCTTCAACGTCAACCTGCCGGTGACCGGCACCACGGCGGGCCAACTGGGCCTGGCCATCCTGGGCAAGAACTACCTGGTCGACCTCGAGTTGTCCGCTGCGCAGACCGAGGGTCGTGGCGAGGTCATCTCCAGTCCCCGCGTGATCACCGCCAACCAGCAGGAGGCCGTGATCCGCCAGGGCCAGGAGATCGGCTATGTCACCTTCCAGAACTCCGGCGGGCAGGGTGCCGGCAGCGGCACAGCCACGGTGCAGTTCAAGGATGCGGTACTGGAGCTGAAGGTGACGCCGACGATCACGGCTGACAATCGCGTGTACCTGGCGATCAACGTCAAGAAGGACGCGCTGGACGGCTACGTGGATGCCCCGGGCAGCGGCAAGATTCCCACCATCAACACGCGTGAGATCAACACCTCGGTGCTGGTCGACAACGGGCAGACGGTGGTGCTTGGCGGCATCTACGAGATCAACAAGAACAACTCCACCACCAAGGTGCCGGGCCTGGGCGACATCCCGGGTATCGGGGCATTGTTCCGCTCCACGTCGCGCACCAACAGCAAGGCGGAGTTGCTGATCTTCGTGACGCCGCGGATCCTGAGCGACTCGGTGCATTGAGTCCGGTTCCCGCTGCACAGAGCTGAACGGGAAGACGGCTGCGGCCGTCTTCTCGTTTATGCGGCCTGGACTTCCCGTGTTTGCCGGTCGCTGGCCGGCATGGTGTGGTTAAACTTGTACGGACTGTTATGGTCTGTCCCTCATCGTCGTGCGGTCCGCGGATTCCCGGCCCTGGCGAGCATCATCACCGCGAGGAAATGCCTGCCCATGGATATGCCCGAAGAGCCTGTGTCGACCGAGTTGCAGACGCGCTTTGCAACGCTTCGGGAGGATCTGGAGAAATGCGTCATCGGCCAGCCGCGGCTCATCAACTGCCTGCTGATCGCCCTGCTGGCGGATGGCCACCTGCTGGTCGAGGGCGCGCCCGGCCTGGCCAAGACCACGGCGGTCAAGGCGCTCGCCGCGCGGATCGACGCGGATTTCCACAGGGTGCAGTTCACCCCGGACCTGTTGCCTGCCGACCTCACTGGCACCGACGTGTTCCGCCCGCAGTCCGGCAGCTTCGAGTTCGAGCGCGGCCCGTTGTTCCACAACATCGTGCTTGCCGACGAGATCAACCGGGCGCCGGCAAAGGTGCAGTCGGCGCTGCTGGAGGCGATGGGCGAGCAGCAGATCACCGTGGGTCGCAGTACCTGGCCCTTGCCCAGGCTGTTCATGGTCATGGCCACGCAGAACCCGATCGAGCACGAGGGCACGTTCCCGCTGCCGGAGGCACAGCTGGACCGTTTCCTGATGCATGTGACCATTGCCTATCCGGATGCGGCCGCGGAATTGGCGATCCTGCATCTGGCGCGGCGGCAGGCCGACGCCCAGGTCGAGCATCGTTCCGCACCTGCAGCGCTGCTCAGCCAGGAACAGGTGTTTGCGGCGCGGGCAGCTGCCATGGCCATACATATGGCGCCGGCGTTGGAGGAGTACCTGACGCAACTGGTCCTGGCCACGCGTGACGCGGGCCGTTACGGGGTGGAGCTCAAGCGCTGGATTGCCTGGGGCGGCAGCCCGCGTGCCACCATCGCCCTGGATCGCTGCGCGCGGGCGCATGCCTGGCTGGCCGGTCGCAGCTACGTCCTGCCCGAGGACGTGCATGGCATCGCCCATGAGGCGCTGCGCCATCGCGTGCTGCTGAGCTATGAAGCCGAGGCCGAGGGCGTGCATGCCGATCAGGTGATTACCCGGCTGCTGGACCTCGTGCCCTTGCCGTGACTGCGTTGGCGCATGAACCCCTGGTCGATGCCGATCGCACCGCGGTCTCGCTGCCGGCCCTGATTGCGCTGCGCGAATGCGCCGGGCGCAGCCGCATCGCGCCGGTGGTCAGCCGCACCACGCAGGGCGGGCAGCACACCACACGTCTGTTTGGACGCGGTATGGACTACGCCGAATCCCGTGTCTATCAGGCTGGCGACGATGTGCGGCGGCTCGATTGGCGGCTTACTGCGCGCAGCGGCAAGCTGCATACCAAGTTGTTCCAGGAGGATCGCGAAAGCAGCACGCTGCTGGTGCTGGATACGCACGCCAGCATGCGTTTCGGCTCCCGTGGGCGGTTCAAGTCTGTGCAGGCGGCTCGCGTCGCCGCGGCGCTGGCCTGGCTGCTGACCCAGTCCGGCGAACGGATCGGCATGGCCGGGTTTGGCGCCGGTCCGGGCCAGGTGCTGCGGCCGACGACCGGCTTGCGAGGGGCGCTCGCTGCTTGCGGTGCGTTGGCCCGCTGGGATGGCGCGATGCCCATGGGCGATGGAGAGGTCTTGTCGGCGGCACTGCGGCGCTTGCGGCGCTCGCTGCAACTGGCCAGTCGGGTAGTGCTGATCAGCGATGGCTTCAGTCTGGATCCGGCGGCACAGGGGCCGCTGCGTGAGTTGGCCCGGCGCGGTTCGCTCAGCTTCGTGCTGGTTGCCGATGCCATTGAGTTGAAACCGGCTCGGCCCGGCAGCTACCCGCTGGAAAGCAACGGCCACCGTGGCCTGGTCAGCCTGCGTTCGGCCGCCCAACAGCGCTCCCTGCTGCGCATGCTCGGCGCCGGCGCGGTGCGGTTGCGCAGCACCGCCACGGCGCTGGCTTGCCCTTGCGTGGAGGTTGATGGCACGGCCGATGCCTGCGCGGCCGCCACGCGCACACTGCACCCGGTGCGGAGGCCGCGTTCATGATGTGGCAAGCGACAGGGCAACTCCAGGCAAATCCTGCAGGCGCCCCCGAACTGCGGGACATCCATGTGCCAGCCGACCCGTCATGGTGGCCGCCGGCTCCGGGCTGGTGGCTGCTGGCCGTGCTGGCGCTGGCATTGGTGTTCGCGGCGACACGGGCGTGGCGTCGCGCGCGGCGCCGCCGTCGCGCGCAGCGGCTGGTGTGGCGGGAACTGGAAGCCTGCCGCCTGCGGCATGCCCGGGACGCAGACGACGTACGGCTTGCCACCGGCTTGCATCAGCTGTTGCGGCGCGTGGCACGCTTGCATGACCCGGACGCCATACGCCAGCAAGGGGCGGCGTGGCAGGCCACCCTGCAACGGGTGCCCGTGACCCCGGGCGTGTTGCAGCAACTGATGGCGCTGGACCAGGCCATCTATCGGAACGATGTGCCATTTGATCCGCCGCAGGCGCTTGCGGCGGTGCGTACCTGGCTGACGCTTGCCCTGCGGCCGCGCAACTGGAAGCCCGTGGTGGCTGCCCATGCCTGAGTTTGCCTGGCCGTGGTTGGTGTTGCTCCTGCCCTTGCCGTGGCTGCTGCGGCACTGGCTGCCGGTGGCGGCGCCGGGTGCGGCGCTGCATCTGCCGCAGCCGGGTTTGCACATCGACCAATTGGTGGCCACCGGCAGCGACCGGCTGGTGGCGTCGCTGCTGCTGATGGCGTGGTTGTGCCTGGTTGCCGCTGCCGCGCGTCCGCAATGGGTGGGGCCGCCGCAGGCGCTGCAGCATAGCGGCCGTGCGGTCATGCTGGCCGTCGACCTGTCCGGCAGCATGCAGACGCCGGACATGGTGCTGGGTGGACAGCAGGTCAACCGCTTCGAGGCCGTCGAGGCGATTGCAGGCGATTTCATCAGCCGGCGCGGCGGTGACGAGATGGGTTTGATCCTGTTTGGCAGCCAAGCCTTTCTCGTGACACCGCTGACTTACGACCTGTCCGCCGTACGCGCGCAGTTGCAGGGTGCGGCCGTCGGTCTGGCCGGTACCGAGACCGCCATTGGCGATGCGATCGCCGTGGCCGTGAAACGGCTCTCGGCGCTGCCGCAGGAGGCGCGCGTCCTGGTGCTGCTCACCGATGGCGTAAACAACGCCGGACACATCACTCCGCGTGAGGCGGGGCGCGCGGCCAAGGCAGCCGGTGTGCGGGTCTACACCATCGGCATCGGTGCCACGCGCATGCGCGTTCCCGACTTCTTCGGCAGCCAGCTGGTCAACCCGTCCGCCGACCTGGATGCGGCCATGCTGACCACGCTGGCCAACGAGACCGGTGGCCGCTTCTTCCGCGCCACCGACAGCGACGAGTTGGCCGATGCCTACCGCACGATCAATGCCTTGGAGCCGATCGCCCAGCAAGGCCCAAGCCTGCGTCCACGACACGAGTTGTTCCGCTGGCCGCTGCTTGCCGCCATGGCGCTGCTGCTGGCCGCGATGGCCGCCCGGCGCTTCCGCCTGGCGCCGGAGCCGGCGACATGATGGAGATCTGGCAGCAATTCCATTTCATGCGTCCGTGGTGGCTGGCGATCCTGGTCCTGCTGCCGCCGGCCGCATGGCTGGCCACGCGCGCGGGCATGGCCCAGCGGCAGCTGGCGCGCCTGGTCGACGTCGAGCTGTTGCCACAGGTGCTGAGCGGAGGGGAGCATCGCCACCGACTGGCGGGATGGCTGTTTGTACTGGCCTGGGCCCTGTGTGCGCTGGCCCTCGCCGGACCAACCTGGAGCCGCGTCAGCGAGCCGCTGTACGCCAACCGTGCCGCACAGGTGGTTGCGATCTCCCTGGCCCAGGACATGCTGTCACGCGACATGCCACCAAGTCGCCTCGACCGAGCGCGGCAAAAGGCGCACGCCTTGCTCGATGGCAATCGCGACGGCTTGAATGCGCTGATCGGCTACGCGGGCGCGGCCTTCGTGGTCGCCCCGCTCACGGCTGACGCGCACAGCCTCAGCGACTTGTTGGACGCCATGGCGCCCGACACCATGCCCGTGCCGGGGAACGACGCCGCCGACGCCATTGCCCGGGGCGTGCAGCTGATCAAAGAGGCCAAGCTTGGCGGTGGCGTGCTGGTGCTGATCACGGACCAGGCCGATGCGGCCGCCGATGCGGCGGCACGTGCGGCATTGGCCGCAGGCGTCCAGGTCTCGGTCCTGGGCGTCGGCAGCGCGCAAGGCGGCCCGGTGCCGCTGGGCGGTGGAGACTTCCTGCGTGACGGCGATGGCCGCGTGGTGTTGGCACCGCGTGACGATGCCGCGTTGTCCCGCCTGGCTGCGGCAGGTGGCGGGCGCTACGAGGTGATGACCGCCAACCAGGACGATGTCCAGGCTTTGCATGCCGGCTTGCGTGCAGTGCGCGCAAAGGCGATGACCGACGAGGCCGGCGATGCCTGGCAGGATCAGGGGCCATGGCTGCTGCTGCCGCTGCTGTTGCTGGTGGCCCTGGGTTTTCGCCGCGGCTGGTTGCTGCTGGTGGTGCTGGCGACGTTGCCCATGGTGCCTGGTCCCGCCATGGCGGCCGGCTGGGCGGACTGGTGGCAGCGCCCGGACCAGCAGGCTGCGCAGGCCTTGCGCAACGGACATCCCAAGCTGGCCCAGGAGCTTGCCCGCGATCCCGCGCTGCGCGGGACGGCGGCCTATCGGGCCGGTGGGTATGCGGCTGCGGCACAGGCATTCCGGGAGGCGCCGGGCTCGAATGGCGCCTACAACCTGGGCAATGCCTTGGCCCAGCAGCACCAGTACGGCCAGGCCATCGCCGCCTATGACCATGCGCTCAAGCTCGATCCCGACAATGCGGATGCGCGCGCCAATCGCCAGGCGCTGGAGGAATGGCAGCGCAAGCAGCGCCAGCAGTCGGAGCAGGGCAAGCAGCAGCAGGCCGGCAAGCAGGGTGAGCAGAAAACGGCAAAGGGTGGCGAGCAGACGCAAGACGGCAAGGACCAGCAAGGTCAGCAGGCGCCGCAAAACCAGCCGTCCGGCCAGGATCAGTCCGGCAGGCAGCAGGATGATGGGCAGTCGACCCGGGACGGCCGGCCGCCACCGCCCGAGACCGCCGAGCAGCGCGCCGCGCGACAGTCCCAGACGGCCGAGGCGCAGCGCGGCTTGAAGGAACAGATGGATCAAGCCCTGGCCGACCAGTCCAAGCCGACGCAACCGCCGGGCCACCAATTGGGCGCGCTGGCGGCAGATGACCCGCAGGCCAGGCTTCCGGCGGCCCTGCGCCAAGCCCTGCAACGCGTACCGGACGATCCGGGCGCGCTGTTGCGGCGCAAGTTCGCATTGGAATATCAGCAGCGCATGGCTGGTGACGGCGGGGGAACCCAGCCGTGATGCGCCTGCCTTGGCTCGCCGCTGCGCTGCTGGCCCTGTTTGTGCCGTTCGCGGCATGGGCTGGCGGGGTGCAGGCCACGCTGGACCGGAGCACCGTGCAGCTTGGCGAAACCGTCACGCTGAACCTGCAGGTGCAGGGTGCCGGCAGCAGCATCGCCATGCCCGATCTGCAGGTGCTGCAAAAGGATTTCACCATACTTGGCACTTCGCAAAACCGCAGCGTGAGCGTGCTCAACGGCCACGCCTCGTCGACCATGACCATTGGTGTGGCCTTGCGGCCGAACCACGCCGGCACACTGACCATTCCGGCCCTGGACGTCAGTGGCGAGCAGACGCCGCCGCTGCAGCTGACAGTCGATGCACCCAATCCAGAGGCTGTCGCCCGTGCGCGCGGCGACGTGTTCATGCAGGCGCAGATCACTCCGACCCAAGGCTACGTGGGCGAGCAGTTCAGCTATGTGCAGCGCCTGTACTATGCGGTCAACATCACCAGCGGCACGCTGGATCCACCGCGCGTGGACGGCATGGACGTGCACCAGCTGGGGAACGATCTCAATTACCAGGCGCAACGCGGCGGTCGTGACTATCACGTGCTGGAGCGCCGCTATGCACTGACCCCGCAGCAGGCGGGCCGGATCGAGATACCGGCCACGGGCTTCCGCGGCGATTCGACCGACCCGATGGATCCGAACAGCTTTTTCGGCTCCGCCACGCCACTGTCGGCCAGCGCGCCGGCGGTATCCATCGAGGTGCAGGCACCCCCGGCGTCCTGGGGCAGCGCCGACTGGTTGCCTGCGCGCGACCTGAGCTTGAGCATCGACGGCTGGCCGGACGCGCAGCATCCAGCGCGTGTGGGGCAGGTGTTGAACCTCACCATGACCATGCGCGCCACCGGCTTGCCTGCCGAGGCACTGCCGGCCTTGAGCATGCCCACCATCCCGGGGGCGACGGTGTATCCGGGCAAGACCGAACAAAGCAGCCAGCCGGAAGGGCAATGGTTGTTCGGGCAGCGTCAGCGGACATTTGCGCTGGTGCCCAACCAAGACGGCACGCTGACCGTGCCGGCGACCACCGTACAGTGGTGGAACGTGCTCACCGGGCGCGTGGAAGTGGCGCAGGTCCCCGCGCACCGCTTGACGGTGTTGCCTGCGCTCGGCAGCAGCGGCGCGGCGCCGCCGGCCGCGACGACCTCCGTCCCGGTGGCGGCCAAGGCCACACAGGGGGCACACGGCCAAGCGCTGTCGATGGCGGGCACGACCTGGTCGTGGCGCTGGCTCGTCCCCGGGCTGATGGCATTGGCGCTGCTGTGCGCCGTGGTCTGGTGGACGCGTTGGCACCGTAGGAACACGCCCGCGCCGGTGCCGGCCGCGCCGGTGACCCCGGAGGCGGCTTCACCGCGGCAAGGACGTCTGCGCTTCCTGGCCGCGGCCCGCGGCACCGATGCGGCGGTGCAGGCGCACAGCCTTTTGGCTTGGGCGCGGTCGGAGCGGCCGTCCGTCCGCAGCCTGGGCGAAGTGCTTGAACTGCTGGGTGACGCTGCGCAGCGCGAGGCCGTGGCCGGCGTGCAGCGGCAGGTCTATGCCGGGCAGCCGGCTGCGGGTGGCGCCGTGGACCTTGCGCGCGTGTTCAAGCGGGGTTTTGCCTGGAAGGCCGCCGCCGGTGACGGCCCGGGCGACGGTCTGGCGCCGCTGTATCCGTTCAAGCTGCACTGATTGCCTTGCCCGTGCCCGCCCCAAGCTGGGCCGGGCGGTCTCCACAGAACGTTCGATGCGGCAGGAATCGGGTCCCCGGTTCAGTGTGGATGCGTCGACGCACTGTCCAGGGCTGCCTGGAAAGCCTGCCGGACGGTGGCGTTGAAGCTGCACAGGACGACGTCAGCCGGCCTGTTTGCCAACGCCTCGCGCAGTGCCGCCACGGCGACCGCTGCCGCCAGGGGCGCCGGATAGCCGTAGACCCCGCAGCTGATGGCGGGAAAGGCAATTGAGCGCAACTGCCGTTGGGCGAGCAGTTGCATCGCCCGCGTGTAGCAACTGGCCAGGAGGCGCGCCTCATCGCGCGTGCCGCCCTGCCAGATCGGCCCCACGGCATGGATCACGTAGCGCGCAGGTAAATCGAAACCCGGCGTGAGGCGGACATCGCCGCTGGCGCAGCGCACGCCTGGCGCGATCTCCGGCAGGACCCGGCAGGCTTGCAGCAGGCGCGCTCCGGCCGCACGGTGGATGGCGCCATCGACGCCACCGCCGCCCAGCAGACTCGGGTTGGCCGCGTTGACGATGACATCGACCTCGAGCGTGGTGATGTCGGCCTGGATCAGGGTGATGGACATGGCGCGCTGTACTGGCCAGTGGGACGTAGGAGCTTCGCGCAGCAAGCCATGACCGGCGGCGCCGGCGCTTGATATGCTGCTACGATGGCCGTTTCCGGCCGCCGAACACCAGTGCCAAGGGTGATCGCTGCGCCGGATGGCGACCATCCTGGTTGGACCTCTCCGGTGGAATTGCGGTCAACGCAATCTTCACCAATGCGTTGTGTCTGGGTCAGGGGCAGTTTGCCAGCAGTGGCCTGCGACCGGAAGCTCGACTGGCCGCCCGTTCAAGGACACTTGGGATCGATCTGTATGGTGTGGAAGAAAATCGCCCTGTTGGCGGCTGGCGCTGTGGTAGTCGCCGTGTCGCTGCATTTCGTGGGCGGCAGCAGGGCGGCCCGGCAAGCGGCGCCACAACGGACGGGGGCGCCGGTACCGGTGGAGGTGGTGGCCGCGAGCAAGGGTGACCTCGAGTTGTCGCTGAAGGTGGTGGGCAGGGTCGAGGCGTGGTCGACCGTGACCGTACGCGCCCGGACGTCTGGCCAGCTACAGTCATTGGCCTTCCAGCCTGGCACCCAGGTGCGCAAGGGCGACTTGCTGGCGCAGATCGACCCACACCTGCTGCAGGCCAAACTGGACCAGGCACGGGCCAGCGTGGCACGTGACCGCGCGTTGCTGCAGAAGGCCAAGGCCGACCAGCAGCGCTATGCCGACATGCTTGGCAAGGGCTTCGTCTCCAAGTCGGACTACGACCTCTATACGGCGAATCTGGCGGTGGCCGAGGCCACGCTGCAAAGCGACCAGGCCGCCCAGGAACTGGCGCGGACGCAGGTGGACTACACCCGCATCGTGGCGCCGTTCGATGGTGTCACCGGTGCCCCGCTGGTGTACCCGGGCGCGCAGATCACCGACAGCGCCACGGATATCGTGGTGCTGAACCAGATCGAGCCGGTGCGGGTGGCGTTCAACATCCCGGAAGACAGCCTGCCGGCGGTACGCACGGCAGGGAAGGCGGGGCCGCTCAGCGTGCAGGTGACGGTTGCCGGCGACCAGGAGGCACCGTTGTCTGGCAAGCTCGACTTCATCGACAACGCCGTCGACGTCGCCACCGGCACCATCGTGCTGAAGGCGCAGTTCGACAATGCCGCACATCGGCTCACGCCCGGCCAGTTCGTCCAGGTGCAGTTGCCGACCACCCGCCTGACCGACGTGGTGAGCGTGCCGGTTCACGCGCTGCAAAGCTCCACGGAGGGCAGCTTCGTCTTTGTGGTGAGCGCGGAGGGTAGGGCGCAGCAGCGGCCGGTCACCCTGGGTCCGACCACCCAGGGCCGCGCCGTGGTCGACAAGGGCTTGCGGGACGGTGAGCAGGTGGTGACCGAGGGCCAGATGTTGCTGGTCGACGGCAGTCCGGTCCAGGTCACGCAGGGTTGACGCCGTGAACATTCCACAACTGTGCATCCAGCGGCCGGTCATGACCTCGATGGTCATGATTGCCTTGATCGTCTTCGGCATCGCGGCCTATCCGCAGTTGCCGGTGAACGAATTGCCGAATGTGGACTTTCCGACCATCAACATCAGCGCGAGCCTGCCCGGGGCATCGCCGGAAACCATGGCGTCGGCGGTGGCCACGCCGCTGGAGGGTGCGCTGTCGCGGATTGCCGGCATCGACTCGATGACCTCCACCAGCGCGCTCGGCTCGACCTCGATCACGCTGACGTTCAACCTGGATCGCAACATCGATGGCGCGGCGCAGGACGTGCAGGCGGCGATTTCATCGGCCACGCGCCAGTTGCCGCGTGACATGCCCGCGCCACCGACCTACTTCAAGAGCAACCCGGCGAACTCGGCGGTCCTGTACCTGGTGATGAGCTCGACGACGCTGCCGCTGACCACGGTCAACGAATACGCGGAAACCGAGCTGGCGCAGCAGCTGTCGATGATCGAGGGCGTGGCGCAGGTCAATGTGTACGGCTCGCAGAAGTATGCCGTGCGCGTCAGTGTCGACCCCGACCGCCTGGCCTCCCGCGGCATCGGCATCGACCAGGTGCAGAGCGCGATCGCCAAGGCCAACGTCAACCAGTCGACCGGCTCGCTGTATGGCAACCGCCAGCAATTGCCGATACGCAGCGATGGCCAGTTGCAGCGTGCGGACGCCTACAACGACGTGGTCGTCGCGTATCGTGATGGCGCACCGGTGCATGTGAGCGATATCGGCACGGCACGGGACAGCGTGCAGGACGACCAGCGCATGAGCCTGTACAACGGCCAGCGCGCGATCCTGCTGGCAATCCAACGCCAGCCCGGCGCCAATACAGTGGCGACGGTGGAGCGGGTCAAGGCGGTGCTGCCGGCGTTCCGCGCCGGGCTGCCGCCCTCGGTATCGCTGGGCGTGCACTACGACCGTTCGCAATCGATCCGCGCGTCCGTGAATGACGTGCAGTTCACGCTGCTGCTGGCTGGCGTGCTCGTGGTGTTCGTGATCTACCTGTTCCTGGGCAATCTGTCGGCCACGCTGATTCCGGCGGTGGCGTTGCCGATCTCGATCCTGGGCACCTTCGGGGTCATGTACGCGCTCGGCTACAGCCTGGACAACCTGTCGTTGCTGGCCCTGACCCTCGCCGTGGGCTTCATCGTCGACGACGCCATCGTCATGCTGGAGAACATCGTGCGCCACATGGAGGCCGGCATGGCGCCGTATGAGGCATCCGTGCGCGGTTCGGGCGAGATCAGCTCCACCATCATCTCGATGATGCTGTCCCTGATTGCGGTGTTCATCCCGGTGATGTTCATGGGCGGCATCGTCGGACGGCTGTTCCACGAGTTTGCGATCGTGATCAGCGTGGCGATCCTGTTTTCCGGCCTGGTGGCCATCACGCTCACGCCGATGCTGTGCAGCCGCTTCGTCACCGCCGAACGTGCCGGACACGGCGCCGGCCAGCGCCGCAATTGGCTGGTCACCGGCTTCGACCGGGGTTTCAGCGCGGTGCGCGATGGCTATGTCGGCAGCCTGGCCTGGGCCATGCAGCGCCCGCATCTGGTGCTGGCGATGTTCGCCGCGTGCCTGGTGGCCACGGCGGGGCTGTTTTATCTCGTACCCAAGGATTTCATCCCGGCCGGCGACAGCGGCCAGCTCCATGTCAACACCGAGGGGCCGCCGGACATCGCGTATGCCAGCATGGTCGAGCGCCAGGGCAAGCTGGTGGACATCGTGGCCAAGGACCCGAATATCGCGAGCTATCTGTCCACGGTGGGCGGCGGCGGGCCGCGTTCCACCATCAACAACGGCTCGATCACCCTGGTGCTGAAGCCAGCCAGCGAACGCAAGCTGGACCCGGACGGCATCATTGCCGAGTTGCGCCCGAAGCTGGCCAAGGTGCCCGGCATCCGCTCCTACATCCAGAACGAACCGGCGATCCGGATTGGCGGCCGCATATCCAAGGCCCAGTACCAGTACACCTTGCAGTCGGCCAACCTGGCGGAGTTGTACCAGTGGGGCGGCAAGGTCACCGACGTGTTCCGCACGCTGCCGGGCTTCGAGGACGTCACCAACGACCTCAACCTGAACAGCCCCTCGATCATGGTCGAGGTCGAGCGCGACAAGCTGGCGCCGCTCGGCTTGACCATGGCCCAGGTGCAGAGTGCGCTGGGCGCCAGCTTTGGCCAGAACCAGGTATCCACCATCTACGGCGCGGCCACCCAGTACTGGGTGATCATGCAGGTGGCACGGCCCCTGCAGAATGACCCCGGCATCCTGTCGCAGCTGTACGTCACCTCCGCCAGCGGCGCGCTGGTGCCGCTCAACGCCGTGGCGACGTTCAAGCGCGTGCCACAATCACTCACTGTCAATCATCAGGGGCAGTTGCCGGCGGTGACGGTCTCGTTCAATCTCGCCACCGGGGTCAGCCTGAGTACCGCGGTGGGACAAATCCAGGAGGCCATCCGCAACATCGGCCTGCCGGCGACCGTCAGCGGCAGCGTGCAGGGCTCGGTGCAGGCATTCCAGCAGTCCATGCAGGGCATGAGCGTGTTGCTGCTGCTCGCGGTGTTCGTGATCTACCTGGTGCTCGGCATCCTGTACGAGAGTTTCATCCATCCCCTGACCATCCTGTCCGGATTGCCAGCCGCGGCAGTCGGTGCCTTGCTTACCCTGCTGCTGTTTGGCGCCAACCTCGACCTGTTTGCGTTCGTCGGCATCATCATGCTGATCGGCATTGCCGAGAAGAACGCGATCATGCTGATCGATTTCGCGCTGGAGCGGCAACGCGACGAAGGCATGGCGCCGGCGCAGGCGATCTTCGATGCCTGCCGCGTGCGCTTCCGCCCGATCATGATGACGACCATGGCCGCGATGGCCGGCACGTTGCCGATCGCAGTCGGTTTTGGCGCGGGTGCGGAAACCCGCCGCTCGCTTGGCCTGGCGGTGGTCGGCGGCCTGGTGTTCTCGCAGATCCTCACGCTGTACCTGACGCCGGTGATCTATCTGTACATGGATCGCCTGCAGCAGCGCTTCCGGCGGCGCGCCGGCAAGCCGGTGCCGGCAGCGGTCTAGGCGCCAAAGCCGGGAGCGCGGCCTTCGTGGGAGACCCTCACGGGCGGTGCTCCGCCTTCGGCTTATGCCAGGTTCGTCCATCGAGAGCGCTTCGTGTGCCGAAGGTGCGCGAGACGCTCTTGATCTGTCAGCCGCGTGCGCAACCGGACGACTGCTCGCCAGGCAGGGCACCCGGCGGGTCCATGCAGCGTGGTGCGGTCGGGTGCTATTCCTCGACGGGGTCGTCGGCGAAGGCACCTGGCGCGGAGCCGAAGTCGCCATCGGCCTGCGCCGCCATGTAGGAGAATGCGGCGTAGACCGCCACGTTCTGCGCCAGCTCGACGGGATCGATCTTGTCCAGCGTGTCGTTGGCGGTGTGGTGCCAGTCGAAGTAATGCGTGCCGTCCTGCACCAGGCTCAGCGCGGCCATGCCCTTGGCATGCATCTGCGACAGGTCTGAACCACCACCTCCCGGGTATTTGGTGTTGTACGCGACCCCGAGTGGCGCCAGCACCTGCGCGATCTGCTGGATAGCCGCGCGTGCCTCGGGCTTGACGCTCGCCGTCATCATCCAGATTTTCCCGGCACCGAAATCGGACTCGGTGCCGAGCTGGAATTGCTTCACGTCCCTGGCGTGCTTCTCGGCATAGGCCTTGCCGCCCCACAGGCCCATTTCCTCGTTGGCGAAGGCGATCACGCGGATCGTGCGATCCGGTCGCGTCGGCAGGTCATGGATGAGCTTGCCGGCGGCCATGGCGATAGCTACGCCGGCCGCATCGTCGATCGCGCCCGTGCCTGGATCCCAGGAGTCCAGATGGCCGCCGATGGCGACGACCTGTTCCGGGTGCCTGCGGCCGGTGATCTCGCCGATCACGTTCGCGCCGGTGTATTCGCCGACGATGCCACAATCCAGGTCGAGCTTGACGGTCACCGGCTTGCCATAGGCAAGGATGCGCTCGAGCTGGTCGGCATCGGGATTGGACAGTGCCGCGGCCGGAATCGCACCGTCAGTCTTGGTGAAGCCGGTGACCCCGGTATGCGCGATGCGCTGGTGTGCGTCCGTACCGGCCGAGCGCAGCAGGTAGCCTGCCGCCCCCTTGCCGGCGGCAATGACCGGGCCGGCGGTGCGCACGGCCGAGCCCATGCCGTAGTCGTGCCCGTCCTTCGCGCGCTGCATGCGGTAGCCGATGTAGACGATCTTGCCTTTCACCTGGCCTGCATCCGCCGCCTTCAGCGCATCGAGGCTGTCGAACTTCATCACCTGGGCGGTAAGCCCACCTCTTGGCGTGCCTGGCGAGTAGCCCAGCGCGGTCAGCACCAGCGGCTGCGGGAATGGCGCGACGATGGCGCCGCTCTCACTGCGGCGTTCCCACAACGGATAGGCGACAGGCTCGGTGTAGACCTTGTCGTAGCCCAGCGCCTTGAATTTCGCGATCGCCCAGTCGCGCGCCCGCTGGTCGGCGGCGCTGCCGGCCATGCGTGGGCCGACCTCGGTCGTCAGCGATTCGACGATGCGGTAACCGGTGTCGTCGTGCAGTGCCTTGTCGCGCAGTTGCTGGGCGGTGGCAACGGCCGTTGCCGGAATGCTGGTGGCGGTCGCGGCGGCGACCATGCTGCAGCCCGCAAGCAGAGCGGCGGCGAGCAGGGTGAGGGTAGGCCTGGACATGTGTGGATTCCGCTGGGTGGGGATGCGTGGCGGGTGGGGGCTGGCACCCGCGTGCGCGGTGCACAGGTCAACGTCGATGGCGGGCGCGCATGTCGGCATCAGCATGCGCGCCGTCTTTGGCCATTCCAGTTCAGGGCTTGGGCTGGTCTGCGGCAAACGCACCGGGGCCGGAGCCGAAGTCTCCGTCGGCTTGTGCCGCCATGTAGACGACGGCCGCATAGACGGCCACGTTCTGGGCCAGCTCGGATGGGACGATCTTGTCAAGCGTGTCGTTGGCGTTGTGGTGCCAGTTGCTGTAGTAAGTTCCGTCCTGGGCCAGTGTCAGCGCCGCCATGCCCTTGGCGTGCAGCAGCGAAAGATCGGGGCCGCCGCTTCCGGGCAGGTTCGCGTCGTAGGCCACGCCAAGCGGCGCCAGCACCTGCGCCATCTGCGCGATGGCGTTGCGTGCTCCGGGCTTGACGGTCGCACTCATCTGCCAGATCTTGGCGGCACCGTGGTCGGATTCGGATCCAAGCTGGAATTTGCCGACCTCCCTGGCGTGTTCCTTCGCGTAGGCCGTACCGCCCCACAGGCCCATTTCCTCGTTGGCGAAGGCGATCACGCGGATGGTGCGGTCGGGTCGTTGCGGCAGGTCGCGGATCAACTTCCCCGCGGCTATGGCAATGGCCACCCCCGCGCCGTCGTCAACCGCGCCCGTGCCCGGGTCCCAGGAATCCAGATGGCCGCCGATGGCGACGACCTGGTCCGGATGTTTCTTTCCGGTGATTTCGCCGATGACATTGGCCCCCGTGTATTCGCCGGCAATGCCGCAGTCGAGATCCAGCAGCAGGGTGACGGGTTTGCCGTAGGCCAGCACGCGCTCGAGCTGGTCGGCGTCGATCGGCGAGAGTGCAGCGGCCGGGACCAGGGCCTTCAAGTCGGCCATCGTGGGATTGGCCGGCCCGGTGGCGCCGGTCGAGGCCAGGCGGTTGTGCACATCGGTGCTGAGTGTACGCATCAGGAAGGCTGCCGCACCCTTCTTGAACGAGACGATCGGTCCTTCCTCGCGGATGATGCGGCCGGTGTGGTAGCTGTTGCTCTGCTTGCCGCTGCTGGTGTGGAAACTGATGTAGATAATCTTGCCCTTGACCTGTGCCGGGTCCATGGCCTGCAGCGCCTCGATGCTGGCGACCTGCAATACCTGCGCCGTGATACCGCCCTTTGGCGTGCCGGGCGAGTAGCCCAGCGCGGTCAGCACCAGGGGCTGCGGAAATGGCGCGACGATGGCACCGCGTTCGCCGTGGCGTTCCCACAACGGGTAGGTGACGGGCTCGGTGTAGACCTTGTCGTAGCCGAGCGCCTTGAACTTCGCGACAGCCCAGTCGCGCCCGCGCTGGTCGGCTGCGCTGCCGGCCATGCGTGGGCCGACCTCGGTGGTCAGCGATTCGACGATGCGGTAACCGGTGTCGTCGTGCAGTGCCTTGTCGCGCAACTGTTCCGCGGTCCTGACTGCCGCGGCCGGTATGGTCGTGGCGTTGGCGTTGGCGTTGGCGTTGGCGGAGGCCAGGAGTGTGCTGCCGAGCAGCAAGGCAAGCGGAAGGCGCATCGGGTATCCCCAATTCAGGAACGCCGATTATGCCCGAATTGCCTGCGCTGTCCCGACCCGGCTTTCCGGGTCGGGACGGATCCCGCTTGCCTTGTCCAGTCGGGTGCGGCCCCTGCGCTTCGCAGACGCGGCGCGCTACGGCTTGTTGCTCTTGAGCAGGTCGCGGATTTCGGTGAGCAGGGCGACATCGGCCGGCGGCGGGGCAGGCGCAGCTTCTTCCTTCTTCTGCATGCGGTTCATGGCCTTGATCACCATGAAGATGGAGAACGCGATGATCAGGAACGTGATGATGGTGTTGATGAAGATACCGTAGTTGATCGCGATCTCGGCCACCTTGTGCGCCGGGTCGCTGACATCGGCGGGGCGGATGACCCATTTCAAGCTGGAAAAATCGATGCCTCCGGTGATCCAGCCGATGGGCGGCATGATCACATCCTCGACCAGCGAGGTGACGATCTTGCCGAACGCGGCGCCGATGACAATACCGATGGCCATGTCCATCACGTTGCCGCGCATGGCGAAGGCCTTGAATTCCTGCAACATGCTCATCTTGGATACTCCCTGGTTGTGCCTGGTGGCGCCCGGAATGTACCGCTTCGCCGCGGCAAGCGACAGCACTGCGTCAAACCCGCCTCAGACGATGCGGGTGCGGAGCTCGGCCACGCCGACGAGTTCGGCGTGCAATTCGTCGCCGCGTTGCAGCGCCGCAACGCCCGAGGGGGTGCCAGTGAAGACCAGGTCGCCGGCATGCAGCTCGAACAGCGTCGACAGCGCCGCGACGATGGCCGGCACGTCATGGATCATCTCCGCCAGCGTGGCCTGCTGGCGCAGGGTGCCGTTGACGCCCAGGCGAAGTACGGTTCGTCCATCCACATGGGCAGCGCTTGCAGGTTGCAACGCAGACAGCGGCGCGGAGTGGTCAAAGCCCTTGGCGATGTCCCAGGGATGACCCTTGGCCTTGACCTGGCGCTGCAGGTCGCGCCGGGTCAGGTCCAGGCCGACGCCATAGCCGAAGATCAGCTCCGGTACGCGGGCCACGGCAATGTCACGGCCACCACCACCCAGCGCCACCACCATTTCCACCTCATGGTGCAGCTCGGACGTCAGCGGGGGATAGGGGACATCGGTGCCGTCGGTGACAATCGCGTCGGCCGGCTTGCAGAAAAACATCGGCGTCCCGGCTTCCGGTGCTACGCCCATTTCCCGCGCATGCTCGGCGTAGTTCCGCCCGATGCAGAAGATGCGGTGCACCGGATAGCGCTGGTCGCTCCCCTGGATCGGCAGGCTGGGGATCGGAAGCGGCGTGAAGGCGTAGCTCATGGTGCAGAGCGTAGCAAAATCCGATCCCGGAAATGCGCACCAGGAAAGCCGCCTGTACGTTGCCGGGTGGAACAGCCGGTCATGACAGCAAGCTTGTTGGTGTAATAAGGTGCCGCTGGCGTCCGTGGGTCAAGTCGGCCCAGTGGCCCTGCCAGCATCGCCCAGGAGTGTGCGTGGACAACGCCGAGCTACTGAAGCAGTTGCGCATCGACCGGGATCAGCGTGGCGACGGCCGGCCGAATCCACAGCGTTGGCTTTGGGTGGCGCTGGCCATCCTGGCGGCCCTGGTGGCGGCACTTGCGGGCACCTGGTGGTGGTTTGGCCAGCGTGCGATCACGGTGCAGACCGCAACGGCCGTGGCGCCGGGCGCCGACCGCGATGCCAGTGCCGTGCTGCAGGCTACCGGCTATGTGACCGCCAGGCGTCAGGCCACGGTTTCGGCGCAGATCACCGGAACGTTGACCGACGTGCTGATCGAGGAGGGCGACCACGTGCGTGCCGGCCAGGTCCTCGCCCGTCTCGATGACAGTGGTTACAAGGCCGCGCTCAATGCCGCGATCGCACAGGCTGCCGCTGCCGGTGCACTGGTGACCCAGTATCGTGCCCAATTGACGCAGAACACGCATGATGCCGCACGCCTGGAGAGCCTGGCCGGGCGGAATCTGGTGGCCAAACAGGCCGCCGAGCAGGCGGCCACACTGGTGGACAGCACGCGTGCACAGCTCGCCGCCCAGCAAAAGCAGCTGGCAGTGTCCGAGGCGCAGGTGGCCGAGGCGCGGGTGAACTTCAGCTATTGCGTGGTCCGCGCACCGTTTGACGGCGTGATCACCACCAAGGACGCCCAGGTGGGTGAAATCGTGTCGCCGTTTTCTGCCGGTGGCGGCTTCACCCGCACCGGCATCGGCACCATCGTGGACATGGGCTCGCTGGAGGTGGATGTCGACGTCAACGAGGCCTATATCGGCCGGGTGACGCCGCGCATGCCGGCCGAGGCCGTGCTGGACGCCTATCCGGACTGGAAGATTCCCGCCCATGTCATCGCCATCGTGCCCACGGCCGACCGCGGCAAGGCGACCATCAAGGTACGTGTGGCGCTGGAGCAGAAGGACGCGCGCATCGTGCCGGAGATGGGCGTACGCGTGTCGTTTCTGGAGCAGGCGGCAAAACCAGGCGGAGTCAGCCAGACACCCAGAGGCGTGCTGGTGCCGGCCAGGGCCATCGTGCGCCGTGGTGATCGGGATGTGGTGTTCGTGGTCGAGGAAGGTCGGGCGCAGCAGCGCGTGGTACGGCCCGCGACCCAGGCCTATGGGGATTTGCGCCTGTTGCCGGATGTCGTGGACCCAGGCGACCGGGTGGTGCTCACCCCGCCTGCCAACTTGCGTGACGGCGCACGCGTCGAGGAACGAAAGCTGTAGCACTCCCGCATCGTGCCGGATTGCCTTGGCCCCAGGGCCGCCGGTCGACGAGCAGGTTCCCGCAAGATTCATCCTGTCGGAGGATGTCATGGGCAACTTGATTGAAGTCAACAACCTGGCCAAGACCTATGAGCGTGGCAAGCAGAGGGTCGAGGTGTTGCATCATGTGGACTTGAATATCGCCGAGGGCGATTTCCTTGCGCTGATGGGGCCATCGGGGTCGGGCAAGACCACGCTGCTCAACCTGATTGGTGGCCTGGATACGCCGACGGCGGGCAGCATCACCGTGGCCGGCCAGCGCATCGACCAGCTTGGCGGTGGCGCGCTGGCGAAATGGCGCGCCTCACACGTGGGTTTCATTTTCCAGTTCTACAACCTGATGCCGATGCTTTCGGCGCAACGCAACGTGGAGCTGCCGCTGCTGCTGACCCGCTTGTCGGGTGCACAGCGGCGCAACAATGCCGCCATTGCGCTGCAACTGGTGGGCCTGGCCGACCGCGCCAGCCACAAGCCCGGCGAATTGTCCGGCGGCCAGCAACAGCGCGTGGCGATTGCCCGCGCGATCGTCTCCGACCCGGCGCTGCTGGTGTGCGACGAGCCGACCGGCGACCTGGACCGCCAATCCGCCGAGGATGTGCTGGGCCTGCTGCAGCAGCTCAATCGCGAGCACGGCAAGACCATCGTCATGGTCACCCACGATCCGAAAGCCGCCGAATACGCTACGCATACCCTGCACCTGGACAAGGGCACGCTGGTCGAACAGGAAGGGGCGCCCGCGTGAGACGCGACGGCGTTGCGCGCGGCGCACCATCGCCGATTCCAGCGCCGTATCGGCGTCCATCGGGGAATGTGGTCTGGCTCGATCGTCCGCGAGGTTGTCGGCCATGAAATACCTGCACCTGATCTGGGCGGCGCTGTTCCGGCGCAAGACCCGCACGTTTCTCACCCTGGTCTCCATCATCGCCGCGTTCCTCTTGTTCGGCCTGCTCAACGCGGTGCGCGTGGCCTTCAGTGCCGGCGACAGTGTGGATGGTGCCGGGCGACTCATCGTCAACTCGCGCATGTCGATCCAGAATCCGTTGCCGGAGAGCCTGGGGGCGCGCATCGCCGCCGTGGACGGGGTGACTGCGGTGGCGACGGCGAACTGGTTTGGTGGGGTCTATCAGGATCCGTCCAACCAGGTCATCAGCTTTGCGGTGAGCCCAGACTACCTTGATCTGTATCCCGAGATCGTGCTGCCTGCCGACCAGCGTGCGGCTTGGCAACGTACCCGCACGGGCGCGGTGGTGGGCGCCGCGCTGGCGAAAAAGTATGGCTGGAAGGTCGGCGACAAGATCCCGTTGCAGTCGACGATCTTTCCGTCCAGGGCCTCCGGTGGCAACACCTGGACGTTCGATATTGAAGGCATATTCCACGCCAAGCACGAGCAGGATGCCGGCCGTGAGCAGTTGCTGTTGTTCCACTGGAAATACTTCGACGAGAACAACGCGTTCGGCTCCGGCACGGTGCACTGGTATGTGGTCAAGGTGGCCGACCCGGTGCATGCCGACGCGGTGGCCAGGGCGATCGACGCGATCTCGGCCAATTCCGACCATGAAACCAAGGCGCAGACCGAGCAGTCGTTCCAGGCCTCGTTCATCAAGCAACTGGTCAACATCGGCATGATCGTGGTTTCGATCATGGGTGCGGTGTTCTTCACCCTGCTGCTGCTGACCGGCAACACCATGATGCAGGCGGTGCGCGAACGCACGGCGGAATTGGCCGTGCTGAAGACCATTGGTTTTACCAGTCGCGCGGTGCAGGCCATGGTGCTGGCCGAAAGCGTCCTGTTGCTGCTGCTCGGCGGGGTGGTTGGCCTGGGCCTGGTCTCGCTCATCGTGCCGGCCATTGGCGCGGCCAGCGGCGGCATGGTGCCGGTGCAGGCGTTGGGTGCCGATACCTGGCTGCTCGGCATCGGCTTGATGCTTGCCATCGGGGTCTTGGTGGGCTGGATTCCCGCGTGGCGTGCCATGCGCCTGAACATCGTCGATGCGCTCAGCGGCCGCTGAGGAGGATTCCACCATGAGAAAATTGCTGGTGAACCTGGGCCTGGTGCTGCTGCTGATCGTGGCCATGGGGGTGTGGACCAGGCTGCCGTGGTTTGGTGTCGTCGCCCTGGTGCTGGTGTTTGGCCTGTGGCTGGCGCTGTCGCGCAGTGGTCGTCAGGCGGCCTCGGTGACCTGGGTCGGGGTGAGCACGATGCGGCAACGCGCCGGCTCCTCGTCGGTGATCGTGATCGGGATTGCCGGCGTGGTGGCCGTGCTGGTGGCGCTGCTGGCCATGGGCGAAGGGCTGACGGCCACGCTGGAGAGTGGCGGCCGCAGCGACACCGCGATCGTGCTGCGCGGCGGTTCGGCGGCGGAATCGGCCTCGGTGCTGGTGGGCGATGATGTGCTGGCGATCGGGCAGGCGCCCGGCATTGCGCGTGATGCCAGCGGCAAGCCGCTGGTGTCGGCTGAGCTGGTCGTGGCCGCAAACGTCCGGCAGAAGGGCTCCAATGATGATGCCAATGCGCAACTGCGCGGCATCGGCAACGCAGGCTGGGTACTGCGCCCGGACTTGAAGATCATTGCCGGGCGCAAGTTCACGCCTGGCCTGCGCGAGCTCGATGTGGGCGAGGGTGCCGCGGGGCAATTCGCCGGCATGGATATTGGCGATGAGGTGAAGCTGGGTCCGGAGTCCTGGAAAGTCGTGGGCGTGTTTGCTTCCGGCGACGCCTACGATTCGGAGTTGTGGGCTGATCGCGATACCGTGGCTTCAGCCTATCGCCGTGGCAACAGCGCTGAATCCGTACTGGTCAGGCTCACCGGCGCCGATGCGTTCGACCGCTTCAAGGCTGCATTGCTCTCCGATCCAAAGTTGAAAGTGGAAGCCTCGACCACCAGGGATTATTTTGCCAAGCAATCGGCGGGACTGGCCAAGGTCATCCGCGTCGTGGGCTTGACTGTGGGCATCATCATGGCCGTGGGTGCGGTGTTCGGGGCGCTCAACTGCATGTTTGCCGCCGTGGCCGGGCGCGCACGCGAGATCGCCACGCTGCGCGCGATTGGCTTTCGCGGCCTGCCCGTGGTGGTGTCGGTGATGTTGGAGACCATGCTGCTGGCGCTGGCCGGCGGCGTGCTGGGCGCGCTGGTCGCGTGGCTGGTATTCAACGGTTATTCCACCTCGACGCTGAGCGGCTTCACCCAGGTGGTATTCCGCTTCCGGGTGTCGCCCCAGCTGCTTGGGGAAGGCCTGAAGTGGGCGCTGGCGATTGGTTTCATAGGCGGCCTGTTCCCGGCGGTCCGCGCCGCGCGCCTGCCAGTCACCACCGCCTTGCGCGAGTCCTGAGTCTCAGTCGGTGCGCTTGACCAGGCGGTAGGCGGCTTGCTGCAGGGCGGTCACGCCCTGTGCGGCGAAGGGCGGCTGGGTCGTCGGGATGTCCTCGCGCTCGAGCAGCTCGACATGCCACTCGGCGTCGAACAGGCGGTGCACCTCGGCGTCGTCGACTGCAAACGGCGGCCCGTCCATCTCGCCCGGCGGATAGCCCAGGGTGATCAGCAGGCCGCGGCAGCCACCGGGCAGCTTGCCGTAGATCTCCTGCACGTAGCGCTCACGCATCGGTGCCGGCAGCGCGACCAGGGCGGCGCGGTCGTAGAAGGCGCCGCAGCTGTCCAGCGTATCCGCGTCCACGTCGAAGATGTCCCCGTTGATGATCTCGAGCGAGCCAGCAGTCCAATGCACACCATCGGACTCGTGTCGTGAGCGGGGTGTCAGCTGATTCTCGGCAAACAGCTGCTCCACAGCCAGCGGCGACAATTCCACGCCAAGCACCAGGCATTCCTGCGCGGCCAGCCAGAGGAGATCCGCGGATTTGCCGCACAACGGCACCAACACCCTGGTGCGCGGCGGTATCTCCAACGCGGGCCAGTACTTCATCAACAACGGCAGTGGCTTGCCGTGGTGCCAGCCAATGCGGCCCTCGTGCCAACGCTCCAACCAATAGGCTGCAAACATCCTGGGCATCCTCCGGATCAGGGGCGCGGCTGCCGTGCCACTCCGCGCCGGGTGGCATCCGCGTGTGGGCGCGCGATGGCTACAGGCTAGCACCGGCAGATGTCACTGCGGTTCTGGCAACGGGCCAGGCACCCTGCCACAGCCATGGGGCGCCTGGCCGCTCAGTGTGCGAACAGCTGGTCCGGGTCCTTGAACGCCTTGAATTCCAGGGCATTGCCGCAGGGATCGAACAGGAACATCGTGGCCTGCTCGCCGACCTGCCCGCGGAAGCGCACGTGCGGCTCGATGGCAAAGCGGATGCCCGAGGATTTCAGCCGCGCGGCCAGCGCCTCCCATTGCTCCCAGCCGAGCACGATGCCGAAATGCGGCACTGGCACGGCGTCGCCATCCACCAGGTTGGTGTGGGTGTGGACTTGCGCCGGCGTCTTGGGATGCTGGTGGATCACCAACTGGTGTCCATGGAAATCGAAGTCCACCCAGTGCGCGCTCGAGCGGCCTTCCGCGAGGCCCAACACCTCGCCGTAGAAGTGCCGGGCCGCGGCGAGGTCATCGACGGGGATGGCGAGGTGGAAAGGTGACAGGCCCATCTGCGGATTCCTGATCAGGTGGCAGGTACAACCCGGCCATTACAATGCATCCCCGCCAGGTACCCACTGCCGGGCGTGCCAGTCAGATTGTCGGCGATGCCGCGGGAAAATCAGCAGGGCGAAGGTGACCCGATCGACTGCCGCCGATCGCGGTCAGCGCTCGCCCATGCCTCCGGCTGGTTCTGGCGCCATGCCGGCGCGCACCTTCTCCTCGATGCGCTGGCCAATCCCGGCGTCCACGTGCTTCCAGTAGGCAAAGGCGCGTTCCAGCACCGGGCTGCGTACGCCACCCAGCAGGCTGCCGGCGACCTGGTCGACGAACTGCGCACGCTGGGCATCGTTCCACACCTCGCGCACCAGGGTGCCGGCCTGGCCGAAATCGTCATCCTCGGCATGCAGGGTGTACGCGCTGCGCACCATGCCGCCGTCGGCTTCCCAGCCGTTCTCCACCGGGCCGGTGTCGTCGGACCACGGTCGGCCGCCGCTGTTGGGCGCGTGCACGGGCGCGTTGCCGCTGTGGTGGTAGGTCATCTGGCCGTCGAACATGTACGTGTTCACCGGCACCTTGGGCTGATTCACCGGCAGCTGGTGGAAGTTGGTGCCGATGCGGTTGCGCTGGGCGTCGGCGTAGGCGAAGGCGCGGCCGAGCAGCATCTTGTCCGGCGACAGGCCGATGCCCGGCACCGTGTTGCCCGGCGAGAACGCCGCCTGCTCGATCTGGGCGAAGAAGTTCTCCGGGTTGCGGTTCAAGGTCATCGTGCCGACCTTGATCAGCGGGTAGTCCTTGTGCGGCCAGACCTTGGTCAGGTCGAACGGGTTGAAGCGGTAGTCCTTGGCCTCGGCGTACGGCATCACCTGCACCGACAGATCCCACACCGGGAAATCGCCGCGCCTGATCGCGTCGAACAGGTCGGCGCGGTGGAAATCGGCGTTCTCGCCGGCCATCGCGGCGGCCTCGGCATTGTTGAAGAAGGCCATGCCCTGGCGGGTGTGGAAGTGGTACTTCACCCAGAATTTCTCGCCCTTGGCGTTGATCCACATGTAGGTGTGCGAGCCGTAGCCGTTCATCTCGCGCCAGGTGCGCGGCAGGCCGCGTTCACCCATCACGTAGGTGACCTGGTGGGCGGTTTCCGGGTTGGACGTCCAGAAGTCCCATTGCATGTGGTTGTCGCGCAGGCCCGAGTCCGGCAGGCGCTTCTGGCTGCGGATGAAGTGCGGGAACTTGATCGGGTCGCGCAGGAAGAACACCGGCGTGTTGTTGCCGACCAGGTCGTAGTTGCCTTCGTCGGTATAGAACTTCAGCGAGAAGCCGCGCACGTCGCGCCAGGTGTCCGGGCTGCCCGATTCGCCGGCGACGGTGGAGAAGCGCGCCAGCATGTCGGTCTTGGCGCCCTTTTTGAACAGCGCGGCCTTCGTGTACCTGGACACATCAGCGGTGGTCTCGAAGACGCCGAACGCACCGGCACCCTTGGCGTGCGGCTGGCGCTCCGGCACCTTCTCGCGGTTGAAGTGCGCCATCTGCTCCAGGAAATGCACGTCGTGCAGCAGGATCGGGCCATTCGGGCCGATGGTCAGCGAGTTGCGGTCGCTGACGGCGGGAGCGCCGCTTCCAGTGGTCGAGCCACCTTCGGGCTGGTTCTTGTCGTTGGACATGGATTGCCTCCTTGTGCTGATGGCGGGCCGGATTCCGGCGAGGGGCGATACCCTGTCGAGTGTGCCTGCAATGGAATCGGTAAGCCATTCGCTTTTTTCGATCGGCGCGATAGATGGCGCCTTGGATTTACCATCGTCCCATCTTGTTCCCTTTTTCCCAGGAGCGCGCCATGCGCGAGCGCACCCTCGGCCGCAGCGGACTCACGGTCTCGGCCCTTGGCTTTGGCTGCATGGGGCTGAACTCCGATTACGGTGCGGGCCTTGCCAGGCACGACGCCATTGGCCTGATCCGCGACGCGGCGGATTGCGGCGTCACCCTGTTCGATACGGCCGAGGTCTACGGTCCGTATACCAACGAGGAGCTGGTGGGCGAGGCGCTGGCGCCGATCCGCGACCAGGTGGTGATCGCCACCAAATTCGGTTTCAAGACGGGCGATCTTGCATCCGGGATGGACAGCCGGCCCGAGCACATCCGGGCGGTCGCCGAAGCATCGCTGCGGCGCCTGCGCACGGATCGCATCGACCTGTTCTACCAGCATCGGGTGGATCCTGACGTGCCGATGGAGGACGTGGCGGGAACGGTCCGCGAGCTGATTGTCGAAGGCAAGGTCGGGCACTTTGGGCTTTCCGAGGCTGGGGAGGCATCGATCCGGCGCGCACATGCAGTGCAGCCGGTCACGGCGCTGGAAAGCGAGTACTCGCTGTGGTGGCGCGAGCCCGAGCAGGGCATCCTGGCCGTTTGCGGGGAACTTGGGATTGGCTTCGTGCCGTTCAGTCCGCTGGGCCGCGGTTTCCTCACCGGCAGGATCGGCGCGGACACGGTGTTTGCTGCCAATGACTTCCGCAATGACCTGCCGCGCTTTGCGCCGGCTGCGCGCAGGGCAAACCAGGTATTGGTCGATACGCTCGGCCACTTTGCCGCCGACCGGGGCGCGACGCCGGCCCAGATCGCCCTGGCCTGGCTGCTGGCGCAGAAGCCGTGGATCGTGCCTATCCCCGGCACCACGCGCCTGTCTCGTCTCAAGGAGAACCTTGCCGCGGTGGAGATCGAGCTGGGTGATGACGAGGTTGCGCAACTGGGTGCGTCATTCGCGGCGCTGCCAGTGGAGGGTGACCGCTATCCGCCGCAATTGGCCGCCCAGGTCGGCAAGTAGAGTCGCGCTTAGCGCCAGTTGGCGTGCGCTTCCCAGAACATCACCGCGCGCCGGTAGGCGTCGCGATCCAGTGGCACGCCTGAGCCACCTTCGGCGACGCCAAGCGCATTGCGCAACATGGTGATCGGTACCATCGGGATTTCTTCAGGCTGCACGGTATACAGGCAACCGACCACGCCCCAATCGGCGTCGATGGGCGAACCTTCCTCGGCAAGTTGTCCGCGGCTGTACAGGATCGGCAGCAGATAGCTGGCGACCGGTGGCTCGATGCCCTCGAACCAGCGCACCAGCACCGGCAGTTCCTCGCGCGTACGGGCCTCGTAGGCCGAGCGCAACAGGTGGCGGTTGGCGTCGGTGATGGGCACGACGGTGCAACGCGTGGACGTCCAGTTGCGGTACACGTGCAGCCGGCAGAACGGCGCGTAGCCCTGCAGCACCGCCAGCGGGGTTTCGGTGTTCAGGTGCCGCTCGAATGCCTCCGCACTGCAATCCTGGATGGCACTGCGGCGAGGGTCGTGCGGGAACAGGCGGGTGCGGGCAAAGGGAGTGAGAACGATGGACATGGTGATCACAACGCCAAACCAGCGCACGAGGCTAGGGTCCGGATCGTGGAAATGCAAACGCTGCTGCGGCTTCGCCGGGACGGCCTGGAGGGCCTGCGCATCGGCTGCCGCTCCGCGGCACCGCCCCTGGGTTCGTGGGCGTGTTGCCGCCTTGCCCTTGTACGGGTGGCCAGGACAGCCACATGGACCGGTAGGCAAAAAAAAGCGTCCCGTTCAGCCGGGACGCTTTTTGTCAGGTTGATGAGCGTGTTCAGCCCAGACGTGCTTCACGCCTCTTGAGCCAGCAGCCCGACCCGAGAAGGAGGAGTCCCAGCAGAAACATGCCAGCGACGCCCGGTTCGGGTACCCCGATCGGCCTGGTACTGAACGCGACGTTGTCGAACTCGAAGGCATACGACGGGCTGGTTGCGACAACGCGGTCGAACGGCGAGCTGAAATTGATGTTGACGTAGAACGTGCCCGCCGCGCCCTGATCTCCGTTCGCCAGGGCGGTGACGTCATGGCCTGTGAACATGTCAATCATCGTGGCGCCGTTGTAGAACGTCAGCGTGTTGTCCCTGTCCACGGATCCCCACAACAGACCCATGTACATCTGCAGGCCCGGGAATGCCAGCGTCGCCGCGGCGCCGGGGGAGGCGTTGGTGGAGCCGCTGGTCAGGTAGGTCGTGGCATCGGCGCCGTCCGGCTGGCCACCAAAGTTGACGCCGTTGTTGCCGGACAGGAAAGGCGCCGCGTACTTGCCGCCTACGGAGCCTTGCACGGCCCCGGCGTCGGATGCGAAGGAGACCACGAGTCCGCTTGGCATCGTGCCGCCTGCGCTGCCGGGTACGAGCGAGTCGAACGTCTCATAGTGGTCGGCACCCGCGGGAGCGCCGCCGACCGTGGCGGAAAGGATGGCGGTCGCGCCTGCCGTGGCTGCCACGCCCATCCCCGCCAACAATCCGACTGCAGCCAACAGCGACCGCATGCGTGCTGTTCGCCCTCTGTTCCGCATGTGATTGTTCATGTCTCTTCCCCTGTAAGGTAATTATTAGTTGCCACACCTGGATGCACGTACCCGACGTTTGCAACATCATTCGACAGCACACGTCCAGGAAGGTAAAGCACCTCCCATGCCAAGGCGCGATGTTGTTGATTTACATAAATGCCGCCTGGGATTGGCCGCCAGAACATTGTCTGATGTGTAAGCTTTTCCGACACCCAAACCTGCTTGGACTGGCAACCCAAGCCGCGCCGCGCTCCCCCGGGACGTCGCGGATCACAAAAATGCGGGGTCGCTTGCCTCTTGACACGGATCCTCGGCAAACCGCCTGCGCGCCCGGCGGCACGCAGCTTCGAACGCAATCGAGCTGGGAAGCCAAGGAGACTCTCCGTGGCCCCAAGCCATCGCCGATCCCTCAGGCGACGAACTGCAGGTGCGCCAGCTCCGCGTACAGGCCGCCCTCGGCAAGCAGGCTCTCGTGTGTGCCTTGGGCGACGATGCGGCCGCCGTCCATGACCACGATGCGGTCGGCGCGCTGCACCGTCGCGAGGCGGTGGGCGATCACCAGGGTCGAGCGCCCCTGCTCGAGGCGCTGCAGGGCCTGCTGGATCGCCGCCTCGGACTGGGCGTCGAGTGCGGAAGTGGCTTCGTCCAGCAGGAGCAGCGGCGCATCGCGCAAAATCGCGCGGGCGATGGCGATGCGCTGGCGCTGGCCACCGGACAGGCGCACGCCGCGTTCGCCGAGCTCGGCGGCATAGCCGCCCTGCATGTCGCTGATGAACTCGTGGGCCTCGGCGGCGTGGGCGGCGGCGTGCACTTCCGCGTCGCTCGCGTCCTGCCGTCCGAAGCGGATGTTGTCCGCGGCGGTGCCGGCGAAGATCGCGGTTTCCTGGGGCACCAGGGCGATGGTGCCACGCAGCTCGGGCAGTGCCAGTGCGCGCAGGTCGACACCGTCGAGTGTGATGCGCCCGGACTGCGGGTCGTAGAAGCGCAGCAGCAGGGCCAGCACCGTACTCTTGCCGGCACCCGAGGGCCCGACCAGGGCCACCGTCTCGCCGGGCTGGATGGCGAGCTCGAAGTCCTCGAGCGCGGCTGTGTCCGGGCGTGTCGGATAGTGGAAGCCGACATGTTCGAAGTGCAACGCGCCGCGCACCGGACGAGGAAGGCTCACCGGCTGCGCCGGGCTGGTGATTTCCGCACGTTCGGCGAACAGCTCGCCGATGCGCTCCATGGCCCCGGCCGCGCGCATGACGTCGCCCCAGACTTCGGAAAGCCCCGCGATCGACCCGGCTGCAAACACCGCATACAGCACGAATTGCCCAAGCACGCCGGCATCCAGGGTGTGCGCCAGCACGTCGCGTGCGCCGGCCCACAGCACCAGGGTGATGGCGCCGAAGAACAGCACGATCACCACCGCCGTGAGCCACGCGCGCATGCCGATGCGCTGGCGTGCGCTGTCCAGTGCACGCATGATCGCCACGCCGTAGCGTCGACTCTCGATGTCCTCGCGCGCGTAGGCCTTGACGGCCGGCGCCGCGTTCAGCGTTTCGTTGGCGAGTGCTGCCGCGTCGGCCAGCCGATCCTGGCTGGCGCGCGACAGCTTCTGCACGCGGCGGCCGAACAGCAGGATCGGCACCATCACCAGCGGAATCACCAGGCCGGTCAGGCCGGCCAGGCGCGGGCTGGTCCACACCATCATGGCGCTGGCGCCAAGCAGCATCACCAGGCTGCGCAAGGCCACGGAAATGCCGGAGCCGACCAGTGCCTGCACCACCTCTGTGTCCGTGCCCAGCCGCGAGATCAGTTCGCCGACCCGGCTGCGTTCAAAAAATCCGACATCCAGCTTCACCACGTGCGCGTACAGCTGCTCGCGCAGCGATGCCAGCGCCCGTTCGCCGAGCAGGGTGATGCAGAAATAGCGGGCTGCAGTGGCAAAGGCCAGCACTAGGGCGACGCCGAACAGCCCCAGGAAGATCTCGTTGATTGCAGCTGCGTTGGAATCGCTGAAGCCTTGGTCGATGACGTGGCGTACGGCGAGCGGCAACACCAGGGTCGCGCCGGACGAGGTGGCCAGGAACACCAGCCAGCCGATCGCAAGCAGCCAATGCGGCTTGACGAAAGGCCACAGCAGGCGCAGCGCGCCGAGGCGGCGGGCGGGTCGTGCGGTGCCGTCGGAATCAGTCATGCGTACTCACAGGGTGCGCGGTGGGGACGTGCAGCGTGGGTCGATGGTGTTGGGTCGGGAGCCTTTGGTCCCGTCATTCCGGGAATCCAGTGCCTTTGGTGGAGCACGAAGGTTCGAGTCGCTGGATTCCTGCTTGACCAGCCCTTCGGCCGTTGAAAAGCACCTCGCAGGAATGACGGTTTGGAGCTGATCAGAGTTCCCGCAGGTTTAGGTGACACCGCGCACGGGCGTTGGCGATGCCGATTCGTACCCATCTCCACGTGGGGCGTCCGCGGCGTAGTTCAATGGGTACGAGACCAGTGTGTCCGTTTCCACGAAACCATCGTCACCGTGGCTGGCTTGGTAGCATGGCGGCTTTCCCGTCGACGACCAGGCTGCCCATGTCCAACAACGACATCCTGCGCGCCGTGCGCTATATGCTCGACCTCAGCGATGCCAGGCTCGCGCAGATCATCGCGCTGACCGATCCGGCGCTGGTGTCCGGCCGCGAGGAAGCGCAGGCGTTGCTGAAGAAGGACGACGAGCCTGGCGCCACTGCCTGCACCGACCGCGTGCTGGCGGCCTTCCTGGACGGCCTGGTCACCAGCCTGCGCGGCCATGACCCGGGCCGGCCGCCGCGCCCGCCGGAGCGGCGTATCGACAACAACATGGTGCTGAAGAAGCTGCGCGTGGCGTTCAAGCTGCAGGACGCGGACATGCACGAGATCCTGGCCGCCGCCGGCATGCCGGTCTCCAAGCCCGAGATGAGCGCGCTGTTCCGCCAGCCGGGACACAAGAACTTCCGCCCGTGCGGCGACCAGTTGCTGCGCCACTTCCTGCGCGGACTGACGTTGCGCGTGCGCGGTACGGACTGACCCGCGTGCAGTGGTCGACGTGTGTCAACCCTGATACATCACCATCAATCGTGGTTCGGTCATGTCGGCGATGGCGCTGCGGATGCCTTCGCGCCCGAATCCGGAAAGCTTGACGCCGCCGTAGGGCATGTTGTCGACGCGGAAGCTGGGGATGTCGTTGACGATCACGCCGCCCTGTTCCAGCTCGCTCCAGGCGCGCATGGCGTGGTCCAGGCTGCCGGTGAAGATGCCGGCCTGCAAGCCGTAGTCGGAGTCGTTCACGCGTGCCAGGGCGTCCTCGAACGCGCTGTAGCGCGAGAGCAGGGCGACCGGGCCGAATGCTTCCTGGCAGCTCAGCCTGGCGTCCTGCGGCACGTTTTCCATGAGCGTCGCCTCCAGCATGTTGCCCTTGCGCTTGCCACCGCACAGCAGTTTCCCGCCGGCGGCGCGCGCTTCCCCGATCCAGCCCTGCAGGCGCGTGGCGGCCGCCTCGTCGATCATCGGCCCGATGAAGGTTTCCTTCTTTTTCGGATCGCCGGCCACCAGCTTGCGCGTGGCGCCCACCAGGCGCCGCTTCAGCGCGTCATAGATGTCGTCGTGGGCATAGATGCGCTGCACGCCGATGCAACTCTGCCCGGACTGGTAGAACGCGCCAAACACCAGGCGCTCGACCACGCGCTTCAGGTGCGGCCCCTGGTCCGCATCGACGATGCAGGCCGCGTTGCCACCCAGTTCCAGCACCACCTTCTTGCGTCCGGCACGTGCCTTGAGTTGCCAGCCGACCTGGCCGCCGGTGAACGAGAGCAGCTTGAAGCGCTCGTCCTCGACCAGCGGCGCGGCATGCTCGCCGTCCAGGGTAAGAATCGAGAACGCGCCGACGGGCAGGTCGGTCTCGGCCAGCACCTCGCCGATGATCAGCGCGCCGATGGGCGTCTTTTCCGCGGGTTTCAGCACAAACGGGCAGCCGGCGGCGATCGCCGGCGCCACCTTGTGCGCCACCAGGTTGAGCGGGAAATTGAATGGGGTGATGCAAGCGACCGGTCCGATCGGTACGCGCCGCATGTAGCCGTGATAGCCGTCCAGGCGGCTGGCCAGCTCCAGGGTGATCGTCTCGCCATCGATGCGCACAGCCTCTTCGGCGGCGATGCGGAAAGTCTCGATCAGGCGGGTGACCTCGCCGGCGGCATCCTTGATCGGCTTGCCGGCCTCGATGCACAGCGCCTCGGCCAGTTCGTCGCGGCGCTCGGCAAAACGCTGCGCGCAGTGCTGCAGCACCGCCTGGCGTGCCCAGGGCTTGAAGTGGCGCATTGGCGCGGTGGCCTTGACCGCGGCGGCTATGGCCCTTTCCACCGCGCGCGCGTCGGGCACGGCCACCCGCGTCGCCACCTTGCCGGAGTACTTGTCGCGGACGTCGAGCATGGTCTTCGCGGTCTGCGGACGGTTGGCGAGGTAATACGGATAGGTCTTGGCGAGCATGGCGGATTCCTGACATGACGATGGCAACGCTGGATTCTGCGCCCGCGCGCGTTGCCATGGCGTTGAGGGTCGGCCGCGCGCCGGCCCGGGCATTGCGCCCGTCATTCCCACGAATGTGGGAGTCCAGGCGAACAAACCCTGCCTTCCCCATTGTCGTGACACGTCACGACAGCGAAGCTGCTCAAGCAGCAGGCACCTCGCCCAGCACCTGCACCGCCAGCTCGCCATCGACCAGGCGGGCCCGCAGCGTCGCCCCGATGGCCACGCCTCGTGCCGAGCGCACGACCTGGCCGCTGCCATCGAACATGATCGCGTAGCCGCGTTCGAGCGTCGCCAGCGGGCTGACGGCATGCAAGGCACGCCCGACGCCGCCGAGCCGGGACTGTGCCCGCTCGCCGCGTTGCTGCATTTCCCGCCGCAGGCGCAGGTGCTGTTCGCGCAGGCGTTGCGCCAGCAGCGGCAGCAGCAGACGGGGATGCTGGGCGAGCAGGCGGCCGTGCAGCTGGTCGAGGCGGCGGTGGTCGCGCTCGATGCGCGGGAGCATGGCGCTGGCCAGGCGGTGACGCAGATGGGCCAGGCGTTCCCGGTCGCGTGCGAGACGCGCCTGCGGGCGCTGGTTGCGCAGCCTTGCCAACAGCAGATCCAGCCGCTGCAGGCGCTCCTGGTGGCGGTTCCGTTGCCGATCCAGCAACCGCCGGTGCCAGTCACGCAGTTGCCGGGTGACGGCCAGCACGTCCGGCACCAGCAGTTCGGCCGCCGCCGATGGCGTGGGTGCGCGCAGGTCGGCGACGAAATCCGAAATGCTGAAATCAATCTCGTGACCGACAGCCGAGACCACCGGCACCACGCTGGCGTGGATCGCGCGTGCCACGGCCTCCTCGTTGAAGGCCCAGAGGTCCTCCAGCGAGCCGCCGCCGCGGGTCAGCAGCAAGACGTCATAGCGTCCGCTGGCCGAGGCCTTGCGCAGCATGTCGACGATGGCCGGTGGAGCCTCGCGGCCCTGCACCGGCACCGCGAGCACCTCGACCTCGGCCAGCGGCCAGCGCCGCGCCAGCACGCTGATGACGTCGCGCACCGCCGCGCCGGTCGCCGAGGTGATCACGCCGATGCGCCGGGCGAAACGCGGCAGCGGGCGTTTGCGCGTGGCCACGAACAGGCCCTCGGCATCCAGCCTGGCCTTGAGCTCCTCGAACGCGCGCTGCAGGGCGCCGGCGCCTGCCGGTTCCATGTACTCGGCCACCAGCTGGAACTCGCCGCGCGGCTCGTACAGGCCGACGCGCGCGCGCAGCAGCACCTGCAGGCCGTCAGCCGGCTTGAAGCGCAGCCCCAGGCACTGTTGCCGGAACATCGCGCAGCGCACCTGGGCGGCCTGGTCCTTCAGGGTGAAGTAGAGGTGGCCCGAGGCGGGCCTCGCCACGTTGGACAGCTCGCCCTCGATCCATACCTGGGGCAGGGCGTCGCCCAGCAGGTCGCGGACCAGCCGGTTCAGCGCCGTGGGAGTGAGGATGTGGCGCGGTGGTGCGGCGTCGACGGAAGACATGGTCGCCAGAGCCTAGGCGTTTGGATGGCGCAAACGCAAGCTGCGGCGTTTGCGCAGCTTGCCCGGCACGGTGCCGTCGGCGTGGCCTCAGGGTGCGTCGGGTGGCGGCTTCCGATGGCGCTGGTGACGACGGTATTTGCGCCAGCTGGCGATAGCCAGGTTGAGGGCGAACCAAGCCGCGATGCCGCCCAGCGGCCAGCCCACCCAGGCTGGCCACAGCACGGCCACGGTGGCGAACGCGGCGAGTGCCACGGCGGTTGCAAGCATGGGGCCGCCGGAGACGCTGTCGAGCACGCGCTGGTTGCTCAGCACCGAGCCCATCCGGTTCGCCACGCGCAACGCGCCCACCGCGGCGCGGCTGGAGCTTCCGCCGCCGCCGCGGACCCGGGCCGGGCGGCGCTGGCTGCTGCGCACGGCTGCGTCCGTGCTGTGCAGGGCGCGGTGGCGGTGTGGCGCCAGTACGATCTCGGTGGCGTTTTCCAGGTCGCGTTCGTATTGCGCGGCGAGCTGGCTGGCAAAGCCGGCATCCTCCACGGCGACATCGATCTCGAAGTTGCCGAGCCAACTGGCGATGTTGAGGTTGGACGAGCCGACCCGGGCCCACTGGCCGTCAGCCACGGCGGTCTTGGCGTGCAACATCGGGCCGTTCCACTCGAACACCCGGATGCCGGCCTGCAGCAGCGGCCGGTAGCCGGTGCGGGTTACCCCGGCCACCAGCGCCAGGTCGCTGTTGCCGGGCACCAGCAGGCGCACGTCGACGCCGTCGCGGGCGGCGGCCAGCAAGGCCTGCACATACGGCGCGAGGCCGACGAAATAGGCGTCGGTGAGCCACAGCGTCTTGCGTGCCAGCGCGGCGATGAGCTGGTCGAGCCGGTACATCCCGGCTGTGCTGGGCTGGGTGGCGATCACCCGCAGCGCGACCTGGCCGGCGGGTTCGGCGGCACTGAGCAGGCGTGGAAAATCCGGCAACGGATCACCGGTCGTGCTCCAGCTGTCGGCAAAGGCCGCCTCGATCTCCGCCACCGCCGGACCGCGCACAGCCACCCCGGTGTCGCGCCAGGGTGGGACTCCGCGGCGGGCGTCGCCAAGCCATTTCCCGCTGATGCACACGCCGGACAGGAAGCCGTGCACGCCATCGACCACCAGGACCTTGCGGTGGTCGCGGCTGATCCAGCCGACCGATTGCCCTAGCCGCAGCGGGTTGAATACCCGGACCAGTCCGCCGGCAGCGCGCAGTGGGGCCCAGAAGCTCCCGCGCGACTGACCGAGACAGCCGACCCAGTCCACCAGCACGGCCACGAAGACGCCCGCGCGTGCGCGTTCGGTCAGGGCCTCGAGGAAGGAGCGGCCGACGGCGTCGTCGCGCACGATGTAGTTTTCCAGCAGTACCCGATGCCGCGCGCCACGTATCGCGTCGAGCCAGGCCGAGTAGTGCGCCTCGGCGTCGATCAGCAACTCCACCGCGTTGTCGCCAAGCAGCGGCGCCCCGGCGGCACGGCTCAGCGCGCGCTCGGCCAGGGTACGGGCGGGGGCAGCGGAGGGAAGCAGCGCGCTGGGCATGACCGGGAGTGTAGGTCATGGGCGGCCCACGAACGCATGGTGCCGGTGTCAGTCGGCTGCTTTTGCCGGCCCGCCGGGGCCGCGGAGTCCCCAGTTGCCGACCTGCCTGCCTACGGCGGTGGCGGCTTCGGGCTTTCCGGTGTATCGCCAGCCGTGACGGCATCAGCCTGTGCAGCCGGCAGTTCATCCAGCAGGGGCAAGGCCGCGGGGCTGTCCAAGTCATCGAACTGCTGGTGGTTCACGGCCCAGAAGAACAGCGCCACGGCGATGCCGACCACCACCAGGGTCACCGGGATCAGCACCAGGATGATATTCATGATGACAACACCGGCGTGTCCGAGGCACCCATGCCACGGCGCGCGCCAGGGCCAGGCTGGGTCCCGGCGACATCGCCGCGGCCCACGCGCATGGCATTGAGCACCACCGCCAGCGAGCTCAACGACATGCCGATCGCCGCCAGCCACGGCGGCACCAGCCCGAAGGCCGCAAACGGTACCGCGCACAGGTTGTAGCCCATGGCCCAGCGCCGACTCTGCGCGCTGGTGCGTTGCACCTGCCTGGCCACGGCGCGGGCATAGGGCAGCGCGTCCAGCTGGCCGTCCACCAGCAGCAGGTCGGCGTGCGCCTGGGCCAGGGCCGTGCCGCTGCCAAGTGCCGCCGAGACGTCGGCGGCGGCCAGCAGGGCGGCATCGTTGCTGCCATCGCCGACCGCAAGGGTCACCGCGCCAGCGCTGCGGGATGCCTGCAGCAGAGCCAGCTTGCCGGCTGGCGTCTGCTGCGCATGCCAGTCGTCGATGTGCAGCTGGGCCGCCAGCACGGCCACCCGCGGCGCGCTGTCACCGCTGGCAATGGCGCAGGCGATGCCGTCGGCACGCATGGCTTCGAGGGCTTGTGCCGCGCCGCGGCGCGGCCGTTCCGTGACCGGGAACACCGCGATCGCGCCGCGTTCATCGGCCAGCACCAGGCCGTCCTCCAACGCAGCGGGCAATGGGTCGGTTCCTGCTGGCAAGGCAAAGGCCGCCTTGCCCAAGCGCAACTTGCGGCCGTCGACCAGGCCGGCGATGCCGCCTCCGGCGGTAACCTGCACGGTTTCGGCCAGCGCAGGCGCCTGCACGGCAGCAACGCCCTCGACCAACGCGCGGGCCAGGGGGTGCGAGCTGGTGCGGGCCAGCGCGGACGCCCATTGCAGCGCCTGCCGCGAATCGGCGCCACGCAGCGGCACGCAGTCGGCGTGACTGACTTGCGGCGTGCTCAAGGTTCCGGTCTTGTCGAACCATGCCTGGTCGACCTGGGTCAGCGCGGCCAACGCCGCAGTGTTGCTGACCAGTACGCCGCGCCGGGCCAGGGCGCCGAGCGCGCGGGTGAGGGTCGCTGGCATGGTCAGCGCAAAGGCGCACGGACAGGCCACCACCAGCACGGCCACGGCGGCGGCAAACGCGCGCGGGGGATCGACCAGCAGCCAACTGATGGCCGTGGCCGTGGTCAGCAGCAGGACGCGGCCGACAAATCGCGAGACATCGCGTTGGCTGGCGTCATCGACGGGCACGCGTGCCCTGCGGATGCGGGCCGCCATCGCCCCCAGGCGGGCGCTGGCCGTGGCACTGCCGGCCTGCTCGACCAGCATCTCGGCCGGGCCTTGCAACAGCACGCTGCCGGCCAGCAGGGCGTTGCCGCGGGTGCGCCAGACGGGACGCGACTCACCCGACAGCATGGCCTCGTCCACCCGCACCGGCGCGCTGTACAGGATGCCGTCGGCCGGAATCGTGGTGCCTTCGGCAACGTGCACGCGGTCACCCGCCACCAGTTCGATCGCTGCCACGGTCTCCAGTTCGCCGTCGGCACGGCGGCGCTGGGCCAGCCATGGTGTGGCATCCATCAATGCGTCGCCACGGGTATCGCTGCGGTGGCGCGAGCGCAGTTCGAGGTAGCGCCCGCCGAGCAGCAGGAACACGAACATGGACACCGAGTCGAAGTAGATCTCACCTTCACCGGTCACGGTGGCAAGGCAGCTGGCCGTAAAGATCAGCGCCACCGCCAGCGCAACGGGGAGGTTGACGCCGATCCGTTGCCGCCGGCATTCGTCGACGGCGCCGCGGAAGAACGGTTGTGCCGAATACAGCACCACTGGCAGGGTGGTGAGCAGGCTCAGCCAGCGGAACAGCTCGCGCGTGCTGAAATCGATGAAGTCCACGGCGCCCAGATACATCACCAGCGCGTAGGACATCACCTGCATGGCGCACATGCCAGCGACCACCAGCTGCTTCAATGCAACATGCATCTTGCCCGCCCGCACTTCGTCGATGCTGTCGCAGTGCAGTGGTTGCGCCTCGCACGCGCCGGCGGCAAAGGCGTCAAGCAACTGCGGCAGCGAGGTACGTCCGGTATCCCACACCACCCTGGCGCGCCGGGCAGTGGCGTCGAGCGTCAGCCGCTGCACGCCGGGCAGGGCGCGGATGCGCTGTTCCAGCTCGAGCACGTGGCGTGCGCCAGCCAGTGGCGCGAGGCGCAAGGCGATCTCGCTGCTGCCGGGAGTGCGCGTGCGCAATACCTGGGTGGCAAGTTGCGGCTGGGCCCAGATCGCGTGGGAGTTCATGGCGCGCTGCGGGGAGGCACCGGTGCCTCCTCGTGAAGCGTGCTGGTAGGTACACCAAATACCGTGCCGTGCGCAGGCGTTGCCACCGGCACGTCGGCGTGCCGGTGGCCGACGGCGATGATCCAGACGCACCCGGCGATGGAAGCGGCAAACACCAGCACGCCCAGCCAGACTGTCGGTTGCCGGTACCAGGCGCCGTGCCGCGGACGCGGGGCAGGATCAGCGTGCGCGGACATCGCCCGGGTGGGACAGATGGTAGACATACGCGGCAAGCACCTGGATGTCCTCGTTGCTGAGGCGTGGACTCCAGGACGGCATGTGGCCCTGGCGCCCGTCGCCGATGCTGTGTTCGATGTCGGCAAGCGTACCGCCGTACAGCCACACCTGGTCGGTGAGGTTGGGCGCGCCGAGCGCCGGGTTGCCCTTGCCTTCCGGTCCGTGGCAGGCCGCGCAGGTGGTGAACAGCGGTTTTCCGGCCGCCGCCTTGGTGGCGTCGTGCGGAGAGCCCGAAAGACTGAGCACATACTGGGCGAGGTTGTGCACGTTGTCTTCGCCAAGGCTGGCCCATGGCGGCATGACCCCGCTGCGGCCGTCGTGGATGCTGGTGGTGATGTCGGTCCCGCTGCTGCCGTACAGGTAATTCGCGGCCGTCAGGTTGGGCGCGCCCAGGTTGGCGTTGCCCTTGCCGTCGCGGCCGTGGCAGGCGGCGCAATTGTCGATAAACAGGCGGCCGCCCTGTTGCAATGCGGCGGGATCCTGCGCCAACTGCTCAGGCGTGTAGCGGCTGAAGCGTTGCTGCAGGTCACCGAGCAGCTTGTCGTTGCGCGCCACGTCCCGTGCCAGCTCGCCGTGCGAGGTCCAGCCCAGCAGGCCCGGATGGTGGCCGTAGCCCGGGTACAGCATCAGGTAGAGCCAGGCCAGGACAAACATGCTGGCGGAAAACCACACCCACCAGGTCGGCAGCCGGCGCACGCCTTCGCGGATCACACCGTGCGCCCAGACATGCCCACTGGTCTGGTCCGGCAGGGTGGGAATCTTCGCCCGTGGCGCCCACAGGAACAGCAGGAAGGTGATGCCCATGTTGAGCGTCACCAGGCCCATGACCCACAGCGACCAACCCCAGCTCATGACTTGTCCTCCTGCCGTGGATCGCGGGTTTCCGTGGTCGGGATGGGTTGGTTCGGGCCTTCGGGATGGTCTTCCATGGGGATTTCCGACAAACGCTTGAACACCTTGCGATGGCGCTTCTGCCAGGCCCAGATCCAGATGCCGATGAACACCGCCATGCTGAGGACGGTGAACACGCCGATGATGTTGCCCCAGGCCAGCTCACTCATGGCTGGCCGCCCGATGCGCCCTGGGCCGATGCCTGGGCGGTGGGCTCGTTCCTGATGCCCAGGCCCTGCAGATAGGCCACCAGCGCATCCAGCTCGGTCTTGCCCTCCAGTGCCTCCGGCACCGCGGCAATGTCGGCGTCGGTGTACGGGTCGCCGAGCCGGCGCAGCGTGCGCATGCGCGCCTGCACGTCGGCCACATCCAGCTTGGCGTGCTCCAGCCATGGATAGTCCGGCATGTTCGAGACCGGCACCACCTTGCGCGGGGAGAGCAGGTGCAGCCGCTGCCATTCGTCCGAGTACTTGCCGCCGACCCGTGCCAGATCCGGCCCGGTGCGCTTGGAACCCCACTGGAACGGCCGGTCGTAGACCGACTCCTCGGCGGTGGAGAAGTGACCGTAGCGCTGGGTCTCGGCGCGCAGGGTACGGATCATCTGCGAGTGGCACAGGTAGCAACCCTCACGCACGTAGATGTCCTTGCCGATGAGACGCAGCGGGTCATAGGGCTTCACCCCTGGCGGGGCCTTCACCGCATGCGCCTGCATGAACAGCGGGGTGATCTCCGCCAGGCCGCCCAGTGAGACCATGATCGCGATCAGCACGCCGAGCAGGCCGGCGTTCTTCTCGATCATTTCAAAGTGCTTGTATGCCATGGATGGGTAGAGCTCTTTTGGATAGTGCGGCCAGGGATGACCGCTTTTAGACCAATGATCCGGTGTTGCCGTCCTGACCCCGATGGTTTGCCGACGCCGGGATCATGGACGAGCGCATCAATTCATGGCCGGCAACGGCGCCGGGGTCTGGTGCATGTCCGGCTGCGGGATCGGCACCGGGATCGGCTTGATCAGGTGGGCGCGGGCATCAGCGGCGGTATGCCACAGGTTCCACGCCATCACCACCATGCCGGAAAAGATGCACACGCCGCCAAACCAGCGGATCCAGTACATTGGCTTGATCGCCAGCAGGCTGTCGATGAAGGCATAGGTGAGCGACCCGTCGGCCTCCGTGGCACGCCACATCAGGCCTTCGGTGACCCCGGCGGTCCACATCGCCGCGACATACAGCAGCGTGCCGACCAGATGCAGCCAGAAGTGCAACTCCATGCCGCGGTGCGAATGCATCTCGCGGCCCAGCGCGCGTGGCGCCATGGCATACAGCGAGCCGATGGTGATCATGGCCACCCAGCCGAGCGATCCCGAATGCACGTGGGCCACGGTCCAGTCGGTGTAGTGGGAAAGCGCGTTGACGGTCTTGATGGCCATCATCGAGCCCTCGAACGTCGAGGCCGCATAGAACACCAGCGAGATCACCATGAACTTCGCCGCCGGGTCGGTCTTGAGCCTGTGCCACGAGCCGTTGAAGGTCATCAGCCCGTTCGCCGCCGAGCCCAGGCTCGGCATCAGCAGGACCAGCGAGAACGCCATGCCCACCGACTGCACCCAATCGGGCAGGGCGGTGTACATCAGATGGTGCGCGCCGGCCCACATGTACACCGAGATCAGCGCCCAGAAGTTGACGATGGAGAAGCGGTAGCTCCACAGCGGCTGCTGCGCCTGGCGTGGCACGAAGTAATACATCATGCCGAGGAAGCCGGCGGTGAGGAAAAACGCCACCGCGTTGTGCCCGTACCACCACTGCACCATGGCGTCGACCACGCCCGAGTAGATCGGGTAGGACTTGATCCAGGACACCGGCAGGGCGAGGTTGTTGATGATGTGCAGCAGGCCGACGGCGATGATGAAGGCGCCGTAGTACCAGTTGGCGACATAGATGTGCTTGATCCGGCGCCTCGTCAGGCTGCCGAAGAACACCACGCCAAAGCTCACCCAGACTACCGCGATCAGGATGTCGATCGGCCACTCCGGCTCGGCATATTCCTTGCTCTGGGTGATGCCGAACGGCATGGAGAGCATGGACAGCACGCAGACCAGTTGCCAGCCCCAGAACGTGAATTCGGCCAGGCGGTTGAACGCCAGCCGCGCGTGTCCGGTGCGCTGCACCACGTAGTAGCAGGTGCCCATCAGCGCCGAGCCGCCAAAGGCGAAGATGACGCCAAAGGTATGGTCGGGGCGCAGGCGGCTGAAGGTGAGGAACGGCAAGTCCAGGCTGAGTCCTGGCCACGCCAGCAGCGCCGCGGCATACATGCCCACGCCCATGCCGATCACGCCCCAGACGGCGGCAGCGAGCAGGAACAGGCGTACGACCTTGTCGTCGTAATATTCGGTGGTTGGCATCCCGGTTCCACGTGTGGGGTAGCGTGAAGCGGCCAATTTTGCAGGAACGCCGGCCATCAATGTAGGCTGATGCGGCAATCGGCCGCGGTTGCCAAGCCGCTGCGACTGGGCGTTCCGACACGCTTTCTGCCGGAAGCCGGGCGTGATTCGGTTCTCGAATTGCTGGGGCGTCCAGGTGTCACCCCATGCAGCACCCTGATCGCGCCGATTTGATCTGCGGGCCTACGAAAGTGTCCATCCCGCTGCCGCCGAGTGCGTCTTCATCACTGTCGGCGCGGAGCGCTTCCTGTTCGCCACCTTACGACGCCAAGCTCACGGCTGGCGCTGGTGAGCTTGGCATGCGTTGCTTGACCGGCACGGGCGCGACTCAATCAGCGCGCGGAGGTCACCCGCGCGCTTCCACGAAAAGCCTTCAAGTCGTCGCCAGTGCGATCACGCCGTCAGACGTCGGCGGCGCCATACGAGCAAGCCGCACAGCAGCGCGCCTAGCCCGAGCATGCCGAGCGAGGACGGCTCCGGCACACTGGTCGGTGGCACCTGCGTCGCGCCTTCCACGCCCAAGATGTCGAATGCCCAATGACTGTCACGCGCGTTGCCGGGCGGGACGTCGCTGACGTCGCAGAAGATCGTCGCCGAGCAATTGAACCAGCCGGCTGTAAAATTGCCCTGACCGCTACGGGCGAAGCCGTCCGACAGGTTGGGTCCGTTGGCGAAGTTGTCGTACTCCATGATGGCCACGGTGTAGTTGCCCGCGGCGAGCGCAGCCGAGAAGTACGTATCCCAGCATGTGCCTGTCAAGGCGTCCGCAGCCACCAACCCGCATCCGCCATCGTCGTTCTGGTTGATGAAGGCACCGCTGCCATCGAACAGCGCCAGGATCGGATCGAACCCGCCACGAGCGATGGTGTCACCGGCCGCGTTGGTGCCGCCGGCGTAGCTCCAGGTGCGCAGGACGATGTTGGACGAACCGCCCGCGGTGAAATTGAACAACTGTACGTTGTCGTCACTGCTGAACGTGCCGTTGAACGAAAAGTCGCTGGGCGCGGCGCTGGCCGTGCCGACGCCAATCATTCCCGCCAGCAGTGTCGCCAATGCGCCGGCGAGGAAACGTCCCCGTTGCTTGATCATGGTTTCTCTCCCTGGTTGGTCATGCGTCTTCGCAGACGCCTTCCCGAATGCAACTTGCGCACCAAGGACAAACCATTAGTAGATACAGATAGTTGGAGAAATCGTCCGAAGCCAAGCATGGCGGGAATGTAATTTTTCCCGACAGTCCGATGCATCCGTTTCGGCCCGATACGCCGTACCCAGCCAACGTTTTCCTCTCCCCTGCACACCTCATCTACACCAGGTGCCAGCCAACGAGAGGGCGATACTTCGCGGATCGTACCGCGCGGATACGCCACACGGACTTGATGAGAGCCAATAAGGAGAAAGGAGAAATCGCTGCGCACGGTGTATGAGCAAAAGGTGTGGATCCGTCGACCTGTGAACGGGTTCACACATCCGGGGCGAGCCGACAGGCATGGCGGGGCGATCGGTTATTCTGGTGACTTCGTGGCGCCACCGCGCCGTCGCGCTAGCTTGCGAGCTGCCCAGATGAGTGATGCCATGACTGCCGTTGCGCCATCCGAACCACGGGCGGCCGTGCCGTGCCCGCGCCGCGCCAGCGTGGGCGTGCGCGTGGGCAAGGTGCTGGTGGGCGGCGGCGCGCCGGTGGTGGTGCAGTCGATGACCAACACCGATACCGAGGACGCCGCCGCCACCGCGAAGCAGGTGGCCGAGCTGGCCCGTGCTGGTTCCGAGCTGGTGCGCATCACGGTCAATACCCCGTCCGCGGCCGCCGCGGTGCCGCACATTTTCGAGCGTCTGGACATGATGGGCGTGGCCGTGCCGGTGGTCGGCGATTTCCACTACAACGGCCACCAGCTGCTGGCGCAGGAGCCGGCGTGCGCGCGGCTGCTGGCCAAGTACCGGATCAATCCGGGCAACGTCGGCTTCGGGGCGAAGCATGACAGCCAGTTCGCGAAGATCATCGAGATCGCGCTGCGCGAGGACAAGCCGGTGCGCATCGGCGCCAACTGGGGCTCGCTCGACCAGGCGCTGCTGACCACCCTGATGGACGAGAACGCCCGGCGCGCCGAGCCGTGGGATGCCGGCGCCGTGGCGCGCGAGGCGCTGCTGCGCTCGGCGCTGGATTCGGCGGCCTATGCCGAGACCCTGGGCATGGCGCGTGACCGCATCATCCTGTCGTGCAAGGTCTCAGGGGTGCAGGAGCTGATCGCGGTCTACCGCGACCTCGCCGCGCGCTGCGACTACGCCCTGCACCTGGGCCTGACCGAGGCGGGCATGGGCTCGAAGGGCATCGTCGCCTCGACGGCTGCGCTCGCCGTGCTGCTGCAGGAGGGCATTGGTGACACCATCCGCATCTCGCTCACGCCAGAACCTGGCGCGCCCCGTACCGGCGAGGTGATCGTCGCCCAGGAGTTGCTGCAGACCATGGGCCTGCGCGCGTTCTCGCCGCTGGTCACCGCCTGTCCGGGCTGTGGCCGCACCACCAGCGAATTCTTCCAGGTGCTGGCGAAGACCGTGCAGGAGCACGTGCGCGAGCAGATGCCGCTGTGGCGCGTGCAGTACGACGGCGTGGAAAACCTCACCCTGGCGGTGATGGGCTGCGTGGTGAACGGGCCGGGCGAATCCAAGCACGCGAACATCGGCATTTCCCTGCCGGGCAACGGCGAGACGCCGGTGGCGCCGGTGTTCATCGACGGCAGGAAGGCCATGACCCTGCGCGGCGAGCGCATTGCCGAGGAGTTCGTCGGCATCCTGGACGATTATGTGGCCCGCAAGTTTGCCGCGCGGGCCGGCTGAATGCTCCCGGCGCATGCAACCCGGCACCGGAGGGCTTGCAGTCCCGCGTCGACAAGCGGAGCCATTCGTGGCACGGCTAGCGGACAGGAGCGCTTCCGCAGGGGGCGGCCATGACGATAAGCCCGCAATTCCGCACCGCGTCGGTCTACGTTCTGGTGTCCTCGCTGTGGATATGGCTTTCCGACCGCGTCGTGGACGCCCTGGTCGTGGGGCACGCCGAAATCACGACTGTGCAGAATGTCAAGGGCTGGCTGTTCGTACTGGTCACTGGCGCGGCGCTGTACTGGATGATTGGCCGCGACTTGCGGCGATTGCGGGCGATCAACCGGACTCTTGTCGAAGGCCACCAGCAGGCGTTGCAGGTGCTGGTGTCGGCGATGGATATACGCCACCGGGAAACCGGTGACCATTCCGATCGGGTGCGGCGCGTGGCTGTTGGGCTGGCCAAGCTGGCTGGCTTGCGCGGGGTTGCGCTGCGCAACCTGAGTTTTGGCGCGCTGTTGCATGACATCGGCAAACTGGCACTGCCGGACGCCATCCTGATAAAGCCGGGCAAACTCGACGACGCCGAGCTGGCGGTGATGCGCACGCATCCGCAGATTGGCTATGACCTGCTGCAACGCGTGGACTTCCTGCGTGATGCCGGCGACGTTCCGCATGGCCACCATGAGCGCTGGGACGGTAGCGGCTATCCCCAGGGGTTGCGCGGAGAAGCCATCCCGCTGGCGGCGCGGATTTTCAGCGTGGTTGACGTATGGGATGCATTGATTTCGCCGCGCGTGTACAAGCGCGCGTGGCCGGAAGCGGAGGTGCTGGACTATCTGCGCAGGGAAGCCGGTGGCCAGTTCGATCCGGCACTGGTGGCGTTGTTCCTGGCCAACTATGGCGAGTTGAAGGCCCTGGGGCAGACTCCGGCAGCTTGAAGCACGGCGTCAGCGCAACATGTCTGGGTCGCGCTGGATACACGGTTGCAGCAGTCGTGACGTAAGGTCGGCCCAACTGCCTACACGCCCCGGCAACTGGCTCAGGCGGGTCACCTCACGCAGGAATTCGGCGCGTGGGATTTCCTCGGCGCCGAGGCTCAGGGTGTGCGGGTTCGCGACCTGGGTGTCGAGCAGCGGGAAGTCCATGCCGCGCAGCAGCTGGGCCAGCGCCACCAGGGCCAACTTCGATCCGCCGCTTTGCGCGCTGAACATCGACTCGCCGCAGAACAGGCGGCCGATCGCCACGCCGTAGATGCCGCCGGCCAGCTCGTCGCCGTCCCAGACTTCCACGCTGTGCGCGTGGCCAAGGGCGTGCAGGCGCACGTACGCGTCGCGCATGTCCGCGGTGATCCAGGTTTCGCTGTCGTCGCGGCGTGGTGCGGCACAGGCGCGGATCACGCGCGCAAACGCGTGGTCGACAGTGAGCCGCCAGTGCCTGCCGCGCAGCTGCCGGCGCAGGCTGCGGTTGAGCCGCGGCCGTTCGGTGCGCAGGATGCAGCGTGGGTCCGGCGACCACCAGAGAATGGGCTCGCCGACGCCGAACCACGGAAAGATGCCCTGGCGGTAGGCGGCGAGCAGGCGCGCCGGCGCCAGGTCGCCGCCGAAGGCCAGCAGCCCGTTCGGCTCGGCAAGCGCCTGTACCGGCGGCGGGAACGCCTCGGGCAAGTCGGGATCCAGCAGCGGCAGGCGGATCATGACCAAGGTGCTTCGTGTCGGGCGTAGGGGCTGTGCCCGCGCAGTTCTCCCGCGTAGGCATCCAGCATGACGTGCTCGCGCTCAAGTGCATGGGCCACGGCCGCATGGAAGTCCGAGTTGACCAGGTAATGGCGCGAGGCGGTGCGTGCCGGCAGGAAGCCACGCGCCAGCTTGTGCTCGCCTTGGGCGCCTGGTTCAAAGCGCTCCAGGCCCTGGGCAATGGCGTACTCGATGCCGCGGTAATAGCAGAGCTCGAAATGCAGCCCCGGTTGCAGCACCAGGCTGCCCCAGTAGCGGCCGTACAGCGTGTGCCGGCTGCTCAGGAACAAGGCCATGGCGACGATCGCGCCATCCAGCCGGGCCAGCGACAACTGCACGCCGAGGCCGAGCGTGCCGAGCTCGCGGAAGAACGCCTCGCTCAGGGTGGCGCGGTTGCCCTTGCTGGCGAAGGTGTGCAGGTACAGCTCGTGCACCTGGTGCCAGTCGCGTGCGTCCAGGCTGGCGCCGTCGCGCCACTCGATGGCGAGGCCGCTGGCGGCGACCTGGGCGCGTTCGTGCAGGATGTTCTTGCGCTTCTTGTGTGCCAGCGTGGCCAGGAAGGCGGGGAAGTGTGGATAGCCGCGATTGTGCCAATGGAACTGCACGTCGCTGCGCGCCAGCCAGGGATGCGGCGCCGGGTCGGCGGCAAACGCAGCGAGCTCCTCGTCCGGCAGGAAGTTCACATGCAGCGACGACAGGCCGAGGCGTTCGGCCTCGCCGCGCATCGCCGTCACCAGCTGCTGGCGCAGGCGCGGCGCCGAGACCGCGTTCCCGGCCAGCAGGCGTGGGCCGGTCACTGGCGAATAGGGCACGGCATCCAGCAGCTTGGGGTAGTAATCGCCGCCCGCGCGCTCCCAGGCATCCGCCCAGCTGAAGTCGAACACGTATTCGCCATGCGAGTTGGTCTTCAGGTACAGGGGCGCGGCGGCCACCAGTTGGTTGCCCTGGTACAGGCCGAGGTGGTGCGCCTGCCAACCCCATTGCGCGCGGACGCAGCCGTCGCGCTCCAGCGCACGCAGGAAGGCGTGCGCAACGAACGGATTGTCGTCGGGGCGCAGGCGGTCCCAGGCGGCGGCTTCGATCCCGTCGATGCCGGCGTGGAAGCGGACCACCGGGTCCGCACCAATGCGGCTCATCGCCGGCGGCCGGCAGGCAGGTATCCGGCGGCGGGCAGGCAGGTTGCCACTGCTGCCAACCGGGCTGCGGCCTGGCGGCGATTGCTGGCCATCGGGCTTTCGGAATGCATGCGCCTATTGTGCCAGTTGGCGTGCCGACCACCGCAGCGGATGCACGATGACCGCTGAAGGCTGCACGGCTGCGCAGCATGGGCTGCGTTCCACGGCCCGTGTGACGGGCAAGGCAGGCCGCGGTCAAGGCAGCACTCATCAGTGTGCAGGCCAGGTGGACTTGGCAGGGGCTGCCCGCGATTCGTGCAAGGTCTCGATGGGGGCGAGCTTTGTACGCGCCGTGGCCGCCCGTGGCGGTATTCACGGCACAACTTTTGGTCCGCAGGCGCGTGGCACCTGGCAGGGGGTTCGCGCTGCGGGCCGGCAGGTGTCAAAATGCCAGACTTTGCCGGGCCGCAAGCGTCAGGTTGCCATGTTCCGACCGCTCGAACTCTTCATCGGCCTGCGCTATGCGCGCGCGAAGCGGCGCAACCAGTTCATCTCCTTCATCTCCACGGTTTCCATCGTGTGCATTTCCATCAGCGTGATCGCGCTGATCACGGTGATGTCGGTGATGAACGGCTTCGACTACCAGATGCGCACGCGCATCCTGGGCGCCGTTTCCCACGCCACGGTCTCCGGGCTGGGCGATGGCCTGCATGACTGGCGGCGCGCACTGAAGGTGGCCGAGGCCAATCCGCATGTGCTTGGCGCGGCGCCCTATGTGGAAAGCGAGGCCATGCTGCTGGCACAGCGCTCTGGCGCCGCCATGCTGCGCGGCATCGAGCCGGCGCTGGAGCCCAAGGTGGTGGACATTGCCCAGCACATGGTGGCCGGCAAGCTCGACGAGCTGACCCCGGGCAGCTGGAACATCGTGCTTGGCCGGGACCTGGCCCTGAGCCTGGGGGTGGGTGTCGGCGACCGGGTCACCGTGGCGGTGCAGGACATCCGCAGCTCGCCGTTCGGCAGCATCCCGCGCATGCGCGCGTTCCACGTCGTCGGCCTGTTCGTGCTGGGCATGGAGCAGTTCGATTCGGGCCTGGCCCTGGTGAACATGAGCGATGCGGAAAAGCTCAATAGCCTCACCGGCCCGACCGGCATCCGCCTGCGCCTGGATGACCTGTTCAACGCACGGCCGGTGGCCGCGGAACTGGAGCACCAGCTGGGGCAGGTCTACCAGGTCCAGACCTGGATGGACACCAACGCCAACCTGTTTGCCGCGCTGTCGATGGAGAAGATGGTGATGTTCATCATCCTGTCCCTGATCATCCTGGTGGCGGTGATCAACCTCATTTCCATGCTGATGATGCTGGTCACCGACAAGCAATCGGACATCGCCATCCTGCGCACGCTGGGAGCGACGCCGCGCAGCATCATGGGCACGTTCATGGTGCAGGGCCTGTTGGTGGGCTTCGTTGGCATCGGCTTCGGCGTCGGCCTGGGCTCGCTGCTGTCGTGGCGCCTGCCCGGCATCATCAAGTGGATCGAACGCGTGTTCCACGTGACCTTCCTGTCCCCGGACGTGTACTACATCAGCGAGGTGCCGAGCCGGCTGGACTGGCACGACGTCGGCTGGGTGGCGCTGCTGACGTTCGTCTTCTCGCTGCTGGCGACGCTGTATCCCGCGTGGCGCGCCTCGCGCACGCAACCGGCACAGGCGCTGCGCTATGAATGAGCGGCGGATCGACCCGGCCGACGGGGTGGTGCTGCGTGCCACGCAAGTGGCCAAGACCTATGCCGAGGGCGGATTGCGCACGGAAGTGCTGACCGATGCCACATTCAGCCTGCAGCGCCGGCAGTCACTGGCCATCGTCGGCGCCTCGGGCTCGGGCAAGAGCACGCTGTTGCACATCCTCGGCGGGCTCGACACGCTGAGCGCCGGCAAGGTCGAGGTCGACGGGCGCGAGCTCTCCAGCCTGTCGGACGCTGAGCGCGGCCGGGTGCGCAACCGCTCGCTGGGCTTCATCTACCAGTTCCACCACCTGCTGCCCGAATTCACCGCGCTGGAGAACGTGTGCATGCCACTCCTGATCCGCGGTACGCGCATCGGCGCCGCGCGCGAGCAGGCGACGGCACTGCTCGAGCGTGTGGGCCTGGGTGCGCGATTGGGCCACAAGCCCTCGGAGCTGTCCGGTGGCGAACGGCAGCGCTGTGCCGTCGCCCGCGCGCTGGTGACGCGGCCGGCCTGCGTGCTCGGCGACGAGCCGACCGGCAACCTGGACGAGGCGAACTCCGCCCAGGTGTATGCGCTGATGCTGGAGCTGCAGCAGGAGATCGGCACCAGTTTCGTCATCGTCACCCACGACAAGCACCTGGCGGCACGCATGGACCGCACCCTGGTGCTGCACAACGGCGTGCTGCGCGAGGTGCCTGCCGCCACCTGAGCGTGATCGCGGCCTGCAGGCCGGGGCAGGCGGTGGGCGGGTTTTCCCCTCGCGATTGGCCAACGGGCGCCTACGCCCGATTCATCCATGCGGTTGGTGGCGGCGCCCTAAGCTTGACCTGATCCGTCAGGCGAAACCACCATGCACCGTCGCCCGCATCCGGTCACCGCCACCGCGGCGGCACTGGCCCTGCTGGCCGGCGTGCTGGCGGTGCAGTGGCTGCCACGCTTGCCTCCGCCACGCTGGGCGCTCGCCTGCCTGCTGCTGTCGATTGCGCTGTCCTGCCTGTTGCGGCAGCGGTATTGGCTTGCATTCGTGTTGCTGGGGTTGGGCTGGGCCACGTACCAGGGCGCGCTGGCGATGGACGCGCGTCTGCCGCGCCAGATGGAGGGCGGCGATTTTCAGGTGATCGGCACGGTCGCAGATCTGCCTGACCGCCGCCCCGATGCGGTGCATTTTGCCTTCGACGTGGAACAGGCCAGCCACGCTGGCCAGACGCTGGCCTTGCGCGGCAGGGTCACTGTGGCCTGGTATGACGCGCGCATGGCGCCGGCACCGTGCAGCCGCTGGCGCCTGCTGCTGCGGCTGAAGCGTCCGCGCGGCATGCTCGACCCCGGCGCCGCGGACAGCGAGCGATCGGCACTGGAGCGCGGGATCCACGCCGTCGGCTATGTGCGCGAAGATCCCGGCAACCGGCAGCTTGCGCGCCCATGGTGCGTCGACGGCGTACGCGACGGCATTGCCAGGCGCATTGCCGGCTACGTGCACGATGCGCGGGATGCGGCCCTGCTGCGTGCGCTCGCGGTGGGCGACACCCGCAGCCTGCGCCCGGCCGACTGGGCGGTGGCCCGCGGCAATGGCGTGTCGCACCTGATCGCCATTTCCGGCTTCCACGTCGGCATGGCAGCGGTGTTCGGCGTGGCCCTGGTCTGGGCGCTGTACCAGTTGTGGCCGACATTGGCGCTGCGCCTGCCCAGGCCGCAGGCGCAGGCGGCTGCGTCCCTGGCGGTGGCGACGGCGTACAGCGCGCTGGCCGGCTTCGGCCTGCCCACCGTGCGCACCCTGCTCATGATCGCGGTGGTGGCCCTGGCCCGTGGCAGCCGGCGCGGCCATCGCGGCCCGCACGCGCTGGCCCTGGCCTTGCTGCTGATCCTGGCGGTGGATCCGCTGGCGGTGCTCTCGGCGGGATTCTGGCTGTCCTTCGTCGGCGTGGCGCTGCTCATGCTGTCCCTGCAGGCGCGTGGACATGGCTGGCGCGGCTTTGTGCGCGAACTGACGGCCGGACAGTTGCTGATGACGGTATCCCTGCTGCCGTTGACCCTGTGGTTTTTCGGCCAGGCCTCGCTGGTGGGCGCGCTGTCGAATCTGATCGCGGTGCCGTTCGTGAGTTTCGTGATCGTGCCGTGTGCCCTGCTTGGCATCTTGCTGCTGGGCGTGTGCCCACCGCTGGCCGGGCCGGTGTGGTGGCTGTCCGCGCACTTGATCCATGCGCAGTGGTGGCTGCTCGAGACCATGGCCGGCTGGCCGGGCGCGCATTGGTATCTGCCCAGCGTGCATGCCGGCGCGCTGGTCCTGGCCATGCTCGGTGCGGTCTGGCTGTTCCTGCCGCGCGGCATCCCGCAGCGCTGGCTCGGCGCGCTGCTGTTCCTGCCGCTCTTGTTGCCGCGCCAGCACTTGCCGGTCGATGGCGGTTTCCAGGCCTGGGTGCTGGACGTGGGGCAGGGCCTGTCGGTGGTGGTGCGCACGCGGGAGCATGTCCTGGTTTATGACGCCGGCGCACGCTACCGCTCCGGTTTCGACCTCGGTGATGCAGTCGTGGTGCCAAGCCTGCATGCGCTGGGCCTGGATCACGTCGACCTGCTCATGGTGAGCCACGCCGACAACGATCATGCCGGCGGGGCGCAGGCGCTGGCGGTCGCGTTTCCCCACGCCCGACGCTATGCCGGGGAGCCTGCGCGCATGCCGGTGCCGATGCAGGCGTGCCTGGCGGGGCAGACGTGGCGCTGGGACGGGATTGATTTCCGCGTGCTCAGCCCGGGCCCGGCGTCTGCCGACGTGCACGGCAACGACCGTTCCTGCGTGCTGCTGGTCGAGGGGCGTGCCGGGCGCCTGCTGCTCACGGGCGACATTGGCCGCAGGCTGGAAGCGCAGCTCGACGTTCCCGCCGCGGCAGGCAAGCCCCTGGTACTGCTGGTGCCGCACCATGGCAGCAACAGCGCCTCCGGCAGCGGCTTCATCGCCGCCGTGCAGCCTGCGCTTGCCGTGGTCTCGGCCGGCTGGCGCAACCGCTTCGGGCATCCGCGGGCCGAGGTCGTGGCCCGCTATGCGGGAGCCGGGGTGCCGGTGTTGAACACGGCCGAACTCGGCGCCGTTCCCCTGGCGTTCCCGCCGGACGCCGCCCCCGCGGCCGGTGTCGGCTGGCGTCAACGGCAGGCCCGCTACTGGCGTGAATAGGCCGTGTGAAGCACGGTTGCGAGCGAGCCTGATGCGCCTTGGACAGCGCGAACGCAGGCCATGGGACTGCTATCATGCCGGCTCACCAAGTGCGCAACGAGCGGGGTCGCACGTGCTGGAACTCGTTATTGCTGGCGGCTGGGCCATGCTGCCTATCCTGCTTTGTTCGGCAGCGGCGCTGGCCATCGTACTGGAGCGCTTCTGGACCTTGCGTCGGCGTGCGGTCATGCCGCCGGGCCTCGGCGAGGATGTGCGGCGCTGGGCCAAACAGGAGCAGCCCGACCAGCGGCAGCTGCAGGACCTGGCCAGCAGTTCACCGCTGGGCGAATTGCTGGCTGCCGCGCTGGCCGTGCGCGACCGTCCGCGTGAGCTGATCAAGGAGCGCATCGAGGATACTGGCCGGCACGTGGTGCACCGCATGGAGCGCTACCTGAATTCGCTGGGCACGATCGCGCTGATCGGCCCACTGCTGGGCCTGTTCGGCACCGTGATCGGCCTGATCCGCATGTTCATGGCGGTGATGGCGGGCGGCCTCGGCGATCCGGCGAAGATGGCAGGTGGAATTGGCGACGCGCTGATCTGCACCGCATCGGGCCTGATCGTGGCCATCCCGGCCTACGTGCTGCATCGCTATTTCCGTTCGCGCGTGGCGGGTTATTGCGTGGAGATGGAAAAGCAGGCCACCGCCTTGCTCGACGAGCTGACCTTGCCGCCCGTGGGCGCGAGTGCGCCGGCCCGGCGCAGCACGGCCGGGGCTCAGGCCAGGGCCGTCTGAGGCCATGCGCATCGGCAGCGACCGCCGGGGCGATGAATTCGAGATCAACGTCGTGCCGTTGATCGACGTGTTGCTGACCCTGTTCATGTTCTTTGCCCTGACCAGCACCTTCGTGCAGCACGCCCGCATGCAGGTCACCCTGCCCAACGCCAGCAGCGAGCAGGCCGAGGGTGAGCGCCCGGCCCTGATCATCACGGTGGACAAGGATGGACGCTATTTCGTCGGCAGCGATCCGGTGCCGGGCACCAACATTGACGTGCTCAAGCAGAGCGTGGCCCGCGTGGCCGGCGATGACTTCAGCCGCACGGTGATGATCCGCGCCGATGCCGCCAGCACGCACCAGAGCGTGGTCACCGCCATGGATGCGCTGGGGCAGCTCGGCTTCACGCACTTGTCGATGGCGACCACGCCGACGGCAGCCGGCAACGGGCGATGACCCGCACCAAGCCATCGGTCTGGGGCGCACAGAGCTGGGCCGTATACAAGCGCCTGCTGGGCTATACCCGGCGGTACTGGGCGATCGGCCTGCTGGCGATCGTCGGCATGGCCGTGGATGCCGGCGGCCTGGCGCTGTTCACCGGCCTGCTGCAGCCGATGATCGACAAGCTGTTCATGCACAAGGATGCGTTCCTGATCTTCTGGATGCCGATCTGGATCATCGGCATTTTCTTCGTGCGTTCGCTGGGCACCTTCGTCAGCACCTACGGCATGGCCTACATCGGCCGGCACGTGGTGCAGGCCATGCAGCAGGACGTGTTTGCCGCGTACCTGCGCCTGCCGGCGGCGTACTTCGGCATCGAGCCGTCCGGGCAGCAGATCTCGCGCGTCACCTATACCAGCGAGCAGGTCGCCTCGGCCTCCACGGACGCGGTGAAGATCGCGATCACCGACGGCTGCACGGTGATCGCCATGTTCGGCGTGATGCTGTATTTCAGCCCGTACCTCACCCTGGCGCTGCTGGTACTGGTGCCGGCGATCGCGTTGATTGCCACGGTAGTCAGCCGCCGCTACCGGCAGATCAGCCGGCGCATCCAGGGCAGCATGGGCTCGGTCGCTGGCACGGTCGAGGAGTCGGTCGGCGCGCACCGCGAGATCCGCATCTTCGGCGGCCAGGAACACGAGGCCCAGCGCTTCGACCAGGTGGTGCGGCGCACGCGTCGGCTGAACCTGAAGATCGCCGCAACCAATGCCGCGGCGAGTTCCACGGTCCAGTTTTCCGCCGCCCTGGCACTGGCGGCGCTGGTGTTTCTTGGCACGCGCCCGCAGGTGCTGCAGCACATGTCTCCCGGCGTGTTCTTCGCCGTGCTCACCGCGATGGGCGCGATGCTGCCCTCGTTGAAACGCCTGGCGAACGTGCAGGCCAACATCCAGCGTGGCCTGTCCGCGGCAGAGGACTTGTTCGAAGTGGTCGACCTGCCGCCGGAAGTCGATGCGGGCAAGCAAGAATTGGCGCGCGCGCACGGCGACCTGCGCTTCGAGGGCGTGCGGCTGGTCTATCCGCGGCACGGGGTGGAGGCGCTGCGTGGCGTGGACCTGCATTGCGCGCCCGGCACGGTGACGGCCCTGGTCGGGCGCTCGGGGAGCGGCAAAACCTCGCTGGTGAGCCTGTTGCCGCGCTTCGTCACGCCGAACGCCGGACGCATCGTGCTGGACGGCCAGGACTACAAGAACTACACGCTGCCGTCGCTGCGCCGGCAGATTGCCTGGGTCGGGCAGGACGTGATGCTGTTCGACGACACCGTCGCCAACAACATCGCCTATGGCGAGCTGGCCGGGGCGACTGAGCTGGAGATCATCGAGGCTGCCGAGGCCGCCAACGCGCTGGACTTTATCCAGGCACTGCCGCAAGGCATACATACCCAGGTCGGCGAAAGCGGCAATACGCTGTCGGGCGGCCAGCGCCAGCGCATCGCGATTGCCCGCGCGATCCTCAAGAATGCGCCGATCCTGATCCTGGACGAAGCCACCAGCGCGCTGGACACCGAATCCGAGCGCCTGATCCAGCAGGCGCTGCAGCGGCTCATGCATGCCCGCACCACCTTGGTCATTGCACACCGTCTTTCCACCATCGAGGGCGCCGACCAGATCGCCGTGATGGATCGCGGCCACATCATCGAGCGGGGCACGCACGCCGAACTGCTGGCGCTGGATGGGCAATACGCCAGCCTGTACCGCCTGCAATTCAACGATCGCCCCGCCGCGCTCGGCGCTGCCTGAGCAGCCACCCGTGGCAGGCCACGACTCACTGCAAGCCGCCTGGTATGGGCCGCGCCGCGCGCCGTGGTGGACCTGGCCGCTGGCGTGGCTGTACCGGGCACTGGTGGGTTTGCGCCGCGGCCTGTATCGATACGGCTGGCTGCAGACGCAGCGCCTGCCCGTGCCGGTGGTGGTGATCGGCAATCTGACAGCAGGCGGTACCGGCAAGACGCCGCTCACCATCGCCGTGGTGCGGGCCTTGCGTGAGCGTGGCTGGCGACCGGGCGTGGTCAGTCGCGGCCACGGCGGCACACAGCGTGCGCCGGCGTTGCTCGGCGACGATCCCGATCCGGCCGTGGTGGGCGACGAGCCCTGCCTGATCCACGCCAACGGCATCCCCGTCGCAGTCGGTCGCGAGAGGCCGGCGGCGGCACGACTGCTGCTCGACGCCGGCTGCGACCTGGTCGTTGCCGACGACGGCTTGCAGCATTACGCCCTGGCGCGCGATGTCGAGGTCTGCGTGATTGACGGGGTACGACGTTTCGGCAATCGGCACATGCTGCCGGCGGGGCCGTTGCGTGAGCCGCTGTCGCGGCTGACGCGCGTGGACTTTCGCGTGTGCAATGGTGGCCACGCGGAACCGGGCGAATATGCCATGCATCTGTCTGGCGACGATGCTGTGGCCCTGGTCGACGGCCGCAATCAGCCACTGCGTGATTTTTCCGGCCGGCGCGTGCACGCGGTGGCGGCGATCGGCAACCCGCAGCGGTTTTTCGCCGGCCTGCGGGCCATCGGGATCGACGTGGTGGAGCACGCCTTTGCCGACCACCATCGCTACCTGCCGGCCGATCTCGATTTCGCCGATGGCGTACCGGTGTTGATGACCGACAAGGACGCGGTCAAGTGCCGCGCATTTGCCCAGCCGCACTGGTGGCGGGTGCCAGTGCAGGCCGAATTGCCGGCGGCGTTTTTCGATGTGCTGGGGCAGCGCGCCGAAGCGGTGCGCAAAACGCCGGGGTCGCGACCCTCATAGTGCCACGGATTCGCCGCCGACGATGACCTCGCGTACCAGCTGGCCGGCGATCCAGTAGCACAGCTCGGCAGGTTGGCGCGCGTGCCATACCACCAGGTCGGCGCGCTGACCGATGGCCAGGGCGCCACGGTCGTGCAAGCCGAGCGCGCGGGCGGCATTTGCCGTGACTCCGCGCAGGGCCTCTTCCGGTGTCAGCCGAAACAAGGTGCATGCCATATTTGCGGCCAGGCGCAGGGAGAGCAGGGGCGAGGTGCCGGGGTTGCAATCGGTGGCGATGGCAATGGGCACCCCGTGTTCGCGCAATGCGGCGATCGGCGGCGCTTGGGTCTCGCGCAAGGTGTAGAACGCGCCGGGCAGCAGCACGGCGACCGTGCCGGCAGCGGCCATGGCTTCGATGCCGGCGCTGCCGAGATGTTCCAGGTGGTCCGCGCTCAGACCGTTGAACTGCGCCACCAGCGCGGCGCCACCCTGGTCGGACAGCTGCTCGGCGTGCAGCTTCACCGGCAGGCCGAGTTCGCGGGCACTGGTGAATACGCGCCCGGTTTCGGCGTGGGTGAAGCCGATGGTTTCGCAGAACGCGTCCACGGCGTCGACCAGACCCTCGCCAGCCAGGGTCGGCAGCAGATCGTCACACACCAGGGACACGTACGCGTCGCGATTGTCCTTGTACTCGGCGGGCAGGGCATGCAGGCCGAGGAAACTCGTGCGCACGTTGATGCCGAGCTCGCGCCCGAGGCGACGGGCCACGCGCAGCATGCGGCGTTCGGCTTCCAGTTCCAGCCCATAACCCGACTTGATCTCCAGCGTGGTGACGCCGTCGGCGCGCAGTGCGCGGGCCCGCGGCAGGGCCTGGGCAAGCAAGGCCTCCTCGCTCGCCGCGCGCGTGGCGTTGACGCTGGAGACGATGCCGCCACCGGCGCGGGCGATGTCCTCGTAACTGGCCCCGTTCAGGCGCAGCTCGAACTCGTGCGCGCGGTCGCCGCCGAACACCAGGTGCGTATGGCAATCGACCAGGCCCGGGGTGACCAGCGCGCCGTCGACGGAATCGACTCTCGCCGCCAGCGCCTTTGGCGCATCGGGCAGCGCGCTCATCGCACCGACCCAGGCGACGTGGCCGCGATGCAGCGCGATGGCGCCGTGTTCCAGCAGACCGTAGGGCGCACCGTCGGTCATGCTGGCCACGGTGGCGTTCAGCAGCAGACGGTCCCAGGGTGGGTTGTTCATGGCTACTCCTTCAGACGGCCGGCAGCTCGTTCACCGGCGTGGTACTCCAGCGCGTCTCGTACAGGTCGAAGCGGCGGTCCTTGAGGTTTTGCACGGCGCCGGCGTTGCGGGCGCGGGCCAGGCTCTCCAGGCGCAGGTCGGCAAACAGCACGGTCTCGATGTTTGGTGTGGAATCGGCGGCGATGCCGTCGCGCGCAAACGGGAAGTCGCTTGGCGTGAGGATGCAGCTCTGGCCGTACTGGATGTCGAAGTTGTTGACCCCGGGCAGGTTGCCGACGTTGCCGGACATGGCCACGTAGCACTGGTTTTCGATGGCCCGTGCCTGTGCGCAATAGCGCACGCGCAGGTAGCCCTCGCGCACGTCGGTGCAGAACGGCACGAACAGGATCAAGGCCCCCTGGTCAACCAGGTGCCGCGCCACCTCGGGGAACTCGGCGTCGTAGCAGATCATCACGCCGATCGGCCCGCAGTCGGTCTGCACGGTGGCGGCGCTCTCGCCGCCGGTGATGTTCCATACGTTGCGCTCGCTGGGCGTGGGGTGCAGCTTCTCGCGTTCGTGCACGGAGCCGTCGCGCAGGCACACGTAGCACACGTTGTGGATGTCGCCGTTCGACTGTTCGGTGGGATGCGTGCCGCCGATGATGTTGATGTTGTAGCGGACGGCCAGATGGCTGAACAATTCCTTGACCTGGGGCGTGTACTGGCTCAACTTGCGGATCGCCTCCACTGGCGACAGCTCGGTGTTCTCGATCGACAGCAGCTGCAGCGTGAGCAGCTCCGGAAAGGTCACGAAGTCGGCGTTGTAGTCGGCTGCGATGTCGGTGAAGTATTCGACCTGGGTGGCGAACTCGTCGAACGAGGCGATGCGCCGCTGCTGGTATTGCACCGAAGCCACGCGCACCGAATCGGGCAGGCGCCGCGACGAGGTGACCGGCGGCATGTCCGGCTGCTCGAGCAGGCGCGGGTTGCGCCACACCAGGTGCACGGCATAGCCGAGCGATTCATGGTCCGACGGCACATAGCCGCGCAGCAACCCGACCATGCCAAAGTGGTTGGACAACTGGAAGCTCAGCGTCAGGTCGCGGCGCCTGCCGTCCAGCACCGCCTGCACATAGGCCTGCGCGCTGCCGTAGCGGCCGATGTTCCTTGCCAGGCCCGGAATGCGCCCGCCAAACACGATGCCGCGCAGCTTGAGGTCCGTGCACAGGCGCTTGCGGGCCTGGTACAGGCGCTGGCCGATGCGCATGCCGCGGTAGTCCGGATGCACCACCACCTCCATGCCGTACAGCCATTCCCCGTCGGGCTTGTGCCGCGAGGCCATGCCGCCACCGGTGATCTGCATCCAGGTATGTGGCGCCAGCGCCGCGACCTCGTCGATGCGGAACGTGGCGCAGTAGCCGACGATGACGTCTTCGTACTCCACGACGAACTGGCCTTCGGGGAAATGTGTCTGTTGCGAGCGCAACATCTCCGCCGAATGTCCCCATTCCGGGCTGTAGACGCGGGCAGTGAGGGCAACCAGGGCCGGCACGTCGTCGGGGGTTGCGAGACGCAGTTGCAGTTTCGGGGCGCGCTCGTTGTGCTTCTTCGCCATGGCGTCATTATGCATGGCACTGTCTGGAGTGGGCGTGAAGCAGGCGCCGTCGGGCGGCTACACTGCGCGTCACTGGCCAGGGAGCGAGACATGAGCGGTAGTCAGGTCGTAGGGCGTTGCCGGGCGGGCCACGCGTGGCAGCCGAATGGGTGGCAGGCAGATACAAGCCTGGCCATCGACGCACGTGGGCAGCTGCTGGAGGTGGCCAGCGACGTACCTGCCACCGGAAGCCTGGGTGACTGGGTGTTGCCTGGCATGCCGAACCTGCATTCGCATGCGTTCCAGCGCGCCATGGCCGGCCTGGCCGAGCGCCGTGGTGGGGTGGAGGACAGCTTCTGGAGCTGGCGCGAAACCATGTACGGCTTCGCGGCCACGATCGGACCCGAGGAACTGCAAGCCATCGCGGCGCAGCTTTACGTCGAGATGCTCAAGGCCGGTTACACCCATGTCTGCGAGTTCCACTACCTGCATCACCAGCCCGATGCCAGGCCATACGCGCCAGCCGAGGCGATGTCGCTGGCCTTGATCGAGGCGGCGCGGGAGGCCGGCATCGGGCTGACCTTGCTGCCGGTGCTGTACATGACTGGCGGTTTCGA
>Ga0209916_1000489_pt1 | contig 60111 bp, 53 predicted proteins | sample ThiBio_1000_plan_FD_183956 | JGI IMG/M metagenome (GOLD analysis project Ga0209916, IMG submission 183956) | Wastewater bioreactor microbial communities from Cape Town, South Africa - Thiocy_solids_2 (SPAdes) | ecosystem: Engineered > Bioreactor > Thiocyanate-remediating > Anaerobic-Aerobic ... | reverse complement strand
CGTAAATTATTAGGTATCCCTTTCTGGTTATGGATTTATGAGTTAGGTAGGCATAATTTTAATAAAAAAGCGCTTAAGAGAAAGTATAAGGTGGTAAAATTGAGATATAAAAAAAAGCTAGCAGACGCGGTTAGTAAACCAGAAGAATTAAAACAATTAGAGGAAGCCAAAAAGAAAAAGCTTGAAGATATTGAATTCTTGCTTAAGAATGGAAATTGGTTGATGAGAATGGGAGAGCGACCTGTTATATATAGCTCACAGAAACGTATATCTACTGAGAATAATCTCTTACAATACCTTCGTACTAAAGGTTTTTTTAATGCACGTATAAATAGTTTTACAAAAAGAAAAGGTAAAAGGGCTTATATTATTTATCATATACGGGAAAACCAACCCTTTGTAATTAAAGATATTAGTCTTCATTCAGCAGACCCTGCTATAGAAAAACTATTACAGCCTTATGAAGAACATAGTCTATTAAAAAAGGGACAAAATTATGATCAGGATATTATAATTGCTGAAAGGACAAGAATCTATGACTCATTAGTAGATAATGGCTATTGGAGCTTTAATAAACAGTATGTGGCTTTTAATGTAGACACTACAGGCAACAACCAATCGGTAGCTATAGAAACAGTTATCCTGTTGCCTACAGATGGTAAACCACACCCAGTATATAAGTTAGCTGATATCCAGTTGTCTATATCCTCTACTGATGCTACTGACCATAGTTCAGAAGCAGATACTTATAGAGGTATTAGTTTTAAAAATACAAAACAACATTTTGCTCCTACTACAATAGTTGGTAAAATTCCTTTGCAACTAGGGCAAATTTATAATAAAAGCGATATCGTTGAGACTCATAAAAGGTTGGCAAGCTTAGGTATATTTAAAAATATACATATAGGACATGAAGTCATAGATAGTACACATTTAAAGGCTAACATTTGTACAAGCTTATTCGATAAATTTCAGCTTGAACAAGAATTAGGTACAGAATTTACAAGAGTATCTTTTGTGCCTTTTTATCAATTATCGTTTAAGAGTAGAAATTTATTAAGAAAACTAGAAACACTTACTTTAAAGTCTCAACTTGGTATAGAAGTTGGGTCCTTTTCTACTACAGATCAACAAAAAGCTTATTATAATGAGGGAAACTTCCATACAGCCGTGGAGCTTACTTTGCCACAGCTTTTGTTTCCGCTTCCAGTTCCGACAAGGACTAATTTAAATGCTTATAAACCTAATACTAAGGTACATTTGGGTTATACCTTTACTAAGCAGGTTAACTATACTAAGCAGAGTATAAAAACCTTGTTATCGTATTTATGGTATCCTAATTCAGCAACTACAGTTGAACTTATACCAGTTAGTGTTGGCTTAGCAGATTTTAAATTGAGCCCTGCATTTAGAAAACAACTAAAATCGAATAAAAATAAAAGGAGAAAGTATAAGCCTGGCCTAATTACTTACGGTAGTGTAAAGCTTACTTTTAAAAAGGACGATGAATGCAAAAAATACTACTCTTGCTTAGAAACAATGCTAGAAAGTGGGGGTACCTTACAAAACTTAATAGATTTTAAAGAGTTATTTGGCAATTACTTAAATTACTATAAGTATTTAAAAGCCGACTTAGCTTATAGAGAACATATACCTCTATATCCTGGTACTATTTTTGCCTATCAATTGTATACAGGAATTTTATATCCTTATAGCGAACACAAGTCAGCACCAGAAGACAAATATTATTTTATAGGTGGTTCTAGTAGTATAAGAGCTTGGAATTCAAAGGGCCTAGGTCCAGGTTCTTACCGTGCTGATGATACTCAAACAGAATTTATAGAAGACAGAGGAGGTGAGTTCATTTTGCAAGCTAATTTAGAACTTAGACAAAAGCTCATAGGGTTTGTAGAATCCGCATTTTTTATCGATGTGGGAAATGTCTGGATGTTAAGTAAAAGCTATAGATCGGGTGATAATTTTGAGCTAACAAGATTTTATAAAGAAATTGCTATAGGTGCAGGCGTAGGCTTACGTTTAAATTTTAATTTTTTAGTATTGTGTTTCGATATAGGATTTAAAGTGTACGATCCATCACTATCTTTAAAAGAGGGTCTTTTCCCAGAAAGCATGTTGCAGCCTAGATTTAATTTTGGATTAGGTTATCCTTTCTAATTAATAAAGCTTAATGGAGTAAAAGATATAGCTGATAAGTAAAAATAACTGTATCTATTAGATTGTATAACTTAGCATATAAAGCGTTTTGTGTAAAGCTTAGAGGTAGCAAATCTTTTGGATGGGCTCTATCTGTCTGCTTTTGATATACCAGTAGGACATATTAAAAAGAAGCATATCTACCTAATCCAAAAAGTGCAAAATCATATTTTATGGGATCTTCAGATGATAATAGCTTTAGATTCTGTGTGAGTTCTAATGCAGCTTGCCAATCTGTAGTCTTTCTTTTTATAAGGCCTAATTTTCTGCTTACACGGGCTACGTGTACATCGCAAGGACAAACGAGCTGATGAGGTTTAATGGTTTTCCATAAGCCAAAATCTACTCCTTTGTTATCTTTTCTTACCATCCAGCGTAAAAACATATTAATTCGCTTACAGGCTGCATTTCGTGCAGGTGTAGCTACATGTTTGCGTGTACGTGCGGGTGCATTAGGTAAACTAAAAAATAAATGGTGAAAATGTATTAATCCTTCTTCTATGGTATTTGACTCAGGTGATAGGTTTATTGTAAAAGCTGTTTCTAACGTAGCGTGCTTTTGATAGTGCTGTTTTAGAAAATGAATAAAATAGAGAGTATCTATAGCATTAAAAGTTCGGTGTTTAAAATGTAAAAAAGGTTGCAAATCTTTTTCTTGGTGGTTTATTATAAAGTCATATGGGACATTATCCATCATGTTTAAAAGCTGTTTACCTTTATCAATAATAATTTTTCTTTTGCCCCATGCTAAAATAGCTGCAAAAAAAGCCGCTATCTCAATATCTAAAGGATTGGTATAAGCATGTGGAAGTACAATAGGGTCTTCTTCGATAAAAGTAGAACAGTTATAGCGCATGACTTGTTCATCCAGAAACTCTTTAAGCATACTAATGTCAGAAAATTGCATGAGTTAAAGTTTATTAAAGGTTACTGCTAATTGTCTTATTAAGCATTTATAAAGTTGTTAGAAAAGTAATGTAAATTTAACTATAACTTATAATCGAATAAATAATTGCTTGACTTAAAGCGATAAAGAAGATATAGCTTTTTTCACTAAAGAAATATTCAATTTTATATTAATATATATAGTTCTGTCTATCAATAATCCTCTTTCTTGTAATATGCTTGAGTAAACTGCGTTATGTTTATACAATTTAAAATGATGAGAGTGGTTTATAGGCCTCATTTTTGGCTTAGAGGCCATATTATTATGGACAAATTGCAAAGCCGGAACTTAGGTTGTTATTGTGAGATAAGGAATGTAGTACATATTATATAGTTGAACACTATCGGTCTATTTCTCCTAATACTATATCAATAGAGCCTATAATGGCTATTAAGTCAGCTAATACTTGCCCTTTAGCAATCGAAGATATAACAGATAGGTTAGAAAAGCTTGATGAGCGTGCTTTGCAGCGTATGGGTTTATTTCCATTATCAGAAGCTCTAAAGAAGAATCCTAATTCACCACGTGGATTTTCTGCCCTTGCATAGCAGTCTTGTGGTTTAGTACGTACTTTTTTAGGCACCATTTTTTGCGGATTAAAATCTGCAGTACGTTTTAAGTCAGATGTCAGACGCACTAAGCATTGATCAATTATTTTAATTGATTCTTTGCATTCTTGGAACCTTACCCATGTTCTATCCCAACAATCGCCTACGTGTCCCATTAACCCTTCACCTATAGGAATATCAAAAGATAGTTCTGGATAAATAGAATAGCCATCTACTCGCCTTAAATCAAGCCTAAGTCCAGAGGCTCTTAATATGGGCCCTGATACACTATGGTTGATTGCAGTTGCCAAAGGGAGTATACCGACATTTGCAGTACGCTTGATAAATAAAGTATTATCAATAAGCAAATGATTTATTTCTTCTAGCTTAGGCTTTAAATATGTTATGAATTCTAGACAACGTTCTTCAAAGCCTGCAGGTAAGTCGTAATATAGTCCTCCAATCCATATATAATTATATAGCATACGCGCACCAGAAGCCCATTCAAATAACCTTAAAATATATTCCCTATCACGCATCAGCCATAAAAAGGATGTAAAAGCTCCCAAGTCTATTCCATAGGTACCAATAGCCATGAAATGGGAAGCCAGCCGATTAAGTTCTGCCATGAGTACCCGAATATATTCCACCCGTCGTGGTAGTTGGCCAGTTAAGCCGAGCATATGCTCTACACCCATGGCAAACGCATGCTCGGAGTTCATTGCTGCCAAGTAATCCAATCTATCTACAAAAGGAATAGTTTGGTTATACGGTAAGGTAGCAGCATGTTTTTCAAAGCAGCGGTGTAAATATCCTAGGTGAGGCACAACATCTACTACTATTTCTCCGTCCAGAACAACTTCTAGCCGTAGTATACCATGGGTAGCAGGATGTTGAGGCCCTATATTAATCAATACCTCTTCTACTTTTAAGTCTGATGGCTGATATTTAGTAGGGGCTGTATTGTTAAAGTTATCTTCCCGATATTGATATTGTATATGCTTACCCATCAAAAATAATTTTTGAATATAGTACCCAACCTTAAAGGCTGTTTAACCCAAGCTATGAACGACTGTGAGAATGACTTGGTGAAATAATTGGAATACCAGTTTCTTTAAGGGTAGATAGCACAGTCATTGTTCTAATCGACTTAATGACTTTAATTTCGCTTAGTTTATTGGAAAGTAGTGCTTGGTAGCTAATTAGATCATTGCTAAGTACACTAAGCAGAAAATCTGTTTCACCTGTCACTTGATAACATGCTATTACTTCAGGTATTTGTTCAATAGCTTGCTTAAAAGTTTGTATGCTTTCATGTGTTAGATTATGCAAACAGACTTGTAGCCAGAAATGTACATGTAATGCTAATTTGTATCTGTTTAATCGTGCATGATAACTTTTGATAATACCTTGAGTCTCTAGCCGCTTGACACGTTCTAAAGTTGAAGCAGGAGATAAGCCGATAGTTTCGGACAACTGTAGGTTAGTAATTTTAGCATTATTTTGAATTTTTGCTAGTATGCTATAGTCTACTTTGTCGAGTTTAGGTGTCATTTTACTTAACTTTTTACATTATGATTTTAAAAAGCCCAATTAAATAAACAAAGTGCAGTGTAGCAATACAGATAGCTTATTTATTTTAAATTTAAATGCTATGAAAACAATTTAGTTATTAATACAAACCTGAGTATTGATAATTTCAAATTTGCTTATATGAAATGTTAATAAAACTTTTTAATCTATATTAATTCTTAATCTATATTAGTTGGAGAAGGTAATTAAATTGTTATATGCTAAGTGTTCATACATAGCTTAAAATTTTGTATTAGGATTATATCAGCTAGTTAATATAAAGTGCTGATTATATATAAGTATATTTTACCTAGATTAACATTCTTCTTATTATTGGAGCTCGCAATTCTAAAATAGAAAGACTGTTCTCAGTTATTGCTAGGTTATGTAAAAGCAATCTAGAATTATTATCATCAAAACATAAGTTCAATAACAATAGAGGTATAGATGATAGCTTATGTAGTAAACCTGGAATATTACTAGCAAGGTAAATTATTGATTGTTGTATATTATTGATAATTCCTGTTTAACATTATTTTTTTATTTTTATAGCTAGTATTTGCTTGTTAATTGTAGCAGGTTATTTAACTTTGGGAAGTTGTAATTATACAAGTGCATGCGAGAATAGCTCAGCTGGTAGAGCACGACCTTGCCAAGGTCGGGGTCGCGGGTTCGAATCCCGTTTCTCGCTCAAAGAAATGGCTGGCATATATTAGCACATTTCTTATGAGCTTATATTCTAAGTTTATGAGAATTGTTGATAGCAAAGAAATAGAATTGTGTATGCCAGGGTGGTGGAATTGGTAGACACGCAAGACTTAAAATCTTGTGGACAATTTGTCCGTGCGGGTTCGAGTCCCGCCCTTGGTACATAGTTTCTAAATATTTTGTTACAGCTAATAAATAGCTTAAAAGTTTCTTCAGCCTTAAGGGCTTCTTCGGGCACATCTAAAGATAGATCTATTTAAAGCTCACATACTCTATCAGTTCTTATAAATTGTTCTTATACAATAACGGAGCTTTATAAATTACTTTTTGTTAGGTTCAATTGATTATGTAATTGAATTAAAGATTGCTCGCATACTCCTAAGCTTTTCCAAGAACAAGGAGCACATATTTCATGAAACACTTTTAAAGATATTTTCTGAGCTATCTTTTGCTTAGCTTGGCCCCATGTAATCTGGTCGTTTGGCTGTATGTCTAATGCTTGGCTATGAGCCTTATCTAATTTATCTATTTTAGCTTGATAATGACATAGCTGTTGCCTTTTATGTGGGCAAGGGTTACAAATGGTATCTGTGTCTTTTACTACTTGAATAGTAGTCTGGTCTCCCTTAGGTGTTTGTAGTAGGTTTACAATATGTTTGTAATTTTCTACAAAGGCAGGAGAATATCCTAGACCTTGAAATCCTATAGTACATAAAAAGTGATGTGGCCGGAAAGTAAGCATAAGTTTAACATTATAGGTTGTTTCAAAGGTATAAGTTCTTTTGCACAAATAGCATTATACTATAATTTATGCTAGCTAAACTGTTAAGTAAGATTTTAGCTTTTCGAAAACATCTTTTTCGAGAATATTCAATTCTAATAAGTTTTCTATGCGATCAAACCTACCTTTTTTAGTGCGATAATTTACTATTAATTGTACTTTTTCATAGGATAAGTAAGGGTGTGCTACCAGAATTTTAAAGCTGGCTTGATTAATATTAATTTTCTTTGGCTGAAAGTTAGTAGCAATGTAAGTGTATTGAGACATGCTATATATGGACAAGGAATCTAGTCCATATATAGCTTGGTACTGTTCTTTCTGCATAAATCCACCTAGTTTATCTCTGTATTTTATAATTCTAGTGGCTCTTTTATTGCCTATACCTGGTAAGGATTGAAGTTGTTGTGTATCAGTTGTATTAATATCAAAAGGCTTTATATTCTTCAGTATTGTAGCTTGTTTTTTATAATGTGGCTTAGTGGTGGTGTCTTGTTGCTTACAAAAAGTTTTATTGTTAATTCTCTGACTTTCAAGTAATGCTAAAGTGCTATCTAATAATGCGATATCTGCAGCATTGGTGTCTAGATAGGTCTTGTTATTATAATACCTACTGAGTATAGGTGGGGTGGCTAGCAAACATAATAATATTATTAACAATACTAATACGCCATTTGTTTCTGCTTTTGAAAAACCAAACTGATCTCTTATTTGTCGCTTGACCCAGTTAAGTAGACTAGTGATAATGAACATATTTGGTCCATCTGTTTAAAACAGTTTGAAAGTCTGTAGGAATAGGTGCCTCAAAATACATCTTTTCTTGCGTGACAGGATGCATAAAGCCCAATGAATGGGCATGTAAAGCCTGCCGAGGCATTATTTGGAAACAGTTTTCTACAAAAGTTTTGTATTTAGAGAATTGTTCTCCTTTTACAATTTGGTACCCTCCATAAGTAGCATCCGCAAAAATTGGATGCCCAATATGCTTCATATGAGCCCTAATCTGGTGAGTTCGGCCCGTTTCTAGTGTACATTTTACTAACGATACATACCGTAGCTTTTCTACAACTTGGTAGTGAGTGACAGCACGTTTGCCTTTCTCAGGATTAGCATAAGGAGCTACAATTCGCCTATCTTGCAAGCTTCTGTCTAAGTTAATATCAATAGTGCCCGTTTCTTCATCGGGCTCTCCCCAAACTAATGCATAGTAGGTTCTTGATATGGAATGGTCATAAAATTGCTTAGCGAGCACAATAAGGCTAGCTTCTGTCTTAGCAACAACCAATAGCCCAGAAGTGTCTTTATCAATACGATGTACAAGGCCTGGCCTCCCTATATTATTGTGTGCGGTAGGAAGATTATCGAAATGATAGATAAGTGCATTTACCAATGTTCCTGTCCAGTTGTTATAGCCTGGGTGTACAACCATACCAGCTGGTTTATGTACTACCATAAGTGCTTCATCCTCATATATGATATCCAATGGAATATTTTCTGGTAGTAGTTCATTGTTACGAGGTGGGTTAGGCAGTACTATTTGTATTTTATCATACGGCCTAATTTTATAATTAGCTTTCGTAGGATTACCATTAACCAAAATGAATTGATTGTCGATGGCTAGCTGAATTTTATTGCGGCTCGTATTAGGAAGGCGATCTATTAGGAACTTATCAATACGATAAGATTTTTGTCCTGGGTCTACCGTAATGCTATGGTGCTCAAACAGGGTATCTTGAATTTCTATGTTAAGGTCTTCTATCACAATTTATAAGGTTGGTATGTGCAAAATTAGTTAATAGAATTTTTGCCTGACTATATTTTAGTTCATAATTAAAGTTCATTAGTAAAATTTATAGGAATGTACTTCCTGTTGGTAGGTTGTCTATTGCTTTTTCCGCATCTTCGGCAGCAGCCTTAGCTAAATATGTATTCGTTTTGTTAGCCATTATTCTGGCTGTTTGAGCAGTATACTTAGCTATTTTTATGGACTCTTTTGCTATTTGGGTACCATGGTTATGGTTAGCAAGCGTACTATACATATTAGCAACGCCTGCATAGGCTCTAGCAGCATCAGTGTAGGCTGTGTCGGTTTTACATAAATTAGCAGTAAAGTTAGCGTTATTAGCAGCTTTTCTAGCATGTTTAGCAATAGCAATAAGTTTATCGATTTCTTCTTGTTGGATGGCATAAAACAGATAGTTGTTTGCTAAAGCAGCATAGCAGTAGGCTGTGGTTGCATAGGTATAGGCTTCTTTGGTGGTAGCTTTAAAAGCAGTATTAGATGCATGGTTTGCTAATTCAAAAGCTTGCTGTGCATGAAAGTTAGCTTCACTGTTTTTACAGCAGGCCATATGCCCCATAGCTGCATAAGAATAAGCTTTGCTGGTAGCTGTATAAGCATCCTTAGTTTTGACTATATTGGTAATATTATGAGCTTTCTTTGCGATAGATTCAGCCTTTTCAGCTAAGCTAGGTAATAAGTCAGATAATTCTGTATCCATCAATTGTATACAGATACTTCCATAAGCTTTGGCAGCTTTTTGATATACTGTAGTAACCTCTGTATAAAAATTGGTTGCTTCTTTGTGATGATGGTTAGTTATTTCAAGAATAGATAGATTAAGTTCTTGCATAGCTTTCCATGTAATTTCAATAAGCTTAGTAAGTTCATCTTTGTTATCTAAAGGGGTTAAATATAGTTCGTCAATTAGTTCGCTGATGTTTTCTAAGTCATCTTGATGCTTGTTGAGTTGTCCATCGGCTATCTTGGGGGCTCGCTGTTTTAAATCAGCTGGGATGTAGGTTGAAGAACTAACAGAAGGTTCTTTCTCATTATTTTTACTAGTATCAGATAGGTTAGGAGTGTAAGTAGTGCTATCACTGATTGTTGCTTTAGATACACAGGTGGAAGTAGGTTGGTCTTTCTTTGTAAATGCTGGTAGAGATTGTTCAGTATTGCCATTAATTGAAGAGAATGTTTGGTCACTATTTTCAATTGCGAGCTTGCTGTTGATTGCTGATGGAGTTTCTGGTTGATTGGGAACAAGGTCAGTATTTAAGGCTGATGAGACTTGATTGTAAGTTTTGCCCCCTGCATTAGAGCTAGGTGTAGTGTTAGGTGTGTTTTGGTTACTGCTGTTAGGACAAGAATCTTGTTTAGTTAGCGTCCAAATAAAGCTTCTGTTAGCTAAAGGCTCTATATAAGTGATTTGAGATGCTCTCACTACTAAATTAATCGTAGTTTCAGCTTGGTTGGTCACTGTAAAGAGCTTTAGGGTAAAAGGAATTGAGTCTCCATGCACTATTTCTTTTTCCCCTACTATATCCGATAAATTAAATTCACAAGGTTTTAGCTGGGTATGGTTGCCTAGTTTATCTGATAAAACGAGCGCTACATGAAAGGGATGTATTACTTGAATTATTAATTCGCTTGTATTTATTGCATGAGCCCCTTTATTTTTTATCCAAGCAGTAACTACTTGGTCATCTCTAAATGTTTGATTCTCTGCTACTCCTTCTATGCTGATTTGTATATCTTTTAATATAATCGGTTGGCTTACTATTTTACTGCCCTTATACCATAATTCGAATATGAGTTCAACAGTATCTGATTGATTAAAGTCTAACTTAAATTCTAGCTTTTTTTGAGATAGTGGCTGTAGTGTAAAGAAAGAATCTATATCAGAAATGTTATTGAGAGTAGCCGTACTTTCTCCTTGTATGCTATGTTTCAGTTTTATATCTTCCACAGAGGTATCTGTAATATTCTCTATAATGCAAGTAAGTATACCAGTAATGGGATTATAACATAAATTCTTAAAATTTAGTTGAATATTCTTCCAGTTTATCTTTTCAATTTTTATAGGAGTCACATTTTCATTAGCTAATAATTCAATTTTGATGATTATCTCATTACATGTTAATGAAGGATGTAAGTTGAATGCTAGTTGCCAAGTATGCTGCGTATGTATGTCAGTTAGGTCAGTAAAGTCTGATAATTGCTTATCAATGCTGGTTTGTAATTCTATGCTGTCCTTAAAAAAACTTATTTTATTATCCGCTTTCTCTTTAGAGGCTTCTAAACTTATTTTTAGCCTATAATTGTTCCATTCAGGGGTTTTATTATTTAAAGTATGAAATGTTAAGACAAACTCTTTGTCGTTGCCCAGTAGTATATGTTTGTCCACTTCCATGGTTAGTTGGTCATGGTCATTTGTAGTTTTAGTATCAATATCTTCGACTGTTTCGGATGGCTCTGTTGATTTTTTATTATGAGAACCACATTGGCATGAAGTAATACTGAAGCTCATTAGCATGTATATATAACAGCAGCCAAGTAGTAACCTTTTTTTGTTTTTTGTGAGAAGAATACTCATGATGTGGAAATTTTTAAGGAATAGCCTTGTATACAATTCCATACAAATATTTGTTCGCAATTTAGTTATAAGATTATATATCACCTATTGTATTATAAGCGTATAGCTATTGTGTGTAAGGACAAAAATTGTTTCTGTAATGCTAGGTTATACCTTAAAATATTGGTTTACTTAAGGCATATTGTATAATTATTTGATAAACTTGTAATGTATGCATGGTATTTACAATAAATATCAGTGTATTTATTATTTACAAATTTTATTTAGAGCCATATGCTAGCTGAATTATTCAAATTTGTTAAAGTAAATTTTCGGCGCCCTAACAATGGGCTTATGCAGCTTATTCTTATTCATGTATTGGTATTTTGTATTTTAGTAGTTAGTAAGGCCATGTGTGTCTTATTGGGTTATGAAATTTACTATCAACGTATTTACCAATACCTTATCTTACCTGCTAGTTGGAAAATCTTTTTACGGCAGCCTTGGAGTATTTTTACTTATTTCTGGATATATGAACAGTTTTTTTCTATTATCTGGAATGCTTTCTTCTTGCATACTTTTGGACATCTTATAGTATCTATTTGGCATAGTAGAATTTTAAAATATATATACATACTAGGAGGTATAGTAGCAGGTGTTTTCTTCTTGTTGCTGTACAATTTAGCACCTGGTCTAAAAGGTTATATGGGGTCGCTTGTAGGACCTGCTGGGAGCTTGTATGCAGTTATGGCAGCTGCAGCTATAGCATTACCCAATTTTTATTTCAAACTACTTTTTATAGGGAGGATTAAAATTAAGCATATAGCGACTGCTTTATTGTTATTGACTTGCTTTGAGGTCGCGAGTCACCAATCAGTTGCTATAGCACATTTATGTGGTGCCATAGTAGGGTATATGTGTGTTCAATATATACGCAAATTTACACATTTTCGATCATATTTGGTCTATTTCCTAAACATTGTTAGGAGGAAAAAAAAGTTTAAGATAACTTATGGCTCATCTAGCAAGGCAGCATCGACAAAAATTGTTACGATAGCTGATGAAGAGCTAGCAGAAATAGATGCTATAATTGATAAAATTGCTGCTTCAGGGTATGAGAGTTTAACCGAGCAAGAGAAAAAGCAATTGTTCCGTGCTGGTAAATAAATGTTTAAGTTGAAAAAACTAACTAAAGAACACTATGTTTTCCTTAATTAAATTTTTATTAAAGATGGTAGGAACTGAACTTGTATTTAAAGAGCTTGTAAGGCTGTTCCATAGAGAAGTAGATGTTGCTAAACAAGAGGTTAATAAGAAGCTAGGTAAGTTTATTATGAAGGGTTTGTTGGCCCTGTTGCTAGTTACCTTATTGATGATAGGTTGCGTATTTGTTTTACTAGCATTAGGACTCTACTTAAATGAAGCTTTTTATAGTGCTTACAAAGGGTTCTTAATGGTTGGAGGAGGTTGCATCTTGTTAGTATTGTTAGCAATACTAATATTTAGTATGCGTAATTCTAACAACAGCTAAGACAGCAGCAAGCGAGTTATATACTTTATATACTAGTAGGTATGTTGCTACTAGAAGGGTTTGCTATATGTGCTGTGTGGTTAGCTTTATGTGAAAAATTGTCATTTAGAGCCATATAATAAGCTATGGAAATAAATAAAATTAAGTTTTTATATAAATTTCTCATAGTAGCCTGCTTTTTGGTTAATAATGCTCGTCCAAGCTATGCTAGTAGCAAGTCAAGTAGCATTATTACCAATTATAGGCCTACCCTACTTCCTGTACAAGATCAACAAGGACGGCTACAAATTGTAATTCGTTTATTTAAACGAGGCAAGGAGTTGTACGCTTTAATGGTAGAGCCATATAACTTGGCTTTGTCTCAATCTGATTTTTCTACTCTTACGTTACGTAAAGAAGGAACCAAGGGAAATCTGCCGGGTTACTTTACTTGGAAAGAGCTAGAGATTACCCCTTATATACGGTTGATTAAACATTGTGAAAAGCCACCTTTCCCACTTCAGAACGATGGTATTAAACATGCTTTAAGTAATATAAAAGGATATTTTCTTACGGTAGACATGTGTCCTTCTTCTAAACCATTTGATAAAGAATTCTTTGAAAAATTAATTCTACTTAGGCAAAATCAAGCTCCCTTCTCTGTAGGTATTGGCATTACTGGCTTATGGATGTTGAGTCATCCCGATGAATTTGCTTGGCTTTGTAAACAACATAACCAGGGAAAGTTAAATATTACTTGGATCAACCATACTTTTAGGAGCCAGTATTACCATGATTTGCCATTAGAAAAAAATTTCTTACGTTTTAGTATGGTAGAAATGCCTGAAGAAGAACGTATCCGTTTTATACAAGCAAGTTTACAAGATGAAGTGTTGTTAGCCGAACAGCTTCTTTTGGAGCGCGGCCAATTACCTTCCATCTTCTTCCGATTCCCAGGCCTAGTATCAGATGAATATTTAATGCGGATGGTCAGTAGTTTGGGGCTTATACCATTAGGAACAGATGCTTGGCTAGCTAAAAATGAAAGGCCTCAGCCAGGAAGTATTATTTTGGTTCATGCGAATGGGAATGAGCCATCTGGCCTTACTAAATTTATGCAATGGTTAGATAGTGTCAATAAAAAAGATATACAATGGCTGCCTCTAGCACATTTGGCAGATTTAGGCTCTTAAGTATATGTTAATTTCGGTTGATTGACTGCAGTATAAAGGTTTATTATGCTTTTATCTAAATTAATATGGAAAGAGGACGTATGTTATTAGAGTATAAGATACTCATGTCAATAAAAATCTAGTCAAGTTAACAGTATGCGATGAGGATACTAGAATAATACGCTCTAGCAATGGCAAAACCTCAAAAAAGTTAAAAATTAAAGCTAGTAATATAAAAACTAAGAACTTTCTGAATAGCACTACTCCTTATAAAGATGTAAATGAAGTGCTAATTTCTTTTGCACATGATATCAAGAGTATAGTTAAGCAAAACCTAATGGGGTTATATCTATCAGGCTCTTTGTCATATGGCGATTTTAATCCTGCTAAGCGTGATATAGATCTTACTGTTATCTTAAGTCGTGGACCTATTGCAGAGGAACTTGAATTAATTAAGGATTTACATAAGAAAATTGAGAAAAAGGATCAAACATGGGCAAAGCGGATAGAGTGCTCTTATATACCTATTGATATGTTAAGAAACATATCTCCGCCTAACATACCACGGCCCTATTATAATTGTGGTACTTTTTTCAATGAGGCACATTATGTAAATGAGTGGATCATCAATAATTATTTATTATATGAGCATGGAATTACGCTCATTGGGACACAGTTTAAAGAATTAATTAAGGCGATTGATATAGTAGAAGTGCAAAAGGCTTGCATTAGGGATTTATTTCAAGAGTGGGTAACCAAAACAACAGATTCTGTATGCTTAGATGAGCCAGTATCAGGCTTATATCATTCTAAATCTATGTCGTGTTTTATATTCTATCATGTAGCGTCCTACTGGCTCAAAAACAGCTGCTGCATCATGGGTAAAAAAAGAATTTAGCTTGCGGTGGCAATCTGTGATAGAAGCAACAGAACAATGGCAATATGGTAGGAAACTAGCTATCAAGAAAGAAGTGATTCTATTTATACAGTTTGTAATAGAAAAAGTATCAACAACACAATTATATAGTCAAGTTTTTAAGAATTGCTGAATTGTTACTTGTTAATGCAAAGAAAAAAATAGCCATGGCAAAAGTAAACCTTAGGGCCAAACTAAAAAATATCTAGTATTAGGTTAGGAAGTGCTATAAATAAAAGTATTATTGCTATCCTTAAATGGTTTAAAGTTATTGTTAGTAAATACAGAAGCCAGGTGAAAAAATTGTATTTATATTTAACCCAATACTATTAGGTACCTATAGCGACCGATTATTAACTCAGGTCTGAAAGTCTACTTTATATCAGTTTCTTATGCCTTTACATAATCGCCTTAATTCCACTACAAGTCCTTACTTATTACAACATGCTCATAACCCTATTGATTGGTACCCTTGGGGAGAAGAAGCATTCTGTAAAGCAAAACAAGAAGACAAACCTATTTTGTTAAGTATTGGCTATGCTGCTTGCCATTGGTGTCATGTAATGGCAAAAGAATCTTTTGAAGACGAAGAAGTGGCGGCTGTCATGAATAACCACTTTATCAATATCAAGGTAGATCGTGAAGAAAATCCTGATGTAGACCAAGTAGCTATAGCAGCTATGCAAGCCATGGGTATACAGGTGGGTTGGCCCTTACATATATTTTTAATGCCTAACCAACAGCCTTTTTATGGATGCACTTATCTGTCTACTGTTGCTTGGAAACAATTACTAAATAGTATAGTAAATGCATTTAAAGAACATCGATTGCAGCTGCTAGAGTCATCTTTTTATTTTACCAAAACTTTACAGCAAGATGATATACAACATCCTAAGGATGAATCTAGCAACTCTAACTTGAGACAAACAGCCATCCAACAAATTTTCCAAAAGATTTACGAAAACTTAGACCTATATCAAGGAGGTATACAAGGCGGTCCTAAATTTCCCTTGCCGAGCATCAGTATGTTTTTACTGCAATATTACCGAATTTACCATGATAAAGAAGCTTTGCAGCAGCTAGATCTAACCTTAACTAAGATGGCTTATGGAGGGATATATGATCACCTAGGAGGTGGATTTTATCGCTACACTACCGACGAAGCATGGAAAATTCCACACTTCGAAAAGATGCTGTATGATAATGCGCAATTGGTCTCGCTTTATTCACATGCTTATATGGCTACTAAAAATTCCTTGTATAAGCACATTGTAAAAGAAACTGTAGCATTTGTATTACGTGAGATGTTGGAGGAATCAGGTGGGTTTTGTAGTTCTATAGATGCTGATAGTCAAGGACAAGAAGGAGCCTTCTATACTTGGACATATCAAGAAATAGAGAAATTGTTACAGGAAGATACAGATTTACTTACTATCTGTTTCTCTGTTATTCCAAATGGAAACTGGCATAGCGGCCTAAACATTTTATATAGAAGTACTGATGATGTGCAGTCGGATGAACTAAGATATCAGCCAGCAAGTACAGAGTCAAAATTGAGTCAAGCCAAAGAAATCTTATATAATGCCCGAGAAAGGACTCGCATAAAGCCTTCTTTAGATACTAAGGTTATTGCTTCTTGGAATGGGATGATGCTACAAGCATTAATAGATGCTTATTATGCATTAGGAGAAGATCGTTTCTTGGAGTTCGCTTTAAAAAATGCTGCCTATCTAGAAAAGTATTTGATAAAAGACAATCAAGTGTGGCATAGCTATAGCCAAGGTAAACATGGTAGGGTAGGGTATCTAGAAGATTATGCTTGGTTGGCAAATGCATTTATAAGCTTGTATGAGGCAACTTTACAGGACTATTGGATTTACAAAGCAGAAAAGCTGGTGCAATATATACTTCATCATTTTACTCATGAACATAATAACTTGTTTTACTTTACAGACGTTAAAGAGCCTATATTTATAAAACGTACTCAAGAAATTCTTGACCAAGTAATACCTAGCTCTAATGCTATCATGGCACACAATCTTTATCGGCTAGGTAATTTACTAAAACGAGAGTCTTATACGATACTATTTCATAAAATGTTGGGCGAAGTAGCTCATACCTTGCAGCATGATGCTTTATACATGACCTATTGGGCCAACCTGCACTTGCTTAAGCTGCGCAACATACCTATTGTAGTTATTATAGGCGCTAAGAGTACTACCTGGGCGCAAATTATCAAGCGACATTACCCAGAAGTATTGTTAGCAGGTGCTGCATGCCAACCTACCATTCCTTGGTTAACTAAGTATAAGATGCAAGAGGATAAAACAACAGTGTATGTATGTGATGATACAGCTTGTTATGCACCACTCTATAGTTTAGAAGAGGTTTTAAAATGGTTAAGTAAATGGAGAAGCAAGCAAACTACTTGATGTAATACTTGTATTTATCTTAGAATCTCTCAATATTCGCCCGAATGCCTTAAACTTTATAGGTATTATAGATTTAAACACAAAATGACAAAGTCATACAAGCTTATCCTAGATGCACTAAAACCCTATTGGCTTCATCTGTTCTTTTTAGGGTTTATAGAGCTGTTTTGGGCTATAGATCTTTCACTAAGGCCTTATTTGGTTAAAGTTATGCTGGATAGGTTAGAGGGATATACTGGAGAAATAATATATTCCTTACTACTATATCCAGCAGCAGCATATATTGCTTTTAGCATAGGTAATGCTTTTATCTTTAGGTTAAGTGATTTCATATATTTAAAGGCAATTCCTATATTCCGTAACCAACTTATTCTAAAAAGCCTTACAAAGATTCATCAACATCCTTATTCTTATTTTCAAAAACATTTTGGTGGCGCTATTGCTACACGCATAGGCGAAATGGTAGATTCAGCAGAAACTTTAATCAGCGTCTTTATTTACCGATTACTTGCACATAGCTTAGCCTTTATTATTGCTTGCTATACAATTGGTCGTGCAGTTCACTCACACTTAGCATTTATATTGATTATATACGCTACCATCTTTGTTTATATTAGCTACTTGCTAAGCAGGAAACCATATAGATTATCTAAAAATTATTTAGAAAGGTATGCTGTCTTAATGGGAAAACTAATAGATAGTATTAACAATAGCCTCTCAGTTATCTTGTTTGGAAGACGTAAATATGAGCGTACTTATATAGCTAGGCAAGCAAGACTAGAAGCCGAGATGTCACAAAAATTGCAATGGTCTGTGTTGGTTAATCAAGCATTAACTTCCCTTTTTCTCGCATTTTTAATTGCATCTGTACTAGTTTATCTAATTTATCTCCGCAGATGGGGATTAGTCACTGTAGGTGACTTCTCCCTTACATTAACCTTATCGCTGGCGCTTGTCAAGAACCTACAAGATATTGTAAGTGATTTCTTAAAATTTTCACAAAACTTAGGAAAATGTGCGTTAGCTATAGAATTTATAGAGACGCCTCCTATGGTTCATAAACCTTTGAATGCTCCTAAGTTAAACGTTAAAGAAGGCAAAATAGAGTTTCATGAAGTTTGTTTTGGATATGAGCCTAACAAACTTCTATTTGATAACCTTTCTTTAGTTATTAAGCCACAACAGAAAATAGGGCTGGTAGGCTATTCAGGGAGTGGTAAGACAACCTTTGTTAATTTAATCATGGGTATCTTTCCTCTATATTCAGGGAAAATATTAATTGACGGACAAGATATTAGTGAAGTGAATCAAGATAGCTTGCACCAAGCTATAAGCTTTATACCACAAGAGCCGATTTTATTTAATAGAACTATACTAGAAAATATTGCCTATGGAAACTTAATAGCTTCAGAGGAAGCTATATTCAATGCTGCTAAGCAAGCTTACGCTGATGAATTTATAGAAAGGCTTCCAGATAAATATCATACTATTGTAGGAGAAAGAGGTATGAAATTATCAGGAGGCCAAAGACAAAGAATTGCTATTGCAAGAGCGCTTCTAAAGAATACAAAAATATTTATTTTTGATGAAATAAGCTCAGTTTTAGATCCATTGACAGAGGCATATTTACAAGAAAGCCTAGATAAAATTATCCAGCAAAAGACTGTAATAACCATTGCGCACCGGCTTTCTACTTTAATGAAGATGGATAGCCTTCTTGTTTTTGATAAAGGAAAGATAGCAGAACAAGGGACACATAGTGAGCTGCTTTTAAAAGGAGGAATCTATAGTCAGCTTTGGAAAACACAAGCTTCAGCATTCGAAGCTTAAATTTAATAAGCTAGAAGTACTTGCTAAAAGTCGGCATATTCTCAAGAAGTAAATATTTGTATAACATGCTATGTTTTTATGAAAATCCGGAATTTAATTCCGAAATCGCATAGAATAGATCTCTTCTGAAACCTATCAGTTAGCCCCATTTCAATAGGTATATAGCTAGATTTTGTGAGATTTCAGAAGAACTCTAATATTTTAGTCAACATATAATTTATCGTACGCTTCAAGTTAAACTATTACAAATAGCGCATCAATTTCCTGTTATCACTATTACAGGTCCTAGACAATCAGGAAAAACAACGCTTGCTAAGCATATATTTCCTAACCATACCTATATTAACCTTGAATTACCCAACAATAGAGATTTTGCTATAACAGATCCAAAAGGTTTTTTGCTGCACATCCTTCTAATTTAATTTTAGATGAAGTATAGCGTGTGCCTATTTTATTGCCTTATATCCAAGGAATTGTGGATGAGCGTGGACAAAATGGGCAATTTATCCTTACTGGTTCAGAAAATTTGTTGCTCTCTGAGAAGATTAATCAAAGCCTTGCCGGCAGAACATATATTTGCAATTTATTGCCTTTAAGCTTGGAAGAACTATAGACCTCTACCAGCCATTCTAATTATATACCTTACTTGTATAAAGAATTTTATCCTAAATTATATGCACATGTTCTAGATTGGCTCTCAGCATATATTCAAACCTATGTAGAAATAGATGTAAGGCAGCTTATTAACATCCGACATTTAAAAAAATTTCAAACTTTTCTCAAGTTATGTGCAGCTCATGTGGGGCAGATTATCAACTATACAGCCCTTTCTAATGCAGTAAGTGTCAATGGCAAAACAGTGAAGGAATGGCTTTCTATTTTGGAAGCAACTTACATTGTATACATGCTACAGCCTTATTATAAAAACTTTAAAAAAAGCTTATTAAATCACCTAAGCTATACTTTTATGATACTGTGCTAGCTTGCATGTTGCTAGGTATTACCGATCCTAACTTGCTTGCTTGGCATCCATTACAAGGAAGCCTTTTCGAAAATATGGTTATAATTGAATTACTGAAAATAAATTTTAATCGTGGTTTATGGACACATTTTTATTTTTGGCGAGAAAGCAATGGGCTAGAAGTAGATTGTTTGATAGAACATCAAGGAAAGATATTGCCTATTGAAATAAAATCTACACAAACACTTACCTCTTTTCCAACCAGCAACTTGAAAAAGCTGGTAAACTTAATGGATGAACACACAGTTGAGCCTTATATAGCATATGGAGGCGAGCAAAACTTTAATACCCAGTGAATTAATATATTAATTTGGAAAAATCTAGATATACTTATCAATAAGCAATAGGTATTTTGGAAATATTTTTAATAACTTAATGCATAAGTTCAAACAGTATTAAAAGTAATTAATATGGATAATAATATTTTAAATGGGTTGCCATCTAACTATGATCCTTTACAAGACTCAACATACATGTCTGACAATATGGTTGCTTACTTTAAGCAAAAGCTTAATAAAAAGTTAGAAGATCTTATTAAGGAAGAAGAGCTTATTGCTATAAATAAGGCAGATGGGCCTAGAAGAGAAGCAGAATATGTAGAAAATAGTCAGATAGAAGAATTAAGTTTGGAAGAGAATTTACCATTGCAGAATGAAGATTTTTTAAAAAGAGAAGTTGAAGATGCTCTTTACCGTATTAATCTAGGTACCTACGGATATTGTGAGGAAACAGGCGATCCTATTGGTGTAAGACGTCTATTAGCTTTCCCGATGGCCAAGTACACTACAGAAGTACAAAAGCAAAAAGATGCATTATTGCGTTAATTTTATATAACCCACGTTCCGCAGTTCTTTATTAAATATATAAATTGATTATGCTTCTTGACATACAATATCCGAAAGCATGTCAAATAGGTAGTTGTTTTAAGAAGTGCGGAATGTGGTCTTTTTATTCTGTAAAAAGCAAATTACCTTTACAGTACAGCCTCACAAAATTACTTTTAGACGCTTGTTACAAGCGAAATACAATACCATATCTCCTTCCCTAATAACAAATAATTCTTAAATTTTTTTATGCTTGCATTTGTAAAGCAGATAGCCTAACTCTAAGGTATAGATTATTATAGTGCGTTTGACAAAATGTGTAAGGTATTGTTCACCCTTTAAAAGTAACAGGCCATGTATAACACAAATAAAAGAATTACAGCAGTTATCTTACTCTGTGGCCAGCTATTAACCATAACAAGTTGTAATAATTATCCTGATATCCCTACCCAACCTAAGATATACCGTGTAGAAAAGAAAATTGATAAGGAACATAGCAAAGGTGACGCAGTAATACCCTTGTTAGATAGTCTAGTGCCTACTAGTGCCGATGGCCAAAAGCTTATTTTAAAGTATGAGAACAAAAATTGGCAAGCAGCATTAATTACAGAAGATGGAGCTAAGCAAGTATTACCTATTGTGGTTGAGTCAGGCTATAGCATACCTGATTTAATTATTGCTAGTAAAGAAGGACAACAACAGTTAGTACACTTGGTAGCCAGTAAAAAAAGTTCATTAAATTCAACTTATGTATATATAGGCAAGGAAGCTTATACAGGAGACTCTATAACCAACCAGGCGCATGCAGCAAGCGGTACAGGATTTTCTCATGATGCAGCAGTATCCTCCGAAATACTAACTTCTAGTACAACACCTACGGATATACTTATATTATCATCATCCAAAGGTGTAAAAAAAGATAAAAAGTTAAATTCAAGCCAAGGTAATTCTATTATAGTACCACTGCCAGTAGACAATACCAAGCAGGCTATAAAAAGAGATTCACCAATATCTGTATTACATAAGCAATATTCTGCCTCGTCTTCATCTACTACACCAACGTATAAGGAACAACAGCCCAAGCGCAATAGGTATACCTTAAGTGAACGCAGGACTTTGGAATGGTATAAGAAGGAGGCACGAGATAGACAAAGCCGAGTTACCTCACTTAATCAGGTAGGTAGGTCTGCAGCAATAAGCGATCACGTTAGTTTAGCTAAACAGTTAACAGAAGAGCAAGCCATCCCAAGCTATATAGCAAAAGGAGGCCATCAAGTATACCCAGTATTTACAGAAGGCCAATGGATGGGAGTTGTTAAAGAAGATGCGCCTGTAGGTTTTAGCAGGGCACACTATTTAAAATTGTATCTAGCGCCTGGTTTTTCAATCAACGAGTTAAGAGATCATAGCCCTGCATGGCAACAAGCACATATAGGAGTAGTATTTCCTGAAAAAAGCAGGAGCGGTAAAGGACATGTGTATATAGGTGAAGGAGGGCTGCTCGGTGGGGGGAATAGTGGTTCCAAAGGAGGAGGTGGAAATGATAATGATAGGACATCTAGCAGGAGTGAATCTAGTGAGAGGAGTACATCTGGCTCTAGCGACAGTTCAAGTAGTAGTAGTGGTAGAGCAAGTCATAATATTGGAAGCTCACATAATACTTTCAGCATGCCAAAAACTTCAAGTTCATCTTCCAGCTCCCATCCTAGTGATAGCTTTAAGGCTTTTTGTGATAAGAGTCTAGCTACTGCCTCAGCTGCGTTATCTTCTTCAGGTATAAAGCATGATACCCATTCTCACACCCATTCTAGTGATAGCTTTAAGGATTTTTGTGATAAGAATTCAGCTACTGCGTCAGCTACGTTATCTTCTGCAGGTATAAAGCATGATACCCATTCCCACACCCATTCTAATGATAGCTTTAAGGCTTTTTGTGATAAGAGTCTAGCTACTGCGTCAGCTACGTTATCTTCTGCAGGTATAAAGCACGATACCCATAGCACTTCCCATACTAGCTTCTCCAGCCATGCTAGTTCATATTCTAGCAGCAGAACATCTAACCAAGCTGCTAGTAGCAGTAATAGTGAAAGTAAGCCTGCTGCTTACAAGGAGTCATCTACTTCAAGCAAAGAATCTAAAGCCCCCCATCTTACCCTAGAGAATGCAGCTACGGAGGTGAGAAGATATATACAGGAGACTAAAAATGATGGTCCTGCGAGTGTATCAGCCAGCCAGCAACGACAAGCACAAGGTGAGCAGCTACTTAAACAGCTACGTGAAATCAAGCAACAACAGGAAAGGTCATATAGCCATACACAGACTGCTTACATTACACCAGGTAATTCTGAAATAGGGAATAAGCTGCTGTTGGACCAGCTAACCAAAAAAGGTCAAGAATTATCTACTTTAAAAGAATTAGAGTCAGAGCTAATACAAAGCTTAGAGCGCGAGAGTCCAAGTAGCCATTATGAGGAAACAATAAAGGGTAGAGAAAAGGGAGAATCTCAGGAACAGGAAAGGGAGAAAGAACAAAAGACAGAGAAGAAAGATAAAACAGACAAAAGTTACTCTATGAAAGTTGATGGAAAAGAGCTAAACCCAGATAATTTTGTTTTAAATAACTCTTATATGGCAGAAAATGTAATTAAACTGTATAAGGCTTTAGTGCAAGAGTTAAAGGATCATCCTAATCCCAAATTGCGTAATTTCCAATTTAAAGTCACTGGAGGAGATAGATATATAGGATCTGATGGTAAAGTATATTCTAGTACTGATCATTCTGTTATTAGGGATTCTGGGCCTGCTCATCTTAGAGGCGATGCAGTTGACTTAAGAATAAAATTATCAGATGAATCTGATATCGTTCCTTTAGATATAATTGAAAAGCTAATATATAAGTATAAGTGTACAAAGCTTATACTTGATTATAAAGCTTTGCCTGGACGTTATCCAGACAAACATTATCATTTACAACTACCAAAAGGTTACAAAAAATGAAATATTTATTTATCTGCATTATAATGGCAATTGCCAGTTATCTAATAATTCACAAGTCATCTATTTGTGGTGCTGATCCTTTGTTAAATGAATTAAATCAACTAGCAAAATCAGAGGGAATGGAGTTTGTTATAGGCGATAGAATAGCTGTAATTAACCCTTATGGCAGTTATGGTTCTACATACGTATTGGATTTTATATTTCAACCACAAAATAATTTATTAGAACATAGTGTATTATTTTTATGTAGAAAAAAGCGTGCTGATTATACTAAAAATGGGGAAGAGCGCACATTAAAATTGGTACACAAATATAGCTATCATTTACTATTTGCAACAAAGATGCAGGGGGATAATGCTTATAAGACACAAAATATCATACCAGATGTAGGTTTAAAGGGTATGGCACTCTATTATGGGCGGTTGAATAAAGATTTGTCTGAATTTAAATATATTACTGATCCAAATATTTCAGGCCCCAAAGGAGTGCAGCTAAACTTTACTAATGGATGCATACCTATAATTATATCTTGCGAATCCTCAACACAAATTCTGTACTATTACAATAATAAATGGTTAGAATATGTAGAAGTTGATGAGTAAAAAGCTTGTTATAAGGGGTTATTTATTAACTCATATAATGAATAATCTACTACATATAAGTGACAATTCTATATTATTACCATTGGAGATATCAAAAAAATAAATATACTTAAATGAATGTAAAACATAAGTATAAGTTTTATTTGCTGCGTTGGTTTTATTTGTTAGGTGAGCATTATCATTTACAATTACCAAAAGGCTATGAGAAATGAGGTATTTTATTATCTGCATTATAGTGGTGGTTGCCACTTATTTAGTAATCCACAAGTCATCTACTTGTAGTACTGATCCTTTGCTAAGAGAGTTAGAGCAGCTGGCAAGAAATTCTGAGATGGAGTTTGTTATAGGCAATAAATTTCCTGTGGTTAATCCTTATGGAAGCTATGGTTCTACATATGTATTTGATTTCGTATCTCAATCGGGGAATAATTCATTAGAACATAGTGTATTATTTCTATGTAGGAAAAAGCGTACTAATTACATTAAAAAAAAGGAAGAGCGCATACTGGAATTAGTGCACAACTACAATTACTACTTAGTATTTGCAACAAAAATGGAAGGAAAAAATACTTATAAAATACAGGATATTATATCAGATATTGGGCTAAAAGGGATGTCCCTTTATTATGGTAGCTTGAATATAGATTTAACTCAATTGAAGTATATTAATAAACCGGACGTTATAGTTCCTAAAGAAGTTTTATTAGAGGTTGTTAATAAGTCTATACCTGTACTTATTTCATCAGAATCTGCTACTCAGTTTTTGTTTTATTATAAAGGTAAGTGGTTAGAATATGTAGAAAGAGATATATAAATATATCCAATACACATAAGAATAAGAATATGACGCAGGTAAAATGATAAGAGATCGTATGAAGTTTTGTATACTATTACTATCTATGTTAACTGGCTCAGTTAGTACCACGGATAACCCAGATGGGTGTGTGTTTGATTCTAATTCTATTACAGATGATTTTTTAAAAGAAAATAAAAATATACAATCTTACATCTGGTCAGATAAAGATAAAACTGCTTATATTTTATTAAAAAATGGAGACTATGTGTTTATTAAAAAATGGGCGTGTGTTCATTATGAGATGGAAGCAAAAAAAATAAGTATACTGCCTAGAGAAGAACAAGCCAGTATAAAATACTGGCAAAAAGATATGCTAAGTTTTGGAGAGCAGTTTTTAAGTACAGGCAATTTTAGAGCGTATAAGTTAGTTGTTGAAAAAGATGACTGGACGCAAGGAAAAGATGAGTTAAAAGTTAATGATAGATATCAAATAGATATTCCTGGTTTTTCTTATCCAGAGTATTATGTCACACTCGAAAGGATAGATGATATGGTAATAACAACTGTCTATTATTATATGAATTAAACTATAATTTAAGCTTTATATACTTGATAAAGTAAAGATATTATAGGAACGTTAGATAAGCGATTAAGCTATTTAGAATTTTGATAAAGCTTTAACAATAGAGCATTTAGACCATATAAGTTATAAAAGCTTTATTGATCGAATAGAACAAGAACTTCAGCAAATAGTTGCTGAAGTTAATGAATTAGTACAAGCGGGAACAAATTCAGAGGCAATTGTTGAGCAAGGAAGTAAGCTTAAAGACAAGCTAGAGAAAGCTATACAAAGTTTAGAAGCTTATTCAACGCAGCAAGATAAGAGTGAAATTTTAGCACATCTAAAAAATCAAAAGGCAAAGGTTGAAAGAAATATACAACGAGAGCAGTATAATATTTTGTTAGAAAAATAAATGAAGAAATACTTCGTGAGGGTAGTTTAACACGTAAGTTAGTTAAAGAAAAGGCAAGCTCTGAGGCCATTATAAAAGAAGCTAATAGATTTAAAAGAAAGATAGAAGCAATTGTCGAGCAAGTAAAAAGGATTGCATATAAGAGAGAGAGTTTATTAGAAAATCTAGCAGATATTATTAAAGAAATCGATGAAATTATAAGGGGACAACAAGGGAATAGCGCTGTTGAAATTGTTGATAAATTAGGTGGAGAGTTAGCCGTTATTGATGAAGCTAAACTTACAAGGATAAAAGAGCAGTTAGAGGAATTAAATCCTGCAAACACTACTTTTATTGAAGAGAGTAAAAGGTTGCTCAATGCATTAAAGTTTCAACATGAGTCGTTGATGAGAAAACTCGCTGTTCTAGATAATTTGGCCGGCGTAGATGAAGAAACGAAAGCTAAAAGGAAGTCCTTAGTAGGCAAAGTCTCATCAATGTTAGATGAAATCGACAACCTTTTAAAGCAAATACAAGAAGCATTAGAAAAACAAGAAAGTAATAAGAAGTTGCTAGTTAACCCTACAGGAAAGGGTATACGTAACGATAGTGGAGGTTTAGGGCATTTCGGTGCTCCTAGGGGGATTGATAGTAAAGGGGAGAAGAGATTTCATGAAGGGTTAGATATTAGTGCAATTGTAGGGCAAGATGTTGTAGCTCCTTTTGATGGAAAGGTTAAGAATATGATAGGTAATGTAACTAAAAAACCTATGGTACAAATTTATCCTACAAATACAACCTTCCCCTTTGAGCGGCTGGAAATTTTATACGTTGACAAATTAGAAGAGATACAATGGGGTGTTTTTCGATATGTTCAGGCGGGTGACATTATAGGAACTGCTGCAAACTTGGGAAAGTGGTATTCTTCTAAAGTTGGTAATCACATACATGTACAGATATTTAAAAAAGATGGAATTAACCGAATTGATCCTAAACCGTTCTTTTTTAAAGATTGAATAAAAACTAAATGAAAAATTTACTGAAACTCTTACTGTTAATAATATTAATTAATAGTAGTCAATGTACAAGTGACCTATCCAATCACTTAGAAGGACATTGGATGAGTATGGATGATCTGGATTGTCCAGATATAATCTTTTTCCATAAAAGTGGACGGTATATTGTTTTTAATGATTGTGGAAGTGATAATTTACTTTCTATATCAGAGAAAGGACATTGGGAATTTTCTAATAAAAAACTTGTTTTAAAAAATAGAGAATTTATAAGTCGATTCTCAGATTTTAGGAACCACCATGGTAATAATTTGCAATTAAATTTTAGTATAAAATTTGACTCCAAAAACAAAGAATTTGATTTAGATCAAGGACAAGGTAGATACATTGAGACGTACAGAAAAATTTATACTTTCCCTAAGATAATGGAAGTGTATAGTGGATTTGAGCCTCAAGTAAAGAGTATAAAATTATCCTCGTCAGGAACAAAAACATTATTAAAATTGAGTTATAAGTTTTTCCATTATACTACAATGAAATGTCCAGTCGAACTTATAATAGAAGATCAAGCAGGACATGTATTATTACATAAGGAGCTCATCTTTACAGATGATGTAAAAAAAGAAGAACTTTTACTAGCAGACAAAACAGAAGTATTTGGCTTAGAGGAACTTATTTTTAGAATAAACCCAAAAGAAAATGGACAGTGGGAACTAAAAGCTAAGCTTTATTAATAAATACTTAATGTAAAGTTTTATGTCTTCAAGAAATTGTATAAACTAAAAGGGAATCCACTCGCCCTGTTGGTGCTTGGTTCCACAAAACATATATGCCAGGGGCGGCCTTGTGGCCTCTAGCAGCTCTTACATCCCCTAAAGCAGATATTGTTCCTCTGGAAATAGTCGAGAAGTTAATATATAAGTATAAGTGTACAAAGCTTATACTTGATTATAATGCTTTGCCGTTGATTTACGACGACAAACATTGTCATTTACAATTGCCAAACAAAAAGATATATGGTGGAAAATACTAATAAACAAATATTATTGATTGCCAAGGATTTCAAGATCCTCAGTCTAATTTTTCTTTGTATAGCTGTTCAAAGTTATAAAGTATATGCAAAAGAGCAAAAGTATGACTTACCGTATCCAGCAGAGCTTGTAGAATTGGCACATAGTTTAGATATGGAAGTTATAGAAGAAGAAAAGTACTGGGAAGGCATTATAACATATGGTGGACAAGGGTTGCCCTATCTTTTTAATGTAAAAACAGAAGTATCTCCAGGACAAGATAAACCGCCTGCGAATGTAATATTTTGGTGTGAAAAAAAAGATAAGCGAAAGTGTTTGGTTTATGCAGAAGATAACCATAGTCGGCAGGACCGATATACCTATGAAGTAAAACTTATATTAAGCAGGTCAGAGATGGTTGGGCATGACTATTACGAAATTGAGGGAAGTTATGGTATGGTGATATATAATAATAGCCTAGGTATAGATAAAGATTTATCTCATTTCTATTATTTAGATAATACAAGTGAGCATGGGCCTAAAGGTGAGTACCCTGTTGCTTCCAACGGATGGCTACCCATTATAATGTATCAAGATAGTTCTATTGTTGTATTGTATTTATATAAAGGGCGCTGGTTGCAACATGTATGGATAGATGAATAGACAAATAAGAATCTAAACCACTACAGAGCTTGTAAATAAGTATTACTTGAAATTATTTTATTATCGAATAAATAAGATGATGTTAGAATTAATCAAAAAAAGCTACAAATTAATTATTTTATTAGCCTTTGGGCTCGTTTCTTGTTTTATAGAGGCTAACGCTGCTAAAACAGAAACGCAGGGTTATAATTTGCCATACCCTAAGCGATTAATAGAATTGGCAAAAAGTATAGATGCAGAGCCTATAGCAGGAGATAAGTTTCTGCATAGCCTTCGTGCAAACAATGGCCAAGGATTGCCTTATATTTTTAGCCGAGCAGAAATAATAAAAGATGGACAAACTAGTGCAGCTTATGCTATACTGTTTTGGTGCCGAAGAGACAACCAAGTATTTTTGGTATATGCAATTGATGAATCAGAGCCGTATAGTAAAAAGTGTAACTATGTAGTAAAAGAAATTATACCTTACTCTGATCTATTTGGGTATGATGCAACTAGTTCTTCTACTTACGGCATGATTGCATATGATGATATTTTAGGCGTTACTATAGAACTTTCAAATTTTACTTATTTAGATAATCCTAAAGAATATGGACCTAAAAATATATATCCTACCTATTTAAATGGTTTTTCACCAATTATAATACATCAAGATAACTTTACACTAGTGCTCTATCGTTATAAGAATAAATGGTTAAAATATATAAAAGTTGATGTATAATCAATGTTGATTTGGTGTCAGGAGTTATCTCATGACAGTCAATGAAACAAGCGCGGGAAGACCCAGCAGCTTATGAAGCACGGATACAGGCTGTTCTGGAAGTAAAAAGAAGACATGAACTCTTTCGTCGAACATTTGATGCTGAGAATTATCATTTAGGCCAGGCTAAGGCTTTAGGGTATGTATCAGCAGAGCTAATACAATTGATTTTTGGTGGAGAGATTATCAAAGGTGCCACTAAAGGTATTACTAAGGGTGCTCAGTTCATTAAGAGAGTTCAGCAAGGGGCTGGGGTAGGAGACTCGGTGGCAGAGGGGGTGAAGGTGGCTGAAGGGGTTGCTAAAATTGATTTGTTGAATAAAGAGAAGCAATTTAAAACAGCATATGAAATTGCTAAATCAGGGGGTAAGCATGCTGGTATGTATAGAAGAGCATACAATTGACTGACAAGCAGCTAGAAAAAGCTCTTAAGTCTCTAGAAAAAAGTATAGAAAAGCATAAAAACTTAATAAAAGAACCAGCAAGATACCTAAAAGAATATGTAAAAGACTTCGAAGGGCCATGGGGTATGTTAAGAGCTGAAAGAAGGCGAGCTTTGATAGAAAAGATTTGGCCGCAAGAGATAAAGAATTTTGAAGAACAGAGGGAAATTGTTAAAGGTATTCTAAATAGCAGGAAATGATAGATATGAGAAAATCAGAGAAAACCTCAGATAGATATAAATGGTATATATATGAAGTTATAGCCCAATTAAAGGAAGCTTATGAGCAAACTAATGAATATTTAAGAAATTCTTCTTTTGAAAATGATAGTGAAAAAGTGTTTATAAGCGGTATGGGAATGGGGTATTATCATGCTTTAGAAAAATTTAGAAATCAGGCAGAAATATTCTCAATCCACCTAAACGAAATAGGTTTGGAAGAGGAAATTAAAATAAGTTAATCTAATCTTAAAATTGAAGAGAATAAATTATTCTTTAATAGTTTACATATTGAGGATTCTTCTGCTGGAAAAGTTAGTGGAAAATCACTTTTAAAAATTGCAAAAGGTTTATGTAAGCACTATGAGATTAAAGAATTAATTGTACAAGGAGAATGTAGGATTACAGGTAGATGTATAAGAAAAGTTCCTACCCTAATAACCATAAAAGTTAATTAAGCAATGGCTAAAGTTATTATGAAATCTTGGCGTGAAGGATTAAGAAAAATATCCTTAACGCATCTTCAAATGGAACTACTTAATAAATCATTAAAAGAATCTAAAGAGAACGTTGACTTATTATTAGATGGCCAGGAAGTAAATTTATTAATTGATGATTTAGATATTGCAAAAGAATTTCAGCGGAGGGCAAATGAACTCGGTGTAGAATGCATTGTCGAAACTTAATTCTGAAAAAAGTATTCATAGAATAATTAAGCACTCTTGCAGCATACATTTGTCACATAGAATTACCATTTAAGCCAAGATAAGTGGCTAGGTTACATTCTAGCAGAGGTGGCAACTGCTCTTTGGTGGCCAAATAGTTAAGGGTACTCAGTTTATTAAGAGGGTTCAGCAAGAGGCTGCTGGGATAGATGAAGTTATGAAAGCCGCTCAAGGGGTACTTCCACGCTCCGAGCCAATAATAATAATAAGAAGCGCTGGAGCTGCCTCGAGGGCTGAAATGTTAGCTAAGAAATTAAAGCTAAATATTAATAATCCAATCACTAGGCAAGTTCTCAATAGTTTAGATGATACTGTAGAACCATTTATAACCCAATTTAGAAAATCTTCAATTAGGTCTGAGTTACCGGGTGAGTTTTTAAATCAAACAGTTGAACAGGCTTTAAGAAGTGTGAATACAACTGTGAGAAAATTGTTAATCGATAGTATTTTTGTTAAATAATAATAATGGAAAAAGATAAAACCATAATGGCTCTTATAGCAAGGTTAAAATTAAGTATCAATTTTGCTTTGGTAGAAATTGTTGATTATTGGGAGCCAGACCTTTGTGCTATTGGTGTAAAGCGAAAAGACAAGCTTGTTTATGTTTCTACTTATAATTATATAAATGAGAAACTGATTTTATATGATTATGATTTAGAATTAGTTTCTGACAATAATCAAATAAGAGTGGTTAAAGAATCAAGAAGGGTATCAGAGGATAACCTTATTGATGAAATAAAAGATTTCTTAGGCGCTGTATAAAAAGGCGCTGTATAAAAAGCTAAAAAGGAGCTATAAAAGCCGTTTAAGTATTATTGTAATCACAGCAATTTTAATATGAGTTTTAGAAAATTGATGTACAATTAGTATAGGTTATAGCAATAGGATGTGTTGAAATTATGGTATTACTTTCCTGATTTTTAGATAGAAAAACTATAGGGTAAGTTTATAGTAATAGGATTAGTCTAATTCCATTTTTCTTTAAGAAATAACATAATTATGAAAACTATACTTAATAGTCTACTATTTCTACTTATAAGTGTTACTCCTAGTAAGTGTGCTAATAATTTATTTGAACAACTACAAGGTAAGTGGATGAGTATAGATGATATGGATTGTCCGGATGTAATCTTATTCCATAAAAGTGGTCGCTACGTTATCTTGAATGATTGTGGCAGCACACATCCTTGGGTGCCTATTGTAGAAAGGGGTAGTTGGGAGATAAAAAATAAGAATAAGATATTTTTAAAAAGTAGAGAATTTGTTATAGGGAATACTGAACTGGGAGGGAATAATGCAGAGTTTAGAATTTATCATGGGGCTGATTCTATATTAATGTTAGAAATTGGAAATATATCTAAGCAGCATTTAACCTTAGATTTTTATAAAGATGGAGAGAAATATAGAGATGATTACAAAAGAATTAAGCTTCCTTCTAAAATGATGTGCCGTTATATAGGCTTCAAATCAGAAGCTAAAAGACTAAAACTGCCTTCTTCGGGAGGTAGAACTTTATTAAAGCTGAATTACAAATTATTTCATTCTGGAGTACATGATAGTAATCCTAGTGAGCTCATAGTGGAAGACCAGGCTGGACATGAGTTATGGAGAAAAACAGTAGTGTTTAAACAAAAAAAAGAGATAGAAGAGATATTATTAGCTGATAAACAAGAAGTAATAAACCTTAACACACTTATTTTTAAGGTAAAGACAAAAGATGATGTTTATTGGGAATTAAAAGCTAAGCTGTATTAGATAGAGTGCTATAATACATATATAATGTTGAGTGTGGATGCATAGTGTTGAATAGGTTATAAAAAAGTATCTTAAAAAGCGCACAGTCTAACTTATAAGTGCTAATTGTCTGGAGGTTTTATGATGATCTAACAGCGAATCCATAGATAGCTTAAAAATACTTTTTGTAAAGTCACTCCAAATATTTTTCTGGTCTAATTTCAGATACCCTCAACCTGATACTGAAGCGAGTAGTGCAGCTCATATAAAAGAAAAAAGTAAGGAGCAGGAAATAGAAAAGCAACATAAGGAGTTTAAAGAACAAATGCGAGAATTATTTTTTGAACTCTACAGGAAAGAGTATATGCAATGATAGAAAGGTTTAGGGCATTTTGAAGCTAGGGGTGTTAGAAGACATAAAGGTGATGCAGTTAGCCAATCAATAAGCCCAACTCTTGGTATGCAGATGATGTAGGTTCACATATTCATTTACAAACGAAGCTTAATGGTAAATGGGTTAATCCGGCACACCTTATTTCCCAGGGCTAATCCAAAGTAAACTCATTATGAAGGCAATAGTAAAAGTAATTTTGTTTATTGTTATGACCAGCTCTACCGCTTGCTTTCAGTCGGTAGAAGAAAAGTTGGTAGGAAGTTGGGGGTTAAACTCTAATTATGAATCCCCAGATATTATCATTTTTAGGTCAGACCATAAGTACTTTGTATATAATTCAAATAGCGTAGACACTGAATCCCTAGGACTAACAGAAAATTTAAAAAGTGATGATATTTTAATTGATGATTCCTATACTTCTATGACAGAAAAAGGTGCTTGGATCTATAACAATGCTACAAAGGTACTGACCTTGAAGAAAAGGAATATACTTGAAAAATGGACAGATTTTAGTGAGGTGTATGGAAAATCGGAGGAGCTTAAATTTTATTTAAAGCAGATAACAAGGAATAAAATTAAGCTTTGTTTTGCTGATAAAGGAAAGCAATTTTGTGAAGAATATACAAGGGATTGGCGAGCTAATAATGGCGAAAAAATATTTTACCGAGAAATAAGCAAAAAATATGCTGGTGTTGGCAATAGAATAGAGGAAATATTCCTAACGGGCTATGAGACAGAGCTAAAATTAAACTATGTATTGTATAGAGAATTTGGCAAGCTGGTTATCGAAGATGAAACTGGAGAAGTATTGTTTTTAACTGAGATAACAGAAGTTAATGAGAGGGGAAAAAAAGAAATAGATTTGCGAGGCGTAACAAAACTTGTTTTCAAAGTAGAAAGTAGTAAGGAAACTTGCCATTGGGAGATAGGGGTAGAAATCAAATAACAAATGTGTGTTAACTTGCTGTCAGAAGTTATCTCCTGGCAGCCAATAAACTAGCATTCAAGGTATAGAATCATTAGTGAAGTGGGAAGACAAGTTGGGTATTAAAGAAGGAAAGTTTTGTTTGATGAAATAATGCAAGTGTGGGAAGACTTAGTAGATTATAAGCTGCGGATGTTAGCTATTAAAGAGATTAAAAAAAACATGAGCTCTCTCTCCGTGCATTTGATGCTGAGAATTATCATTTAGGCCAGGTTAAGGCATTTGGGTATATACCAGCAGAGCTAATACAGTTGCTCTTTAGTGAGCAGATATTCAAAGGCGCTACAAAAGGGCGTACCAAGGGTATTCAGTTTATTAAGAGGCTCCAGCAGGAGCTGAAGTAGAGAAGGTGGTAGTAGGAGGGGTAAAGGTAGTTGAAGAGGCTGCTAAGGCGGGGGCTAATCTTACAAAGGCACAGTTAAAGTCTATCTCTTCACTTGAAAGCCAGGTATCTAAACATGAAGCTAAACTTGCGGAGTATATAAAAGACCCTATGAGATTTGATAATAAAGGATTTCTTAAAAATGCTCCAAATGAGGTGGTAAGGCAGAAAATCATCCAATCAAGGGTTAATCATCTTCAGCAAGAGATTAATGCATTCCGAGACAATATTCAAAAAATCATTAATGGGAAATAACTATGAAAGTAAAAATTGATGATATAGAAAAAGTTGCTTCACTTCTCCTTTCAAAACTTAAAGAAAGTAAAGGAAATGAAATTGAATTAAATAATGATTTCTACTGGGATATTTCCGAAGAAGAATTATACAATCCATACCAGGACCCTAAAAACATTACCTTAGGTCAGTTGTCAGATGATTTGGAAGAGATACAACGACTTATTAAGTCAGATGATGCAATTACTTATGATTTAAAGAGGCTTGCATCTATTCTAAAGGCATTAAGCATTGAAAACCAAACGGCATTTTGAGAGGATTCAGTTTTTGTGAAAAAAGGTTGAGCTAACCTAAGGAAAGTCTATAACACTTCATTTGGTGAGGCAAAACAAGCCTGGGAAGACTCAGTAGATTACAAGATGCGGATGTTAGCTATTAAAGAGATTAAAAAAAGACATGAACTTTTTCGTCGAGCATTTGATGTTGAGAATTATCATTTAGAATAAAATAAGGCACCAGAGCATATATTGCCAGAGTTGATTCAATTTTGAATATCATCTGGTTACTCGCCTTTAGAATTAAGTATGGATTTTATATAATCCAAGAGAGTGGTAATAATATTCAAACATGAAAAAAATCCTTTTAATTTGTTTAATAATTACCGCTATAATAGGGCTTATTTACAGTTATTTTAATAATAACCAGATTTTAGTAAAACAGGATGATATAACTGAAGTTATTTCTGGTATCCGGAAAGAGTATAAAAAAGTCAATGCAGATAACAACCTAACTGTTATTGAAAAAGGACTAATAGGTTTATCAACAGAAGGAGGAACGTTGTTATGCTATTATGATAAGAACAGGAACTTAGAAAAGGCTGTTACAACTTTTTATGGAGAGATGGGCAAAACGATAATAGAATATTACTATAAAAATAAGAACCTCATATTTTGCTTTCAACAACAGATTTATTATGACCAACCTATCTATATGGAGGGTTTTAAGGTAGACAAAATTGAAGAAGATAGATATTATTTCCATAACCAAAATCTAATTAAATGGATCGATAACAAAAAGGTTAATAGAAATATAAACAATCAGGAAACAGAAAAGGTAGCTAAGGAGTTAATTTTAGAAGCAAGTGCGATTTTAGAGGGAGTATATGAATAGTAAAAACTTTATTTAGGAAGAAAATCATCTTTGGGAAATCAATATAAATGAGGATGTGTTATACATACTGTAAGATTTCAAAAATAATGGAGCATTGGATTTAAAATTCGAAGATTGCATCATCCCACCATTTTAAGATAAATTAATGTAAACCAGTTTCTTGAAGAGAGTTGAGCTAACCTAAGAAAATTCTTCATTCAATAAGGTAGCATGAGAGAGCTAAAGGATTATAAAGTACATATGCAGGCTATGTATAAAGGAAAAAGAGAGGCATGTACTATTCGTCATACGTTCGATATTGGCGTCTACCACTTAGAGCAACATAAGTCGCCGGGACAATACTAATATAGTCAATATAATTACTCTTTGGTTGCCAGGTGATTAAAGAGATAAGTATATAAGAAATATATACAAAAACCAATAAGCTAGAAAGTAATTGATATAATCTAAATTATAATACCCTACTACTGCTAGAGACCATCATAAAAATACGTAACTTTGCAACGAGTAAAACTACGTATATTTTTGAAGTGAAGCGAAGAAAAACATTTACCAACTGGCTTATTACCCGTCATCAGGTGGTTATTCGTAATGAGGAAAACCTAGCTGAAAAAACTACCTTTAGTTTTAGCTATGCTAAACTTATTACGTTAGGTTGTTTTACATTAATACTCTTCATTTCACTTAGCTTAGCATTATCTCGTACTATTTTAGGCAAGTGGCTAAATCCTGCTTATATAGAGCAAGAAAATACCAATAAGCTAATACAATTGTATACTGCTTTAGAAAAATTAGAAGAGAGGAACGCCCAACAGGATAAATTTATCAAGCTTTTTCAAGGCATTATAGAAGAAAAGGGAGACGCAGTATATAAGCTAGAGGACTCGAATACCAGCAAACAGTTCAATAGTAATAACCCAACTAAGCTGGAAACCAAGGATATTTTAGAATCTGTGGAAGTGGATGATAATTTTGCTCCTTTGCACAACCAAGCAGAAGAGGGAAATACATCTTACCTTGCAGCCACTTCTTATAAAGTTGCTACAAGTCTGCCTGAGCTCTTTCTTTTTACACCGCTCGAAGGCGTTATTACTACACCCTTTGATCCAAAAATTGAGCATTATGGATTAGATATTGTAGGTAAAGAAAATGAGCCCATTAAATGCATAGCTGATGGTATGGTAATACTATCCACTTGGACTGTAGAGACAGGATGGGTTATTATAGTACAACATAGTAAAAATTTAGTATCGGTATATAAGCACAATGCTACCTTATTTAAGAAGGCAGGCAGCTTTGTAAAGAGTGGTGAAGTGATAGCCATTATGGGAAATTCAGGAGAGTTGACTACAGGTCCTCATTTACATTTTGAACTATGGTATGGTGGAAATGCTGTAAATCCTCAAGATTTTATACCATTTTAACAAAAGATATTAGATATTGACAATATAAATTATCAATAATCATGTTTAGCAAAAGCAAAAAAGAAATGCAAACAGTAGAAATTAACAATTCAAGCAACATCATAGGAAAAGGTACAACCTTAGAAGGAAATTTAACCACTGCTGGTAATATTAGAATAGAAGGTAAGCTAATTGGCTCGGTTAATACTAAAGCCAAGCTGGTACTAGGTACTACTTCATGGGTAAAAGGTAATATTGTAGCACAGAATGCTGAGGTAGCAGGGGAAGTACAGGGAACTATTGAAGTATCTGGTTTGCTTATACTTAAACCTACGGCAGTTATACAAGGAGACATTATTACCAATAAATTAGTTTTTGAGGAAGGAGCTAAGTTTAATGGGAAATGTAAAATGGATACTGCTGAACAATCGGCTAATACCAAAGACACAACAGCTACTTGGAAATCAAATGGTAGCTTTTTCGGTAAAAAATCAGAATCACAACCAGTAGAAAATGTTGCCAAAGAACAACAACAAGCCTCTTCATAATTATTTACAATATGCCAGCTTAGGTATACAGATGGTAGTTGTTATGGGGGGGTCTACATGGATAGGTTTAAGCTTAGACAAATATCTGGAATTACACTTTCCTATTTTCTTGTGCTTATTCTCAGTAGGTTCTACTGTGCTAACCATGTATATAACCATAAAAAAACTGCTATGGCATATATCTAAGTATAAAGAAAAGGTTGAACAAAAAAATGAGTAACTCATGTTACACAAAACCAGAGGTCTACTTCCTATTTTAACTGTAAATCTTGTTTTTTACTAAGAATTTACCGTTGGATCAGGTAAATTGATAAGCTTTAGGGTAGGAGAAGGTATGTAAGTCATGGCAAACTCATACGAAGCCACCTATAATTTATAATGGGTTGAGTTATTTCTTAGTAATTATTTTGTAACTGAATAATTACGTCCCTTGTTGATGTATCCCTTAATGAGCCAAGTTCATTGTGAATGATAATAAAGCAATTTAGAAGGACAACTGTTTTCATAAATTGCTATCATGGACTTACGATGTGTGTCAGGGAGTAAAGAAGGTTAGTGCTAATAAATAGAAAGATTTTGTTTAGTTGCCGAAAACTTAAAGTAATGTAGTTCCTTTAAATCTCCGGATACATTTTTTATAGGCGTTTACGCATCTGCACCCTTTAAATTTATCCAAAAACACATATTTTGTTAACTAAGCAACCCACAGAAGCATGCTTTGTGGTTGGTATAGAGAGGGTTTTTGTGGTTACTTGGCGGCTAATCTCGTAGAACCAAGTACCCTTTTTTAGTCAGAAACAGCAATTTTGTTTTGGGTAGTTACGTGAACGGGTACATTTTTTGCTATCCTAGCTTACTAAGATATATGCATTACCTTAATAAAGAAATATATTGTTATTTGTAAGCTGACCGCTTCTTAACTAAAAACTTTCTCTTCAAGTTCCTGTAGGCTCATTTGAGTGGCTTCAAGAGCTAAAGAGTTTACTACGTTCCAATGAGGATTTAATTTCTTTCTAATTAATCCAAGCATCTTAGGAGTAGCTACAAGAATCAACGATTCATAGTGTTGCTCTTGCATGTAATGGTTTAAAGTATCCATTATTTTCTTAACAAAAGCTTGACTCTCACTTTCTTTGTGGTCAGTATGAGGGTCATAAAAATTGAGCCCTCCGATGGTACGCCCATTTCTTTTAGGATCAGGTTCGTGGGTATCTAAATCTTCATTAGTCATCTCTAAGATAATGCGGTGAAGTCTTTTTTGTTCTCCAACAACAAAATGGGCTTTTGCAGCATCTGCAACAATAACAAGTTTACGGTCCATAATTATCTCATGTAGATTGTATACTGTATAAGCAAAATAGCAATATTGTTTTAATAATTACATATATAACAAAGTTTAATTTTAAAGAAATTTATTGGTAGCCATAATGTCCCTCCCAAGACAAAAGTAATATTGTCCCTTTTCCTGTTATTTTATATATGAGCCTATCTTTATGATTTAATCGACGAGAAATACAGCCTCTGTATCCTTTGTATGAGTGTTTTAAAATCTCTGGCTTTCCACTGCCTGTTGTTTTCCAAGTGTGCAGTTGTATATCTGCTAAAACCTTTTCAATATTATTTTTATTTTCTTCTTTTTCTCTAAAAGACAAAAATTCTTTTTCTTGTTTTTCATCTAAGAAACTTAGTTTAGTAGGAACTATATTTTCTTTTGGGGCAATTGGTTGATGAGGATTACTTTCTAAAATATTTGCTTTAATATAAGTAAGCCTACGGGCCTTCTTTTTTTCTTTCCTTTTTCGTTTATTACCTTCTATATACTGTTGTGAATGTTTGTTTTTCTGTTTTAGTTTTCGATATATGCTGGATGTAGCTGGTGCTAGAGAATGGGAAGGTTCTTGCATTCGTTGTGTAGATGTACCTTCAGTAGATGTAGAGCAGTCAGATGTTGAAAGATGAGAAATTTCTTGTATAGGTGTATCTTCAGTAGATGTAGAGCAATCAGGGTTTATAGGAGAGTTAGTTTCCTTGTCTTGTTCTACTATTACCTCAGAAGTTGTTGATTGTACAAATTCTGTTTCTTTTGAAGTTTCTTCGGTATCTACTGGCCCAACCGTATGGTCGTACATTTGTTCTAAATGCCCCTCTGTTTCTTTAATAAGCTCTTCAATTCTTTCTTCATCAGTTCCATAAAACAAAGCCTGTTGGAAAAATATTGAAGCTTCTACAAAGTCTTTGAGATAATAAGCTTTAAGACCTTTAAAATAGTAAATATTGCCCTTTGATGTTGATAATACAACAAGTGGAGACTTTGGTAACCTGGAAAGCGAGTCGTCAACTTCTTGTATTGTTGCTTGGATAGCCTCTTTTTGTTCTGATTTAGAAGCAGTATGAATAAGATTTTGTTGGTACAAGCGTATAATCTCCAATTTTGCTTCAACTGATGTTGACTTTACATAATACTTTAATGCTTTTTCATACTTATTTTCTTCTTTCTTTATGTTAATATAACCGTCTTCATATAATGTTGCGAGCATGTAAAAAGACTCTGGTAATGCTGCTTGTTTAAGATAATATTTTGCTTTTAGATAGTTTGGCTTTTGATGGTTAGAATCTATATCTATTTCCTTGTAAATTAAGCCAAGGCAATACAAACATATAGCTTTCTTATCAGTTGGAGTATGCCCCAAATTTATAATATCTCTAAAGTATTTTGCTGCTAATTGGTAATTGTTTCTCCCATCTATCTTGCCAATATAACCTCCCATATATAATGTGCCCAACATAAATGCAGCCTCTATAGATCCCTCTTTAATAGCTTTTTTACAATAATATGCTGTTAGCTTATAATTGGGCGCAGAAGTCTTTTTCCCTATATGCCCTAATAAATAGAGGTTTGCTAGCTGGTGATATGCTTCACCAGTGTTGCAGCGCTCTAAGTAATATTTGGCTTTTTCATAGTCTGGTTGCTGGTCATAAGCCCCTGAGAAAATAGAGCTTAAAGCATGTATACTTTTTGTTGTGCCAGCTAACTCAAGATATTTTATTGCTTGTGAGTAATTATTCTTATCATTAACTTTTCCTATCAAACCTGTTAAATACATACAACCAAGGTTGTAATAAGACTCAGGCATTCTAGCTTTCTTATAATATGTTGCAGCTAATTGATAATTAGGTTTTTTATCAAGTCCATCGCCACTGGCATTCGAATAACCATGATAATGTAGCCAACCTAAGCTTAGAAGGGCTGCAGGTACTTCTTGGCATTGTAAATAATATTCTTCTGCTTTTTGATATTTCTTCTGATCTTCATATACATTTCCCTTTTTAAATAAATTGCATATATTAGTACGTAACACCGACTCTTCCTTAGAACTCTCCACTTCTAAATTTAATCCTTTATTAAATTGTTCCAACTGCCTTATCTTTAGGTCAGATTCTTCTTCATCAAGGTACGGTTCTACAACTCTACTTTTATAGAAGTGTATTAATTGAGGTAGACGTAATAGTTTATCTATTAGGCTAGTTATATCGGCAGGATGATATATAAAAATTCTTTCGTAAACTTGATGCCCTTGTTCAATTAGAGCTTGGAGTTTTTTATAAGCATGAGAATTATAAGCCCCTGCAGTGTTTTGAAACCATCCATTTTGAAAAGATAACACATACCATCTTATGGCTAAATCTAGATTGTTCTGATGTTCACAGATTTCACCTATGCGAAACATAGCTAGTGTATTACCGAAACTGGCTACATGCATGAAAGTATTTAATACTTTGTTAATATTTTGTCTATTATTATAAAAGTCTGGTGATTGCATCGCTATTAATGCATTTTTAAAATCTTCTTTATCTTTATCATTTTTAAGAGTGTATTTAACAGAAACATTAGGTAGTTTGCTTGGGTGAGGTAATACTACACTACATATTTTTGTTGAAGGCTTTTGAGTTTGTACTGTTACATTTCTTGGTAATGAAGACTTTTGCTTGGTTGTTATACTTGTTGAATTATCCCTTTTTTTGTTTTTTCCTTTTCCTCCACCTAAAATACTAGCTTCCCCTATCAATATACTCCCTGGGGTTGCCGATCTGTTAAGTGTTACATGCAGATATCTTTTTCTTACCACTGTATTACATTCAACTAGGTTATGTATATCAATTTTCGGCATTATATATACAGGTAAAGTTTGGGTGAGATTAGGATCTCCTTTGTCATATATTATACCATATAGTTCTCCGGTAGTTGCATAGTATAGCTTATATAACTGATGACCTTCATATGCTATCCAATTCAAAGGTTTGTTTACTAACTGTGTCATTTCATATGCGTTTGCATTTAATGTATGTTGTTGGCCGGTCGTTAGTTCTACTTTTCTTAGTGTAAACGATTGTAATTGTTCAGAATTGCTATTAATGATTGAATATTCTTCTGACTCATTTACTTGTGTATCTATCAATAATTGGCTGTTTTTTAGCTCTCCTGCATTAACGTTTGGCTTTTCTATATTGCAGCTTGCTAGCAATAGGTTGGTTAATAAAAAACTGACAACTGCCTGCTTAAAATGATAACTTGTTTTGTTCACGATAAACTTATGCAAAGGTTTTTGTAACGAATTCAATTAATTAAGTACACGAACATGCATACTATACCCAGCCAACCATAGCAGATAAGTTTTTTACCTGGCTATATGGAAAGTGTATGACTTACTTACTAATTGTATATAGTTTGTTTAAGTTTGGACCCTATTATTTTGGACCCTTGTTGATGTTAATAGGTATTTTTTTTGTTTCTCTCTCATGATAAAAAAGAGTTTTTCATCACCTTATTAATGTTAAATTCTTTGATTTAGCTAAGACGTGACGCAAAGGTAACTATTTTTATGTTACAAACAAGCATTATGGGTAGATTTTGTGTATTATTTTACACTATTGTTACCCGATATTGGTATTTCTAATATTTACTTTTATGTAGGTGGGTTGGATATTCAGTTATGTATTCAGCTTTTATAATAGGTATTTCTTATAAATGGCTGTTAATGGATTGACTTATATTAGTGAACTTTAAACTTTTAATAATTAGTTAAGCAAAAGCTTTATATTTATTAGCATTAACCATTTTAACTCGTATATATAACACACATTGTGAGGCTTATAAAGATAAATAAAGGTAGGTGTGCCAATTTAGGAAAAATAGCTATTCCTCTCGATTGCTTCACTATTTTTCGCAACGGCCGTGTGTTATTACGAGTTATACCAATGAGTGTGCATAGCAATCTAGGTAAAACATATTTATATGTAACTAGTACCTTGAGTTAACAATAATTTTTTAGAAGAGGCATTGTAAAACTTTTAAGTAGTCATTCCCTTGCCATCTAATACCATTTGTGGTTCGTCCATAAGTGCTGGTCTAATTCTGCGTATCTCTACAGGAATAACGTAGACTTGTGTTAATCCTTTAGTATCAGCCTCCCAGCTTGCAGATCCATAATGTGCATCTATAATTTGCTCGTTTTCTGCTCTAGCTAGATCCTCTATATGTTTAGGTAAAAATATGTTAACAGGCTCTATTACCTCATAGCTATTCTTCTTAGCCGACGGTTGATCAACAGTGGTAAACATAAATTGTATAGCTGGCAATTTTTTAGCATAGTTAGGAATAAAAGGAATATCATATACTAAACTTGCATCTTCTACAATCAATCTAATAGGCTTATTATCTTGATTTTTCTCCTGAATAGAACGTAGACTATTATAAAGCAACTTTTGTATAAGTTTAGGATCGCACTGTATAGTTCTTTGCTGGGTTTGTGGCTGAACCGTAACCTTAGGACGCGGTTGTAAATCTATCATGTCTAAATTGTCTAGCGTAGCATCTAAAAAGTCTGTGAGATCTACTTTCTGTACATCTAAACGCATATGTTCTTTGAAACGATAGATAGTTTCTGCCAAATATTCTCCTGCTTGCTGCTGCTTAGCCAAAAGAGTTAACACATCTTCCATAAAAGCTTTTGCTTGTTCTGCATTTTGTACTTGTTTAGCATCTTCTATAAGCTCTTTTCCCCTTTGATAAAGCAACATGAATCCCTCTACACAATCAGTAGACAAAGCATTTGAGAAGCGTTCTCGGTACTCTAAAGCAATTTTTAGTTTTTCATCGCGCTCTGCTTGGAGAAGTTTAAGATATTCATTGCGGCTTGCTAGTTGTTTTTGTGCTTGTTTATGTTTGAAGATGGCTAATAGAAAACTACTTAAAAGCAATAGGCCATATAAGATTTTAAATTGTAGGGTTCCAAAGTCATTGGACGTAGAAGGTGCTGAAGCAAATAGTTTAAAGATATTGGTAGCTATAATAACTCCTGAGAAGACCATGGTAACAACGAAAGGCCAATCAAATAGTAAGAATGCCATAACGATGTTAAGCAGAAAGATCATAGTTTGAAAGGTATGGAAACCACTCATGAGTACCAGCCAAGTACCAACACCGAAAAGCACATAAAAAACACTGAGTGGCCAAGCCCAAGTTATAAACCATTTATTTTTAAAAATAGGAGGCCATAGGGGATAGGTTAATAGACCTGTACTGATAAATAGTACACTTTGACCAATGATGTGGTAAAGCTTAGCATGGTTGGTTTGTATTTCTTCGGGTACTGTATAAAAGGAAGCATAAGTAGCAGCAATTACATAGATTCCAAAAATTGTTAAAAGGTATTCTTGGTTGGGAAAAGTTTTTTGTAAGTATTGTACTAAGCTAAATTCTTTAAAATCTTTTTTAAATCTTTTCCAAGCTTTACGACGATTTTCTCGTGCTTCTAGCAAGGGTTCTGGTTCACGTACACCTACCCAGCCACCTGGCTGTTTAAGGATATAGTGGCTGCCTAATAAACCTATTAAATTAGCGACAATACCAGGTGTAATACTATCGACTTCCTTAAAGATAAAAGGGAAGGCCACTACAGTAACAAACCCCATCCCCATACCTGTAAGTACAGATAATGTGGTGCTTCTAAAGCCTAATATGGCCATCAATAAGGGTACGGTAACAATTGGCATATATAGGCTATTAGCAAATTGAAGCAGCTCCAGTAATCCTTTAAATTGGAAAGCAAGAATCAAAGCAACTATGCCAGATAAACCACAAAGAATTCTGGCCACCACCACTTCATTTTTAAATTGTAGGCCTAAAGGCTTAGCAATATCATTGGTTAACAAAACAGCCGAAGCATTGAGATAAGAGTCCGCTGTAGACATGGCAAGGGCTAACACTCCTACGCCAATCAGCCCGCGTAATCCACCTGTTGTATAATTATTGATAATATAATTAAAAAGCTTGTCTGGTTCTAAATTTGTGTTGCTGGCTAATAATAAAATAGCTACCCATGCTAAGAATAAGCACACTACTAAGCTAATAAGGGCTGCATAATTAAAAGATCGCCTTATTTGAACTACATCTCGAGCCATGCTGATACGTTGAAATACAACAGGATCAAACCCAGGAATTACGAACCATAAGAACATTGTTAGTGTATCTATGAATTTAGGATGCCAACCAACTACTTGTGACCAGCTAAAATTAGGATTTGTATTGAGTAAAGTTATAACTTGTTTAGGATCTTTGAGTTGATTCCAAATAACTAGCGCTAAGATAGGGATAAACGTGCCAAACGTAAAAAACTGCACTACATCTGTAAATGTAATAGCCCGAATACCTCCTGAAAGAGAATATATGATAACCACCCCAGATGCTATTACAGGCACCCAAACACTTTCTGTAGGAAAGATCAAGGTAATGATTTTACTAATTACTTTAAATTCTATAGCTACTATTGAGGCAATGCTTAATACACCACTAATACCCGTAATAATACGCACACTTTTTCCATATAGCATGCCCATAGCGTCAGCGACAGAAATGCTTTTTAAAAACTCTCGCATCCTTACTGATAATAAGCCGACGAGAAAAAGGCATATACAAGCTCCACTAATAACTATAACGAAGTATAAACCATCCCGATAGGTATACTCTAATATATTAAACACATCTGAGCCCCCTAACCAGCTAACTACAATAGTCGCTGCAAGAGTAGCTGTGGAAAAATCTTTCCTTCCAACTGAATAATCTTGTAGAGAATTTACTCGTCTACTTGAAAATAGACCTATAGCAAGATTAATAATTAAAAAGAAGCCAAAAATTAGCATGTCTATGTTGAGTCCTAACATAATGTATACCCTGTATGTATTAGTAAAGATTCTTAATTTATAATGAATTGTAATAAATGAGGATACAAGAAAGGTAGTTTAATGTATTTAAACAATATGAAACATGCTATTTTGCTTAAAATTTGTACTAAAAATTTGCAGAATGGTACCAGGTAAATGAAAAATTAGTAAATGAATATGCTGATTGCCTGGTTGGTAAGACAATGTTGAGTATGCCCATTAATAACGTTTTATAGCTATTGTGGAGGGGTTTAGTGATGTTTTAGAGATTTTATTTTAGAATTATATACTAGCTACTAAGTAAGCTCATAGTAGTAGATTCTTGAAGTATCATTCCAGCTCATGGGTAAGTGGTCTATATCTTTTAAAGATAATCTTGTGTTTTCAGGTAAGGGAATTAGGCTAATTACACGTAGCCCCTTTTTAAGTTTGCTAAATCTCTGATTAAGTTCTTCCATCAGCTCATTTGAAAAGCATAAAGAAGACATGAAAATTACAGTAGCATCTGAAAATTCTTCATTTCTAATATTGTTATGAATAAATATGAGTGATCGATTACAATGCAATAATCCTTCTTTTCTTAAAAGCTCTAATGCTAGGTCAGCACCTTTATAGCGTTGACTCACCATTTCAATGCCCACACTTTTTTTAATAGGATTTACTAAATACATATATATTACCAGCTTACCTATTCCACATCCTAAATCATAAAATACATCATTGGAAGTTAGCTTAAGCTTTTTTGTTAAAGTCTGCATACCTTCGTAAGTAATTTCTCCATATAATGTATTGTCTACCTTATTTTCTATAATTATATCATCTATATCAAATGTGGAAAAGACCTTTATTCCTTTATACCAGTCTTTTAATTTTTCAATAGCTGCTTGAGAAGATAAACATTTCTTGGTTGCTACATACTCTTTATAACGCTGCATAGCTGAAATAATTAAGATTATACATATACATAAAATGGATAAAATAGTAATAGAGAGCATTTTGTGTTAAAAATTAATGATAATTCTAAATTTAATGTTTATATATTATGTATAGGATGTAAGACTATTACTTAATATACTTGGCACAAAGTACGATATAGCAATTTGTTACACTTCTTTATCTAATATCTTTTTATTTTCATCTATAATTGCTGGCCGAACTCTTCTTAGCGCCACTGGAATGATGTAGGTCTGGGTTATATCTTCATTTTCATTTTCGCAACTTGCATATCCATAATGCGCCTCTATAATTCGTTCGTTTTCTACATTATCTATATCTTCTATATGCTTGGGTAAAAATATATGAACAGTTTCTGGCCCATTATGATTATTAGTTGTGTCCTTTGCTGGTTGCTCAATAGTAGTAAGTATAAATTTTATAGCTGGTATTTCTTTATTATAGTTAGGAATAAATGGTATTTCATAAACTAAATTAGCGTCTTTTACTAAAAGGGTAATAAGCTTATTGGCGTGATTTTTTGCCTGTATGGTTTGCAAACTATTGTATAACAGCTTTTGAATTTGTACAGGATCTATTTCTAATTCTTGATAGTGTGTAAGTTGTTGTAAAGTAATTTTTGGTTGGACTTGTATATTTACCTTATCTAAATTTTCTAGCGCAGTATTTAAGAAATTTGCTAGGTTAACTTTCTCTACATTTAAACGTAAATAGTTTTTAAAAGGGAAAATAGTTTGTGCCAAATATTCGCTAGCTTGCTGTTGTTTAGCTAAAAGTAGTACTGCTTCATTTACTAGATTATTGTATGATGAAGACATTCCTATTTCTTTAAAAGACGTCCAAAGTATTTTGCTTTGCTGGTATAACCAATTAAAGCCTTCTACACAATTAATAGCTAATGTGTGCATAAAGCGCTCTCTATTTTGTAGCGCTTCTTGTAAATGTATAGTTCCTTTAACTTGAAGCATATTAAGGGCCTCGTTACGGCTTACTAATTTTCCTTGTGCTTGCTGATATTTTAATAAGCCTATAAAATTACTGACTAGCAGTAGTCCATATAATATTTTAAAACGCAATGTGCCAAAGTCACCAGGTAGTGTGGGTACTTGTGCATATATTTTAAAAATGTATGTAGCAGTTGTTACACCTATGATTACCATCATGCTTACTAAATGCCAAGGAAGCAATAGAAAACCCATAACCACATTCAAGAGGAATATCATGGTTTGGAAGGTATGGAAACCACTCATGAGTACTAGCCAAGTACCTACTGCAAAAAGCACATAAAAAACACTGAGTGGCCAAGCCCAAGTTATAAACCATTTATTCTTAAAAATAGGAGGCCATAGGGGATAGGTTAGCAAGCCTGTACTAATAAAAAGTACACTCTGGCCAATGACATGATAAAGCTTAGCATAGTTGGTTTGTATTTCTTCAGGTACTGTATAAAAAGAAGCATAAGTAGCAGCAATAACATATACTCCAAAAATGGTCAATAGGTAATCTTGGTTAGGGAAAGTTTTTTGTAAGTATTGTACTAAACTAAATTCTTTAAAGTCTTTTTTAAATCTTCTCCAAGCTTTACGACGATTTTCTCGTGCTTCTAGCAATGGTTCTGGTTCTCGTATGCCTATCCAGCCGCCTGGTTGTTTAAGGGTATAATGGCTGCCTATTAAACCTAATAGATTAGCAATAATCCCTGCAAGAATACCATGACTTTCTTGAACAATAAAAGGCCAACTAAGTGCTGTGCCAAGCCCCATAGCCATTCCTATTAATACAGATAATGTGCTACTTCTAAAGCCAAAAATAGCCATTAATAGAGGCACGGTAACAACTGGCATATATAGTTTATTGGAAAACTTAAGTAATACTAGTATGCTTTTAAAGTGCAACGCAATAAGTAAAGCACAGAGGCCGGAAAGCAGGCAAAGCGATCTTGCAACAAAAACTTCTTTTTCTTTTTTTAGATTAATTCCTAAAGGCTTGATAATATCATTGGTTAATAAAACAGCAGAAGCATTCAGATAAGAATCAGCCGTAGACATGCATAATGCTAATACGCCAATACCTAGAAATCCACGTAGGCCAGCTGAAGTATAAGTATGTATAATATACTCGAATAGTTTGCCATCTTCTAGATTAGGGTTGTTCGCTAATAATAGAATAGCTACCCAAGCTAAAAATAAACAGATTACAAGGCTAATAAGAGCTGCATAGCTAAAGGATCGCCTTACTTGATTTATATCACGCGCCATACTAACACGTTGAAAGACAACAGGATCTAATGCAGGAATTATAAACCATAAGAACATCCCTAATGACTCTATAAATTTAGGATGCCAACCAATTACTTGTGACCAGCTAAAATCAGGATTAGTGTTAAGCAAAATTATTACTTGGTGGGGATCTTTGAGTTGGTTCCAAATAACTAATGCGAGGATAGGAATAAATGTGCCAAATGTAAAAAATTGCACTACATCTGTAAATGTGATAGCACGGATGCCACCTGAAACAGAATAAATAATTACTACAATAGACGCAATTACGGGTATCCATAAGCTTTGTGTATCAAAATTTAAAGTAATTATCTTACTAATCACTTTAAATTCTATAGCTACCACTGCTAATACGCATAGTACTCCACTAATAGCTGTAATAATTTGTGCCGTTTTACCATACAGATCTCCCATAGCTTCTGCTACAGAAATATTTTTTAAAAATTCTCGCATTCGCACTGATAATAGGCCCACTAACCATAAACAGATAGAAGCACCACTTACCACTATAATAAAATAAAGACCATCTCTGTAAGTATGTTTTAATATTTCAAACACATACATACCTGCAACCCAGCTAACCACAATAGTAGCTGTAAGTGTAGCTGTAGAAAACTCTTTTCTACCTACTGCATAATCGCGTAGAGAAGTTATTCGGCGGCTAGAGAGCAAGCCTATGGCTAAATTGATAACTAGAAATAAAACAAAAATTATTATGTCGATATTGAGCGCTAGCATAGCAATACAGTTTTGTTTATATTGATAAAATCTTTAAATTTCTCTGCAAGCAAAAATAAAATATGCAATTTTAAAGAGACTTAATTTATAGGTCTCATATGATACAAAAAAGTATGCATGTATGAAAGAATTTAAAATATCAGAAAAAGGTAAGCAATTGCTAGATCTTCTAAAAGGTGAGCCACATATAGACTTAAAAGTTATGGCACGTGGTATAGAATATGCTGCTGCCTTCCATCATGGACAGATGCGAAAATCTGGCGAGCCCTTTTATCATCACCCTGTAGAAGTAGCGTGTATTCTTTTACCTTATACTACGGATCAAGATACACTTATTGCTGCTCTATTACATGATACGGTAGAAGATACAACACTTGCACTTACACAAATAGCCTTTATGTTTAACCCCACTATAGCACATCTAGTGGCTGGTGTAACCAAATTTAATGAGGCGTGGCGTAGACATTTTTTAGAAAATTATGAAATGCATTATAAATTGTTGCCACGACAAGAAACTGATCGAAAAATTATACAAATAAAAATAGCAGATCGTACACACAATATGCGTACTATACAATTTCATCCTTCTCTTGCTAAACAAAAAAGAATAGCCGAAGAGACGCTAGACGTATTTTTACCCATAGCACAAGGTATAGGATTAGATCCATTGATAAAAGAGTTAGAAGAATTGTCTGTAGCTATCCTCAAGAAATAATATGGTTTGGAATATATAGCTGGTTAATGTGGTGCTATAAGAGTTTATAGGTGTATTTTTGACCAAGTAAATAATTTAAACACAATTAGAAGTTTGCTGAGTATATGCATCAGGATACTAAAATTTTTCTAGCCAATTTCTTCCAGCTATCTTTTTTAAAAGGTATATCACGCATATTACCGCTCATTACTACTCCTTTTTTAATTCGTGTCATTGGTATAGAAAAGTTTGGTACTCTAGAATTTGCCAAAGCTATATCATTTTATTTTACAACATTTGTTAGCTATGGCTTTAGATACTCTGCCACTAAACAAGTATCACTGTATAAACAAGATAAAAATATTATTGGCCAGATAGTAAGTTCGGTGTATGTCCTCAAGCTATTGATAATAGTAATATGCTTTCTTGTCATGATTATGCTTATCGTTTTTGTGCCAAAGATTAGAGAAGATCATATTTATCTACTATGTTTTTTTCCTGTTGTAATAGCTAGTAGTTTATTTCCTACTTTTGCTTTTCAAGGTCTTGATAAAATGCATTGGCTTACATCACTTAATTTAATTTCTAAAGTGTTGTTCATGGCGAGCTTATTTATTTTTATTGAAAAGCCTTCTGATGCCTTTTTATTCCCCATTTTGTTAGCTGCAGTAGATATATTACGCTTGCTAGTAGCGTTCTTTGTTTTATATGGGAGTTTAGCCATTCCTGTACGTTGGCCTGTCTGGTCTATTATGAAGCAACAAATGAAAGAGGGGTTGCATATCTTTCTTTCTGAACTTGCTATCATGTTTTATTCTCGATTTCCAACCATATTTTTAAAATTTGTTGGTGACTCTACGGTTGTAGCCATATATACCCTAGGCGATAAGATAGCAAGAATTACCGCAGGAATGCTAGAGCCATTTATGCAAGCATTATACCCAATAGCTTACCAAAAGGTTACTTCAAATTTAAAAGCCGGTATTCAATATCTTAAACATCTTGCTAAGAATAGTTTAATTATTTTGGGAGCCATAGGCATAGTTTATTGGCTCTTTGCAGATAAGATTATATGTCTTTTAGCACATACTGACTTACCTGAGGCTGTAGAAGTATTTAAGATTCATGCATTTTTGCCAGCCATTGTTTTTTTATCTAAATTGTTGGGCATAGGAATTTTAATTCCTTTACAGGCAGGCAGGAAATATACATTAAGTATACTGTTAACAGGCTTGATAGCTGTAGGACTACATTTTATATTAGTTCCCCTATTTCAAGTAAAAGGTGCTGCTTGGTCTATCGTTCTTAGTGAAGTGTTTGCGGTAATACTTACATACTTAGCCACTTGCCAAGAAATAAATATTTTAAAAGTGAACAATCAATTAAAATACTAGGATTATCTATAGAATTATGGGGTATACTCTATTGGCAATAGACACTCATTATGTTGAAGAGCAATTTAGCTTTTTTAAAAAACATGCATGGCTTTTATATGTGTTGGCTATTCTGCTTATTGCTACAGGCTTAACCTATGGGGTACATATTTTATACCAAAAATTATCTCATAAATGGAAAAGAAACGAGTATCTAATACTTAAAACGCTCATGCAGGCTCTCTATTGGCCTTTGGTTATTTTTATCTGGATAGAGGCGGTATCAATCAGTAGTAATTCATTTATTCCTTATATTAATTTTGCCGTTGTGGAATTTTTAGAAAAAGTACACAAGGTAAGCTCCCTGGTATTATTAGCTTGGATATTTATAAGATTTATTAAGCTATTTGAAAATCAGTTATTACAAGGAAAATTTAAAAACCAAACTACAGACAAGACTACCATACAGATTACAGGTAAAATATTACGTGTAGCTGCTTTTACTATTTTTTCTCTATTACTTCTGCCCATAGTAGGGGTAGAAGTAACAGGTATTTTCGCTTTTGTAAGTGGTTCTACAGTTGTTTTGGGTTTTGCGGTCCGGGATATTATAGCCAATTATTTCGGCGGTATTGTTGCTCATTCTGACGGACATTTTAAAGTAGGAGACTGGGTCTATTCACCAGAAAAGGAGATGGAAGGAATTGTAGAATATATTGGCTGGCGTTCTACACATATTAGAACATTTGATAGAAAAATGTTATATGTTCCTAATGCTGTATTTTCTGCTAATATTGTTGTGAATGCCAGTAGGATGACCAACCGCAGGATTAAGGATGTAATTAACATCCGTTATGAAGATGCTCCACGAGTAGGGAAGATACTTGAAGAGGTTAATGCTATGCTGCAAGCCCACCCAGAACTAGATAAAACCAGACGTTTATCATTGCACTTTACAGGATTTAGCCCCTTTTCTCTTAAGCTTGAGCTACATGCCTTTACCTATACAATTGATTGGCAAGAATACAGGGATATACAGGAGCGTATATTTTTAGATATCATAAAGATTATCACAGATAATGGTGCCCAGATAGCTCTTCCTCCTGCTGTAGCGCTAGAAAGTATGCAGAAATAGGCTGCTTATCAACATTAAAAATGCTTGTTTTTTAATACTAAATGATAGTATCTATAAGCTAGTATTATACTTTATAGGTGTTAGTTATATATTAACTAATACTAGTATTAAAAGATTTACTTGAAAATTACTTTGAAAGCTTCTTCTCACCAGCTTGGAAAAAAATATGAAGATTTAGCTACATCTTATTTGCAGCAAAAGGGATTCATGGTTATGGTCCGGAACTATCGTTACAAGAAAGCAGAAATAGATATTATAGCTCAAAAGGATGCATGTCTTTATTTTATAGAAGTAAAAGCTAGAACGAGTGCTAGGTTTGGATATCCAGAAGCTTTTGTGAATACCTACAAACAGCAATTAATAAAAACAGCTGCTGAAAATTATATATTACAAAATGATTGGAATAGTTCCATTCGTTTTGACATTATTGCTATCCTAGATCAAAAAGGCTGTATCAATTTAGAATATTTTGAAGACGCTTTTTCTTAATAATATTTAACTAGTTAGTAGGCTGCAACCTATAGAGTATTAGCAAATTTTAGAAATAAAGGCTAATTTTGTCCATCCACTAAACAACCAAAAGCACTCATCGTGATTGATAAACTAGAAGCTATAGAAAAAAAGTATGAAGAGGTTAGTAAGCAGATTGTTGATCCGGCTATTATGGCTGATATGAAACAGTATGCTAGCCTTAACAAGTCTTATAAAGAACTTTCTAAAATTGTTGATGTATATACAGTATATAAAAGCAATTTAGCTAATCTTGAAAGTGCTAAAACATTACTTAGTACAGAAAAAGACGCAGCATTTAGAGATTTAGCCAAAGAGGAGATAGATAGCTTAGAATTACAAAAAACGCAATTAGAAGAAGATTTAAAGTTCTTGCTTCTACCTAAAGATCCTAATGATAGTAAGAGTGTTATATTAGAAATTAGAGCAGGTACAGGTGGAGATGAAGCAGGTATATTTGCTGGTGATCTATTTAGAATGTATAGTCGGTTTGCAGAGAAAATGCAGTGGAAATTGTCAATTATTGAAGAAGTGGAGAGTACTTCTGGAGGCTATAAAGAAATTATCTGTAGCATAACGGGCGAAGGAGCCTATGGAATGTTAAAATATGAATCAGGTGTACACCGTGTGCAGCGTGTGCCCGCTACAGAAACGCAAGGCCGCATACATACCTCAGCAGCTAGTATTGTAGTATTGCCAGAAATGGATGAAGTGGAAGTAGATTTAGATATGAACGATATCCGAAAGGATACATTCTGTTCTTCTGGTCCTGGAGGGCAGTCTGTTAATACAACCTATTCCGCTATAAGGCTTACGCATATTCCTACAGGTATTGTAGTGAGTTGCCAAGATGAAAAATCTCAAATTAAAAACTTGGAAAAAGCGCTTAAAGTATTGCGTGCGCGCTTATATGAGCAAGAACTTAAGAAACAGCAAGATGCTATTGGAGCAGAAAGAAGACTGATGGTAAAAAGTGGCGACCGTTCTGATAAGATACGTACTTATAATTTCCCACAAGGCAGGGTTACAGACCATCGGATAGGTTATACTATTCATAATTTGCCTGCTGTAATGGACGGAACTGTTGGAGATTTAATAGAAGCATTACGATTGGCAGATAATGCTGAAAAATTACAACAAGGTGCATAAGCCTTGAGAAACTATTTATAAGTAAAGTATGTATTTACTTTGTAGCTTGTATAGCTAAGTTTTTCAATAGCAATACATTAGGTAATAAAAGATTCTATTGTAATATTTCATGCCATTTTTGGGTTGTGTATCAATATTACGGTTGGTACGCTCAACCCAAGACAGTTCTCCTTATTGCTATTGGTTTTATACTAATTTTAACAATAGAAAGTTAATCTGAGCCTTGCTGGTAGAACTTATATTTCTACCTTGCTTCCTTTAAGTTTAGAAGAGCTACAGAACTCTCCTTTCCAGTATTCTAATTATATACCATATCTACACAAAGACTTTTATCCTAGATTATATGCCGAAGATTTAACACACTAGGAGTGGCTTTCATCTTATCTCCAAACATATGTAAGAACGTATAGACAGCTTATCAATGTTAAAAATCTTAGGCAATTTCAAACATTCTTAAGGTTATGTGCTGATCATGCGGGCCATGTCATTAACTATACAAACCTTTTCAATGCGGTCGGTGTACATAATATGACAATTAAAGAATGGCTTTCTATTTTAGAGGCTACCTATATTGCCTTATAGAGCTCAACGGAAAAAATATTAATAGGTGTATGAAGTCTAACTAAAAGTATATTAATTAACAAACAGTATAAATCTAACAATACATATTGTTGCTTTTTAGCGAGAATTTTTTGTGAGCCACTAAATTAAAAGAATTATCTGTACCTAAGGCAATAATAATCTATGGTATAACAAATCCTTAGCATTTCTTCCCTTCTCAAAAACCTGAGTTTACATATATTAAATATATGGTGAAGGTTAAAAAAGTTTGATTATAAACTTGTATAGCTGAGGAATGGTAAACTAAACTTTATCTAATACAAACTTAGCCAAACTATAAGCCTATATATTATATTCCTATCTTAAAAATTTAAAACTATACGGTTAAAAAATGTTCTGTTACAGTAGGATAATCGATAACAGCATAGCCAGTCTCCTACACTAAACTCTGCTTTTTAATTGCCTATAGTTTACAAATCCAAATTATCTTTTTGCTAGTTCTACTCCTTTACTGTTTTTCTTAAAGAACATTTCCAAATCTGAGAATTTTTCTTATATTATTAAGTATTGCTTAAGCTTATGTTGCCTCAAAACTTGATAAGTTAAGGTAGTATGTATCATTCTAACTTCCCTTAACACTAAGATAAAAAAGAGTTAAGTAGCGTTTAAAACGCTAAGGAGTATTATAACTTATTAAAACCCCAAATGATTATGGACTTTTTAAAGAACAGTCAGCGAAGTTATTTATTACTAGGACAACTGTTAAGTATACTAGTTATTTTTAGTGTTATTTCTTGTGATTGCAATAAAGATAAAGACTTAGAAGAGCGTATATCCGGTAGCATCATTATGCATGTGCCTACTAATCCCCTTCTAGGCGATTCAAAAACTGCAGAAATTAGCTTTATGCTAGCAGATAGCACTACAATTGCACTGCTAGAGAATTTTACTTTACAAGTAAATCTACAAAAAGACAACAGTGGTTCGAGCAGTAAAATAAGTTATAAAGATAGCACTGGTGCCCTACAAGAAACTGATAAAGTAGATATTTCATTAAAGAGCCTCTCAAAAAACGAACATTTAACAGCAGCAGAGCCTAGCTTTGAAGTTCCTTTTACGTTGGTTCCTCATCTAAATTCTGAGGAATTAACTGCTGAATTTAAGTTGGTCAGTAAAGATGGTAAACCAGCAAGTACTGGGTCAGTTAACTGGAAAAAAGACAACAAGGCTGTTGGCTTATTCCTAAGCAGAACTAGTGCTGATAAAATAAAAGGAGATAACAAAACCATTAGCCTCAAAATTGAAAATAAGGAAACGCAAGCAATCCAAAAAGGCCAGCTAAAACTAAAAATTGTAAGAACGCAGGGGAACACCGCATCCATTCAAGGCGCTACTCAGGTAGGAGGTGCTAATGTTTATACAATAGATCTGCCTCCAGTTAAACCTAATAGTAGCCTCCCTTATGATCTAACAATAGTTCCAAAAGATGATCAGCAGGCCACCTTTAGCATACAACTACAACGCGAAGGTATAAGTATTGGTAATGCGGTTATTGCAAGCTGGGAAAAAGGTTTAGTAATACAAGTGGAACATGATAGAAAAACTAATGATGTCAAAGTTTTTGTTACTAACACAGGAACAGAAACAGCTAAAGATGTAAAATTAACCTATGATACTAAAATATCAAATGCTAAAATCGGGGAGGCCACTAAAAATGAAAAGGTTTTAAAAGATTTAAATCCAGGTGAGAAAAGAGAGGTTAAGGGTTTAGGCAAATTAGATTTTGGTAAAGATGATGATGGGAACGACAATATGGCTGCAACATGTGAATTTGGTATATCATGTGCATCAAGTTGTCCAATAAATCCCCAAACTACTGTAGTTGTGAAAGAGGTATTTACAAGATTAGACATAGTATTATCGCTTGCTGTAAACTATGATATTGAGAAATCACAGGTTAATTATATAATTAGAAATTTGGGAGAAAATACAGCAGAAGGATTGAAATTGAAATATGAGAATATTAGTACGGATGAGGAGGGTAAGCTTGCTACATTAGATACCAAACAATCAGATACTATAACCCTAGGTGATTTGGTTGGTAAACAAGAATTTAACCGTGTTTTATCCTTAGACTTAAAGGACGCAGAGGCAGCCAGGTTCAATTTTAGCTTAGAATATAATAATAAGTCTATGGCGGAAACAATAGAAGAGTTTCAAGCCAAGCCTCTTAATTTATCATTAGGAGTTATCTCTTCTGAACAATATAATGGTGAGCACTATATATTGTATGGCGCTGCAAATCAGTTTAAATTCAAAATAGACCAAGTCCCTAATAGCCGTCCTATCAATAGGGGTCTTCTTAAAGTAATTATAAAAAAAGAAGCTAATGATACTAGTTTTATATCGAAGGTTAATGATGGAGAGGAAATTACGGAGCTATTAGGCAATGATCTAGTTAACTTAGGTGATGAAATTACATTATATGTAAACCCGGCTATAGGAGTACAAGAAGCTAATTTTACATTTCTGCTTATGTATAAAGATAAAGAAGTTAGCCAACCATTATCTTTACAGTGGAGAGAATATGTCATAAGAATAAAAAATAGGGGACGGCTAGTAGGTCAACAAGAAGGAAGTGTTACTTTATCAAGTGTAAGCTCTATAAATCTCGATGCTCTTACTGTAACACTAGAAAGCGATAATGATACTTCTTTCAAGTTTTTGAAATTGGACAATACGAATTCAAGCTCTGATACAAGGTTAGTAGAATTAAGCGATTATACAGATATAAACCGGAAAAACGAAACAAAACCGATCAGGTTTAAGGTTGACCAAGCTAATAACCAAGCAGGTGCACAAGTAAATATTATTGTAAAACGTGGTGAAACAGAATTGGCTAGGGGAAAAGTAGATTGGGTAACTCAAGGAATATCATTACAAGTTACACCAGATATCTACAGTTTTTCTAAAAAAAGTAGAGAAATAACCATTACTGTAAAGAATACAGGAGATACAGCTATAGATTTACGTAAAATTAAAGTTGGCCTTACAAGTACCTCTAACACTTCTTTTAGATTAGGTAATGCTTCAGGCTCTAGTATTTTGGAAACAATGTCTAATATTACTGCGGAAAAAGAGCTAGCCAGCCAAGCACATCTTACTATTTCTTTAGGTGTTATAGATGCTTTATTAGATAAGGAAATTGTAACGGGTATAAACTTATCAATATTAGATAATAGTAATAGTGATTTATATAGAACAAACCTGCTCTACTATATGTCGAAAATTGATGAAGTTGAAGAATCAATTGAAGCATTAATAGGGAAATATGGGATATTATATTCGCAATCTGCTCGAGCTTATAAAGATGATCCTGGCTATTTTATGAATCTTCTATTAGTATTACAAAATGGGATTGAGGCATATAAAGAATTATTAGATAAGTATGAAGAAGTTATAGATGTAGATCCCAACTTTCAACCGATTATAAATTTAAGTAAAACAGTTAGTTCTGATAAGCTTAAGAAATGGGAAGTATTTGCTATCCAGGCTCAAAAAACTATTGCAAATTGGAATGATAGTACTTTAGCCGCTTTAACATGGCTTGATAATAAATCAAAAGAAGCGGCAATAATTCATGAGCAGATTAGAAAAAATATAGAAATTATCCAAGCATCACAAAGTAACTTAGGGAAAATTAGGAGCCTTTTGATAGCTAAACATGATAAGGGAAAAGGGCTAAATGAACAAAGTATAAAAGCACTATACTTATATTATAAGCAGATAATTGATATAGGGAAGGGGCTGTTGGATGAGGTAGGTATTAAAGATGTTACTTCAAATGATGAGGATTCAGTAACTATTAAACAAATCAAAGATATTTACAATAAAATATCTACTGAATTCATAGCTATAGACAGAGATGTGCAAGAAGCTTTTGATATTGGCTCGGAAGTATTTAAAAAAGGTATGGTTTCTCAGCAAGAAGCAGTTCATCCAGACAAAGGAAATAAAGAAAGTAAGTTGGGTTTATATACTACTTTAGAATTTCACCAAGAGCTGTTGGTGGGATGGAAAGATATGGTGAAAGACAACAAAGACGGCTTAGGTGTTGAGCGTAGTGATGTGTATGATTTTGTTGTGCAGCGTTATCAAGTTTTAGTAGAAAAGACTGAAAAACTTGTTACTGAAACATATAGTAAGAAGCATGCAGGATATGTTTATCGGGGAACACAGATTGTCTTAAAAACTGCAGAAGACATTTACAAAATGGCATTAATAAACAAAAATCAAGTAACTAAAGACGCTGCTATAACAACTTTACAGCTATCTATAAAAGTTTTCAATAAGCTAGAACAAGCAAGGAATCGTAGACATACTGGTAAAGCTGAGGTTTTAGTTTTTGGAAAGGGAAAAACACTATCATTACCAGATACTTACAATCTTTTGAAAAGCCGTATTGAAAATTTAAAGAAACAATAATTGTGTTGGTTTATCTAAGGGGCTATCAGCCTCTTAGAGGCTGTCTAAAAAGGTAAAAATGGGTCACAAGAGCCTTTTAAGCATAAGCCTGATCATAACAATTTTAATATGCGTTTCAGAAGACTTGGGATTATGCTCATAATCTTTAGCTAATCTC
>Ga0209916_1000486_pt1 | contig 60403 bp, 65 predicted proteins | sample ThiBio_1000_plan_FD_183956 | JGI IMG/M metagenome (GOLD analysis project Ga0209916, IMG submission 183956) | Wastewater bioreactor microbial communities from Cape Town, South Africa - Thiocy_solids_2 (SPAdes) | ecosystem: Engineered > Bioreactor > Thiocyanate-remediating > Anaerobic-Aerobic ... | reverse complement strand
TCGGCAGGCTCAAGGACTGGCGGCGCATCCACACCCGCTACGACCGATGCGCCCATACCTTCATGTCAGCTATCTGCATCGCAGCAACCGTCATCTTCTGGCTCTGATCAATGAGTCCTGAGCCTAGCGCGCAGCACGCAAAATGCTCCAACACGCTCGGCAAGAACAATCCGGACGCGGCCGACACAGATGTGGCCGCGAGGGCAGCACCATCCGCTATACGGCGCGGCTGAATTTCCTGCTCGATTGCGTAAGATAGGCGTCAAAGGCTGATGCGACGGTACGCACCAGCAGGCGAGCATGGTCGGCGACGACAACCCGCGCTCCCTCAAGGTGAACGATGCCGTCGTCGGCCAGGTCGCGCAGCCGCGCCAGCGCCGGCGCAAGATCATTCAGCGCCACGCCGTGGCGGGCGCTGACCGCGGCAACATCGACGGCCAGGTCGCACATCAGCCGCTCAATCAGCTCGGCGCGGAAGCGATCGTCATCGGTAAGCCGATAACCCTTTGCAGTGGCGAACTCGCCCTGCACAACATGATCAGCATAGCGGCCGAGCACCACGTCGTTCTGCACATAGCCTTGCGGCAGGCGGCCGATCGCCGAGGCGCCAAACCCGATCAAGGCGTCGCAAGGATCAGTGGTGTAGCCCTGAAAGTTTCGCCGCAATCGACCTTCGGCCTGCGCATGCGCCATGGCATCGTCCGCGCGCGCAAAATGGTCGAATCCGATCCGCACATAGCCTGCATCGACCAGTGCATCGGCGATCGCTTCCGCCTGGTCGTGGCGCGCGTCGCTCGCCGGCAAGTCAGACTCGTTGATTTTGCGTTGGTGCTTCTTGAAGTCAGGGACGTGCGCATAGCCGAACACCGAGAAGCGGTCTGGCCGCAGATCGAGGCATTGTCGCACGGTGTCGATGCAGGACGCGACCGTTTGCAACGGCAGGCCGTAAATCAGGTCGAAGTTGATACCGCGCACACCCGCGGCACGCAGCCCCTCGACGGCGGTGGCGGTGGTGGCGACGCTTTGGATGCGATTAATCGCCTTCTGCACGCGAGGATCAAAACTCTGCACACCGAGGCTGGCACGGGTCACGCCGGCCTTGCCGAGCGCTGCAGTCATCTCTGGCGTCAGGGTCCGCGGGTCGATCTCGACGGCGACCTCGGCCTCGGGGACGATATGGAACGCCGTGCGCAGCAACGCCGCCAGCGACAACAGCACTTCAGGCTCGACAATGGTCGGCGTACCTCCGCCGAAGTGGACGTGATGCACGGGGAGCGAGGCAGGAACCTTGCTTGCCACCAGTTCGATCTCCCGGCGCAAGACGCCGACGTAATCACTGATCGGCTCGTCCTGACGCGTGATGGTGGTGTGACAGCCGCAATACCAGCACATCGAGCGGCAGAACGGAACATGAAGGTAAAGCGACGTTCGAGTGGCGACCGGCAGCGCCGCAAGCCATTGCGCATAAGCGGGCGCCGCGATCGCCGGCGAAAACAGCGGCGCCGTCGGATAGCTTGTGTAGCGCGGCAGCCGCTCATCGTAGTGGGCTCTTAGCTTGCTACTCATAACAGGCCCTCGGCTGAGAGTTCATGACAGTCCGTCGGAGGAGCCAACCGACCTCTCGCCCCGTAATTGGGGAAGGGGAGCTTTGGATCGTCGTGGGCTCCACCTTGAATTTCGGCCATATCTACATAGTGACGATACGTTGCTTGATGGATCAGCATACGGCTTATTCCTGACGCAATGCTTCGTAGGCGCGGCGCCGCTTGAGATAATAATCGAGAGGAAAGCGGATCGATATGCCCTCAAGCGCAGCCGCCAGCATCTCGAGATGAGCATCGAAGCCGGCGCAGGCCTTGGAAATGTCTTCTGTCGCTGGTAGTCGCAGCGTCAGCGTCAGCTGCGTTCCACCTTCGACAACATCGAGCTCCCAACGTAACGGCCTCTCAGGCTGATCGCCGCTGCTCCACGAATACTCAAGCAGCCGAGGTGGATCGAGCTGCAAGACGGTACTCTCGATCGTGGTTCCACTATCGGCGAAGTCGATATGAACGATACCCCCAAGGCGCAACTCAATGGAGCCTGGCGCAAGCCATTGTACTAGCGCCTGCGGCTCGGTCAGCATGCGCCAGACCGCATCCCGGTCATGGGCGAAAACGCGCTCGAGCCTCGCCTCGAAATTGTTGCCAAGGCGACTGATCGAACCCAGCCGAACGTCGTTCTCATCCATTGAACTTTTCCTGCCTTAGCGCCTTTCTTAGAACCACCGCAATTTTCCGCCGTGATTCATGTCAAGAAAAACACTATGGCTTTCTATGCGGCCGGTAACTGCCAACCTCGCTCCGGAACGGGATCGCTAGCCTGTTCCAGCCGTTGATAGCGATCACGGCCAGTGTCAAATCAACAGCTTCTTTCTCAGAGAAGTGCTCGCGAAGCTCGCCATAGAGCTCATCGTCGATTGAATACCCAGAAATTTGCGTGACCGCTTCGGTCCAGGCCAGAGCGGCACGCTCGCGAAGGGTAAAGAATGGAGTTTCGCGCCAAGCCGACAGTGTATAGAGCCGCTGCTCTGTCTCGCCCGCCGCTCGCGCGTCCTTGGTGTGCATATCGAGACAATAGGCGCAACCATTGATCTGCGACGCTCGCGTCTTCACAAGCTCGAGCAGCGTGTGCTCGATACCACTATTCTCAACATAATCGTTGAGTTGACGCATCGCAGAAAATCCCTCTGGCGATGCTTCTCGGTATCTTAATCTTGGCTGCATTGCATTTCTCCCGGCCAAAGCGGCTGCCTTCGCTATCGGCGTATGGCATTACACGATTGCACGCCTGGCCCTGGATCACCCTACCCCGCGGAGAAGCGCGGAAACAGGACGTTATTTTCAAGATGGATATGCTCCATCAAGTCCTCGGCGAGTTGTGCCGTGCCGACATAGAGCGCCTGCCAGGATCGGCATGCTCCCTCTGGCAAGGTGAAGTCATCGGTCAGGCTTTCGAGGCGGCGAAGCAGCACGCCCTGATCATCATGCTCGTGGCGCAGTTCGCCAATCGTGACGTCCAGCGCTCCATTCGCCCGCGTGCGCATGGCTGGAAACAGCGTCGTCTCCTCCCTGGTCATATGCTGCTCCAACTCACCCTGCATCTGACGTAGCACTTCCCAAAGACCAGCCGGAACCTTCGAATGCTCGCGATGCACGGCTTCGACCTTGCGTGACAGCGCGATGAGTTCTGGAAGGTCACGACGATGAGCTTCGTGATAGCGCTCCTGAATATGATCGATCAGGTCCTCGCTGCCCATCGCGGCCGGCGCTGCGACGGGCTCGCCGTCTGTGGTCAACGCGTTCAGTGCCCGCTCGACATCGGTGGGATCGAGGTTTCGTCTATGTGCGGCGGCAGCGAGATCAAGATCGCCATTACAGCAGAAATCAATCTTGAACTTACGGAAAACAGCAGTGGCGCCGGGTATCGTCACCGCTATCTCACCGACGGTGCGCGTCCGCAAGCCGACGTTCATATCTCGAATACTCATCGCCGAAACTCCATGCCGAAAGTTGGGATGGACGCCATCGCAGCCCCCTGTTCAGACCGCGCCGGCAGGCGACGCCACAGCCGCCGGGAGCGAAGAAGGAGAAAGCCTCACACGGCTGCGCGCCTCGAGCGAACTCAGGAAGCGCCAGACGAAGAATAGTGTCACGAGCAACAGGCCCGGATAACCAACACCCGCCATCATGTAGGGGAAGAGAGCGCTGCCCTGGCGCACAGTCTCGAGATTGAAGCTGAGCAAGCCAAGCGTAATGATGCCGCCGAACACCCACATGGCGAGCAGCCACATACCGGTTTCCCAGCCCGTCAGCCAGCGCCCCCAACGCCCGGGCGTCTGGACAGCGACTGTCATCATCTCCGAGACATTGGATACAGCGCTGCGGCGATAACCGAGCGTAAGCAGGTCGAATACCAGGAGACAGACACCGATCGCGAAGATGAAGCCGAAGACCGGCACCATAATCTTGGTGGCCTGCATTGCAGGCGCCACATCACCACCGAACCAGTCAAGCCCCAGCGTGCGGTAGACAAACACCTGGATAGTGCCGCCGATAGCGAAGGCGAAGCCAAGACCCAGTATGCCGGTAAAGACAAGCCAGAATGCAAGTTTGCCGGCGCGCTGGTCGAAGTTCTCGATGCCTCGCATGATTGGCACGACATAGTAGGCAGCCGACAGGCCAAGCATGCCGAAGGTACCGAACAGCGCCAGATGCGCGTGGCTCGCCGTCACCCAGGTGCCGTGCGACCACACGTTAGTCAGCGCGAAGGTCATGGTGAAACCGAGAATGCCGGCGCCGACCTGTTCAAGCACGACAGAGCCGAGCAGGAAGGCAAAGGCCGGAAGGTTGGGGACCGGCTTACCGTCCTGATGGGCGTCGAGATAGATGTGCCAGAAACAGAAGATCAGCGGCAGCGGTTCAAGAGCGCTGAACAACGAGCCCCAGAACTGCCAGAATTCGGGAGTGCCGACCCAGAAGTAATGATGCGCATTGCCGAGCAGACCAGACAGCCACACCAGGCTAACGCCCCAGAATACGGCATAGCCGACCGACTTGATGTCAGCCTTGAACATCAGGACGAGCAGGAAGCCGACCAGCGAGATGTGAATCACCTCCCAGACGCCCTCGACCCAGTAATGAACGACGTACCAGCGGAAATATTCCTGCAGATCGATGCGTTCGACGAAGAACATGCCGAACACCCACACGGCAGTCAACGCAACCACACCAAGCCCAAGGCCCCAGTGAATCTCGTTCCACTGCGACACCGGCGGGAAGGTGCGCAGTACGACGTAACACAGAATGGCGAAACCGATCAGGATCACGATATCGGCGATGCGGCCGGCCTCGAGATATTCGAGCCCCTCCTGCAACATCGGCTGCCCCATCCACCAGCCGGCGATGCCGCGCTGTGCCAGTACCTGCGTCGCCGTGTTCCACGCAACGACAGCCAGAAGAGCGTAGAACAAGACCTTGATCAGCCACGGCGTGGCGAGTTCGCGTTTCGACAGCAGTGGCCCGACGAACAGAATGGTACCGATAAAGCCGGCAAGCACCCAGAAAATCGCAAGGTTGAGATGCTGTGTGCGAATGACGTTGAAGTTCAGCGTTCCAGCAAGCAGCGCTGGATCAATGTGTTGGGCAGCGAGCAGCAGGCCGAACGCTGTCTGGAAAAAGAACAGCACCAGCATGACTATGAAAAAACGCAGGCTGAGGCGCTGGGTCTCGTATTCGATCCGGATCATGGCTTGCGTCCCTCCAGACTGCGGATGTATGCGACGATATCGGCGATTTGGCCGGCATCGAGGATCTCAGCAAAGGAAGGCATAACGCCCGCCTCGTATCCCGCGACGACCTTTGCGTCGGGTTTCAGAATTTTTTCGGTCAGGTAAGCATCATCGGCGACCACGCTCGAGCCATCGGTTAGCTTGACAGTCGAGCCGTAGAGACCGCCCCAGCCAGGGCCGACCAGCTTTTCCTTGGTCGGCGCATGGCAGGCGGTACAGCCGTTATCCTTGGCGAGTGTCTCGCCAAGCGCAGCCTTGGAAGACGGTTGTGCCGATTTCGCCGAAAGGCTTGCCGCGGTGACAGGCGCAGCGGACGCTGCAACCGGGATCGGCTTGGCTTGCGGGAAGTTCAGCCCGTTCACCTCCGGCTTTGGCGGCCAGCCTTCGGTATTCATCTCCGACGTGTATTTGAGGAAGGCTATCAACTGCCCGACCTCTTCGCGGCTGAGCGGCAGGTTCGGCATCAGGGTGGTATGTCCCCCGCGCCGATTGATACGCTCGGCGGCATCGGGATATTTCTCGAGATAGGCTGCGATATTGTCGACACCCGCTTCGGCGGCGACAGCCTTGTTCTGCAACTGTAGCCGCACTGCGCCGCCGGTCGGCCAGCTTCCGGCGGAGGGCAGAAACGCTTCGATCCAGGCAGGGCCAACCTTGGCGTAGAGCTTGGTGAGGTCGGGCCCGAAATAAGCACCATTGCCAACGATAGTGTGACAGCCCATGCAGTTATAGGCTTGGAACACTCGCTTGCCGGCCACCGCATCGTGCCCGGTGTAGAAAACCGTCGATGGCACCGCCTGCCCGCGTGAATTGACAAAGGAGGCAGCCGACAAAGAAAGAAAGATGACGGCCATCAGGCCGAGAACAGCCATTGCACGACGGCGCTTCACGCCCTCGTGGCATAGTTCGCCGGGCTTGCAGCTCATGACGCATTCCTCGTGCTGGCGGATTTCTTGTCGGATGACATCGTCCGCATGCTTCGCTCAAGCGCATCGTGCTCGAATAGCGTGCCGAGGCTGTTGAAGAATACAGAGAAGACATAGACCGCGAGCACGAAGCCCACCGTAAAATATAAAAGCCACATCGTGTGCGACTCAGCCCAATAGCTGAAGTCGCGCCAGTAAGGCCAGGACAGCGCCAGGCTGCCTGCACTGGCAAGGATCGACAGGGTTATTCGTATGATGCGTTGCGTAGACATCTGCCCCTCCAGCTCAATGCTTGTCGGCAGACCGGCGACGATTGTGTCGGCGTGCCTTCAGCTGCCACACCCCTTCCCCGCCGAGCCCCTTCAGCCCAAATGGACAGGCGGACTCAAAACAGGTATTCACGATACCAATTATTGATCACAAAAATACGCGTTGTAAATACCAATTAGGAGCCTGTATGCGCCTAGCTGCCTTCACTGACTTCGGATTGCGGGTTCTGATGCGGCTTGCCGATACGCCGGATGAGCCAATGACAACCTCAGACATCGCCCGGCAATTTCAGATTCCCTACAACCACCTCGCGAAGGTTGTACAGGATCTGGCTCGGGGCGGCTTTGTTCTGACGCAACGTGGCGCCAGTGGCGGCATCCGGCTGGCACGATCGGCAGACGCCATCAAGCTTGGCGAGGTCGTGCGTTTTCTGGAGCAGCGCTACGCGCTCACCGAGTGCTTTCGTGCCGATGGCGGCGCCTGCCTGCTGACGCCTCGCTGTCGCTTGAAATCTCGCCTCGCCGCTGCACGAGAGGCCTTTCTGGCGGAATTGGACAAGACCACCGTTGCGGCCTGTGCATTTCCTGGATCTGGATCTGGACCCGGCAAGTCATCATCGGGAGCCGCGCGAGAAGAGCAAGGTCGGCACCTCGCAAAAGGTCGACAGGCAATGGGGAATGTTTCGCGGCGCGCATCTCGTTCAGCGGCTCGGAAGCACTGACCTCGAAGAGGTTCAAAGGCGCTTAAGCCGAAGAGATAAAGTGTTAGCTCTCATCAGCAAGGACATCGCAAGCGGACGCTTGCCGACCTTCAGGACCCTTCCGGCCGGCTCCAACACGTCAGGGCAGCGATGCGTCTGCAGCAGCCTGGATATGCTTTCTCATAAGGCTGGTCTTGACCATAACGCTTCGCAGCTGCGTCGGGCTTTCATGCCGGCCGCGGATAATGCCCATCGGCCTTTTAAATGTCGCCGGAGCCCGCCGGACAGCGTCAAGTCTCCAACATCCAGAGTTCAGCGAACACTCGCTAATTTCCAGAACGCCCGCGCTCCGCAGCGCGATTGGTTGCCACCGCCATCCAGTCCCGAAGCAGGCCCTTGTCCTCCTTCGAAAATGCGGCACGGCGCCTGAGATCGTCCAGCGTCTCTCCCGGATGACACTTCTCGAAATCCGTGCCGATCACCGCTTCTAGAGACTTCCATTCGGCTTCATTATTAGGCAGCACGTAATGATATGAGTCAGTTAACATTTTTGGCTCCCATCCTTGTGAGCATCTTCACGCGCGAGCAGATGCAGACGAACGCGCCAGCGATCTGGACCTTGTTCCAGATAAGACCAACCACAGCGTGAGCCATGAGATGCCTCCAACTGCATGCGGAGCCGCCTAGGATCGTGATCAACGATGATCTGCAGCGACTGATCCGGCGTCAGATGTTCGAACAGGCGAAAGAGGATCGCATGACGATGTTGGGGATCGATGTCGAGAACGTTAATGACACGCTCGTCAATGCGAGGTTCGGTCATGGTCGACCTCCCCGGAAAAGGTCGCCGACGCGGGATGATTGGCCTTCCGCTCGAGATCGAGAAACAGCGCTTCGACGTGGCGGATCAGTCGCTCCGACTCGCCTGACCCAAGCAGTTGCCGCAAGGCAGCATGAAAGTATGGCTTGAGAATCTTCCCGGTAACGCCGCGCTCGGCGCACATCAAATCGATGATATTGCGTGCCAACGACGAAAACTCTTGGGAGGCTGTCGCGGGATCGAGAATGTTGTTGAGCTCGCGCTCCACTTGAGCCCAATTTGATCGCGAAATGTGCGTCAGCACGTTGCTGATGTGCGGATGCCCGCGAAAGACCGCAAAGATCCGGAATGCGAGTTCCGCTGTCGAAAGCTGGGCGGAGGTTGCAAGATTGCAATTCATCGATGCCGGGAGCGTCCGATAGAGCGCCGGGCTGGGCGCAGAATGAGAACCCGCCAGTAGCTCCATTTTAACTGGAATGGTCACGGTTGACCTCCGATCTAAAAGATGTACTTTAAGTACATCTTTTATGGCATTTCGGCAAGGAGAAATGCGATGACCGAAGCTCTCAACGAGAACGGCTCGGCGGCAGTCGACCGAGGCGCAGTCGAAATCCGCGACGATACATTCATGGTGGACGCAGCACTCATTGGGGAACTGCTGCATGTTCCTGCCTCACGTGTACAGGACCTGATGCGTCAGGGAGAAATCACCAGCGTCTGCGAACGCGGGTTCGAAGAACATGCCGGAGAATACCGCCTCAGCTTCTTTTACAGCAATCGCCACGCGCGCCTGAGCACGGATCTGGACGGCCACATATTGCGCAGGTCAATCATCAACTACGGCAGCCACCCACTGTCAGATACGCCAGCCTGACCGATAGCTGTCTAACAGTGGCCAGACGGACCAAACCCGTAAGTTGAAGATCTGACATCTGGGTGCAGATTCCGGACAAGGCATTCGAGCCTGGCCAGCAATTCCGGATTCGTGGTCACGTTTCGGTGGAAACGCGATCGTAAAGGTGTACGATCGGGCCAGTACCGATTGGAGTTTTTTTTCCGCGAGGCCGCGCATGCTTCTCGGATCGCGATTGATGCAGAACAGCCGCTACCCAAGATAATGATCGGGCGCGTCTGGCTTGTCGGCGGCGTTCTTCCCAAGAGGCGGAACTGCTGATCATTTAAGGAGCAACTCGTCCTTAGAATTCAAATCCCCGTAAACTTTTGAGCCGTGAAGAAGATTCCTTCACCTCATATGTGGAAGCAACAGCAAGAAACCAACGGCAGAAGCGGCACACTCACAATCTACATCAGCATCAAGAGACGACGATGAAAACAGACGCCTTTATCATCGCATCCTCCGATCAAGTGCCCCGGCGCACACTGTTCAAGCGCTTTCCCATTCCACGTAATTTTGGCGTATCTTCGTCATCACGCATCGAGCGCGGGAAAACATGGCCGGCAGCCACCAGCCTAACGCGCGTGAAGACTTTCGAAATCTACCGTTACGATCCGGACAGCAATAGAAATCCTCGCCTCGACAGATTTGAGGTTGACCTTGATACTTGTGGCCCGATGGTTCTCGATGCGCTCATCTGGATCAAGAACCACGTCGATCCGACATTAACCTTCCGCCGCTCCTGTAGAGAGGGCGTCTGCGGTTCCTGCGCAATGAATATTGATGGCGGAAATTGGCTCGCCTGCACAAGATTTATTGAGGAAACACAGGCACCCGCCAGGATATACCCGCTGGCGAACATGAAGATCATCAAAGATCTCGTGCCTGATCTCACTCATGTCCTTGCCCAATACGAGATGATCGAGCCATGGCTTCAGACAAAGACACCGGCTCCTGAGCGCGAACGCCTTCAGACACCTGAGGACCGCGCGGCGCTCGATGGTTACTACGAATGCATCCTCTGCTTCTGCTGCACTTCCGGCTGCCCAAGCCATTGGTGGAATGGAGATCGCTTCCTGGGCCCCGCCGCCCTCCTGCAGGCATGGCGCTGGCTAACAGATAGCCGCGACGAGGCGACTGGAGAGCGTCTCGACAATCTGGAAGACCCATTCCGGCTTTATCGGTGCCATACTATTCTCAATTGCACCCGGACCTGTCCGAAGGGCCTCAATCCAGGAAAGGCCATTGCCGAGATCAAGAAGGTAATCGCCGAACGACAGAGCTAGGAGGGTTATGACAATGAAGCGTCTGTCCAGCACGCACGCGCGCCCCCTCTCTCCGAATATCCAGATTTACCGCCCTCAGCTAACCTCGGTACTGTCGATTGCGAACCGGATCTCCGGCGTCGCACTCGGCCTCTGCGCGATCGCTTTAGTCGTTTGGCTGGCTGCAGCAGCGAATGGGCCAGAAACATACTCTCGATACCAGAAAATTCTCGGATCATGGCCAGGCCAGATTCTATTGCTGGCAGCGACTTTTTCGTTCTTCCTGCATTTATCGGGCGGCATCCGTCATTTGGTCTGGGACACAGTTCGCGGCTTTGAATTGCGCGAGATATATATCTCCGGATGGATCGTGATCATAATCAGCATCTTGCTGACATTTGCGACCTGGCTCCTAAGTCAAATGATCGGGAAGGGTGTCTGATGGATAGATACCGCGTTCAATCCCCGCTTGGTCGCGCAACCGGGCTTGGTTCTGCCAAGGGCGGTTTTACTCATTGGTGGGTCGAAAGGGTAACGGCCGTTGCACTTGGTCCTCTCACCGTGTGGTTCGCGGCCTCACTAATAGCGCATACCAATGGCGACTATCAGACACTCATTGTCTGGCTAAGCGCACCGGTTACTACAGTGCTGATGATCCTCCTGTTGTTTGCCTTATTTTGGCATATGGCACTTGGCCTTCAGGTCGTCGTCGATGACTACGTCCATACCGAAGCGAAAATCTGGATGCTGTTGGCAATACGCTTCGCGTGCGTCACCCTGGCAACGGTTGGCATCATGGCCATGCTGTACATCGCCTTCGGCAGGGAGCCGCACCTTTGACCGCGGAAAAAGGACAAGACCGAATAAAGAGGTGAACCACGTGCAAAAAGTGGAAAAAATCTTGCCGGTTGCGCAGAGCCGACTGGTCACGATTCGGACCGATGCCTTATTGATCGATGCAGCGAGGTTCCTGAACAATCCGGCGCTTAATCTCGTTGTTGTCTGCAATGAAAATGGAACGATGGCAGGCGTCATCACCAAGACCGATATTGTCGGCCGCATCAGTCAATGCACAGGCTGCAGCTGCACGATGGCAGCCTCGCAAGTTATGACACAAGAGGTCGTGTTCTGCCGTCCAAGCGACTGGCTGAATGACGCATGGTCGATAATCAAGGAGCGAGGCCTCAAAAACATCCCGGTAGCGGATAAAAATATCAAGCCCGTGGGCGTTCTCAACGCAAGAGACGCGTTGCAGGTTCTGCTCGAAGATGCAGAGTACGAAGAGCAGTTGCTGCGTGATTATGTGATGTGCGTAGGATACCATTGATGATCTCGAATGGCAGCTTCGAGCAATAGCATCCGTAGAGAGGATAATATCGTGGCATTACAGCACGCAAAACCGGGAGAGATCGTTAGTCTGCGGCCGCTTGGTAAAAAAATAAAAGAGACCAAGACAACGGCCCTTGTCAAATCTGAGTACTTTGAAACCATTCGGTTGATTGTGCCGGCCGGAACAGAAATTCCGCCGCACGAAGTGCCAGGCAATATCATGTTGCATTGCCTGGAAGGATGTGTGTCGCTAGGCTTGACAGATTCGACAATTACATTGAGCGCTGGCGAGTGGGTTTACCTCGCTGGCGGAGACATGCATTCGCTGAGAGGCATCGAGGATTCGTCCATCCTGCTGACAATCCTGCTCGGTCCTTGACAATTTATCTTAAAGGCAATCGCAGCATTGCTTTACGACCAGCGTTTCACAACGACATTCCCTTGAAACGCATTTGTTGCCAATTTTATCGTCAGCCCACATCCAATGCGCCTCTGTCAAGCAAAGAGCTCCAGGATGGATGTCGAGGTGCATCAGATTTGCTAATTTCTTGCTTCACGTCAGCGCCGCAGAGAGATTCGGTGCATCTGACCGTTACTCAATCTTACGGCATCGGCTTTTCGGGCGATGAGGCTGCGGTACGCAAGCCAGCGAGGCGCGCAATCGAATACGTGGCAAGTTCCTGGGCAAACTCCAGGCTGCCCTGATCCTTGGCCCTGTCCGCCTCGTCGAGATACACATTCGACAATTGCTCGGCGCGCCGCAGGGCTCGCTGCTTGATCTGTTCGATCTCGTCAAGGGTGGGCGTCTCGACAGGCTCGGACGGATCAGCGCTGTGAGGCGCGAATCCCATGGCCCCTACCTTCAGAAGCTGCCTGCCTTCCGCAGATGGCAGCATTTGCGACCATGCAATGATGTCCCGCCGCAACAGGCTTTCAAGCAAGGGCGCGGATGCGTTCCTGTCGCCTGAATCATTTTCAGTGGTTAAGCCGTGTTCGTGCTGCCACGCAAGGCGGCGCTCCTGCCGTAACAGATTGGCATCCACCAACGCCTCACGCGCCAAGCCTTCGGCGGCGGTCCTTACCCCCAAGTGTTTGGTGAGGGCGGCAATATAGGTCCAGAACACGAACGCACGCTCGCGATGGCGAACCGCAAGGGCCCACACCATGTAGGGCGTAGACAGACGAGATTCGGTGATGTCCGCGATTTCCTGCACAGGGACGAGATCGATGGGTTTTGCTGGCAGGTTTTTCGGATCGGGTGGCTGGCCGCACGCCTCTATGCAGGCCCTCGAGATTGCGTCGGCACGGGCGTTTTCCCGCGACACGAGGATGTCAGATATCGCTCGAACAGCCTTCGCGCCCTGATTCGCGCTTATTGCCATTGCGCTGTAACGTTGTGCTGCGAGTTGCGCCTGATGGAAGGCAATCGCATAAAATTCTGGCAAACCGGCGACTGGTTCCGGTGCAATTGTCAGCAGGGTCTTTATGCGCATTGCAGATGCTCCGCCTTGAGAGATCCGTGCTTGATGTAGAACAAATACCAACAATAATGGCACTGATAAAGGGAGCGATGCCAGGTTACTAATAAATAGAAATCAGCGGCATCGTTTTTGGTTGGCTTCTCCGGAAGCTGCAAAAAAACGGATGAGGGTACCTTGTTTATATTCCGAAATTGCTCCGTCCCCAGCCTGATCGCGCTCCTTTTTTTGGTCGGAGCAATTTTTTTGGCAACGGATGCGCGCGCCGCCGGCCTGCTCGGCAATTATATCGCCAAGGCGCAGCCAGCGGAGCTGATTCCCGGAGCAAACCGCTTTGGACCGCTCCAGGGAGACCCGCCTATCGCCCCCGTCTACAAGGACGACCAGCTTCTGGGATATGCCTATCTTAATTCCGACTTCTCCAACGCGGTCGGCTATTCCGGAAAACCGATCAGGGTTCTCGTCGGCATCAACCCGCGGGGCGTCCTCTCCGGCTTCAAGCTCGTTGAACACAAGGAGCCGATCGTCCTGATCGGCATTCCGGAAAAGCGCATTCTGGACGCCATCAACAAGCTGGTGGGCACCGAGATGGTGCCAGTGGTGGACGGCACCGCGCGCGTGCCGCAGGTTGATATCGTCAGCGGCGCAACCGTTACCGTCCTCGTGATCGGCGACAGTATCGTCCGTTCGGCGACGAAACTGATCAAGACGGGGCGGCTCGGGACGCAGGGACAGGCCAATGTTGCGGCAACTGCCGCACGGGTGGTGAAAACCATCGACATGAGCCAGAGCGAGATACGCGACTGGCTGGTGCTGCTGGGTGATGGCTCGATCCGGCGCCTGCATCTGAGTGTCGCGGATATCAACGAGGCCTATGAGAAATCCGGCAATGCCGCCGCCATCCAGCATCCTGAAACCGGCGACCCGGCCAGCGATTTTATCGATCTTTATGTTGCGGATGTCGCGGTGCCAACCATTGGCCGCAGCCTGCTTGGTGACGATGGATATGATCGCCTCAAGGCGCGGCTCAAGCCTGGCCAGCAGGCGATCGTCGTCGCAGGCTCCGGCCGTTATTCGTTCAAGGGGTCCGGCTACGTTCGCGGTGGCATCTTTGACCGCATCGAGCTTTTGCAGGATGGCAACAGCATCCGCTTCCGTGACCGCGACCACACCCGGCTCGGCGATTTCGCTGCAGCGGGCGCGCCCCAGTTTCCCGAAATCAGCCTGTTCGTCCTCCCGCCGGATTTCACGTTCGACCCCACCGAACCATGGACGTTGCAGCTTCTGGTGCAGCGGGCCATCGGTGCACGAGACAAGGCCTTCCTGACCTTCGATCTGAGCTACACGCTGCCCGACGCCTATCTCAAGCGTGAGCAGCCTGCGACGGTGATTCACACTGCCCCGACCGCGACATCGCCACAGCCGTCGCAAAACGCCGCCGCGACCGCCTCTGACGAGGACCCGTTGTGGATACGGATCTGGCGCGGCGATATGATCCGAATCAGCATTACGATCTTTGCGCTTGGCACGCTGACGCTGATCTTCTTCTTCCAGAACGTCCTGGTGCGACGGCCGCAGGTCTATGTCTGGGTGCGCCGTGCCTATCTCCTGTTCATTTTGGTCTGGCTCGGCTGGTACGTCAACGCGCAGCTATCCGTGGTCAACGTTCTGACTTTCGTGAACTCTCTGCTGACCGGCTTCAGCTGGGAATACTTTCTCTCTGCACCTCACATCTTCCTGTTGTGGGCAGCGGTCGCGGCGGGGTTGCTGTTCTGGGGACGCGGGCCGTTCTGCGGCTGGCTTTGTCCTTTTGGCGCCTTGCAGGAATTGCTGAACACGGTCGCGCAGGCGTTCAAAGTGCCACAGGTCCGGCTGCCATGGGGGCTGCACGAGCGCCTCTGGCCAATCAAATACATGATCTTCCTCGTCCTGTTCGGATTATCGCTCTATTCGACGTCACTGGCCGAACAGATTGCGGAGATCGAGCCGTTCAAGACTGCAATTATTCTTAAGTTTGCGCGCGATTGGCCATTCGTGATCTACGCGCTAACGCTGCTCACGGTCGGCCTGTTCATCGAACGGTTCTTCTGTCGCTATCTGTGCCCGCTTGGCGCAGCGCTTGCGATCCCGGGACGCATCCGCATGTTCGAGTGGCTGCGCCGCTGGCAGGAATGCGGCTCGCCGTGCCAGCGTTGCGCAGTCGAATGTCCGGTGCAGGCGATTCATCCTGAAGGACACATCAACGTCAACGAATGCATCTACTGCATGCACTGTCAGGAGCTTTATTTCGACGATCACCGCTGCCCTCACATGATCCAGGTGCGCCTCAAGCGTGAGAAGCGCGAAGCGCTGTCCTCGCCATCCATGCGCGCCGGAAAAGGCCCGAACACAATCATTACCGCCGGAGGCAAAGCGGTCAGCGCCCCCGGCAGTTCAGTCGCACCACCCCCAACCTGAAAACCCAGGAGACTTCCATGAGCAACCAAGAAGGCGACAAAGGCGTCAGCCGCCGGGCATTGCTCGGCACGACGGCAGCGGCGGCCGGAGTCGGCCTTGCCGGCGGAGCCGGCTTCACCACGATTGCAGAGGCCCAGACCAAGGGGCAGCCAAAATCTCCCGCTGCGCGGCAGGCGGCACACAAGACCGAAGTCGCCCCCGGCGATCTCGACGAATATTACGTGTTTTTTTCATCCGGTCAGTGCGGCGAGATGCGTATCGTCGGCCTGCCGTCGATGCGCGAACTGATGCGGGTGCCCGTGTTCAACCGCTGCTCGGCGACCGGCTGGGGGCAGACCAACGAGAGTCTCAAGGTGCTGACTGAGGGGCTCACACCTGAGGGGCGCGAATTTCTCAAGACTCGCGGCGGCACTTATCTGAATGGCGACCTCCACCATCCGCATCTCTCGTTCACCAATGGCACCTATGACGGTCGCTACGTCTTCATGAATGACAAGGCCAATACGCGCGTCGCGCGCATCCGCCTCGACGTCATGAAGTGCGACAAGATCATCCAGTTGCCCAACCAGCATACGGTGCATGGACTCCGTGTGCAGAAATATCCGCGCACCGGCTATGTGTTCTGCAACGGCGAGGATGGCGTGCCGCTGCCTAATGATGGCAAGATACTCGATGATCCGAAGCAGTATCATTCGATCTTTACAGCGATCGATGGCGACACCATGAAGGTTGCCTGGCAGGTGATCGTCGACGGCAACCTTGATAACAACGACGCCGATTACCAGGGTAAATATGCCTTCTCGACCTGCTACAATTCCGAAAATGGCGTCACGCTTGCGGAAATGACGGCCAACGAGCAGGATTGGGTCACTATCTTCAATATCAAGCGTATCGAAGAGGCCGTGAAGAAAGGCCAGTATAAGGAAATGGGCGGCGTGCCAGTGCTCGACGGCCGTCACGGCTCGCCCTTTACCCGTTACGTACCGGTCTCCAATGGCCCACACGGCATGAACACCGCGCCAGACGGCATCCACGTCATCGCCGCTGGCAAGCTGGCGCCTACCTGCACTGTGTTGGACGTGCGACTGTTCGACCAGTTGTTCGACGACAAGATCAAGCCGCGCGATGTGGTCGTGGCGGAGCCTGAACTCGGCCTCGGGCCGCTGCACACTGCCTATGACGGCAGGGGCAACGCCTATACGACCCTGTTTATCGACAGTCAGCTTTGTAAATGGAACATCGACCTCGCCAGGCGCGCATATAAAGGCGAGAAGGTCGACCCGATCATCCAGAAGATCGACGTCCATTACCAGCCCGGCCACAACCATTCCTCCATGGGCGAAACCAACGAGGCGGACGGAAAATGGCTGATCTCGTTGAACAAGTTCTCGAAGGACCGCTTCCTCAATGTCGGCCCGCTGAAGCCGGAGAATGACCAGCTCATCGACATCTCCGGCGACAAGATGGCACTGGTGCACGATGGCCCGAGCTTCGCCGAGCCGCACGACGCCACCATTGTCCATCGCTCCAAGATCAATCCGATCTCGATCTGGGATCGCGCGGATCCGTTCTTTGCCGACGCAGTGAAACAGGCCAAGGCGGATGGCGTCGATCTGGAATCCGATTCCAAGGTGATCCGTGACGGCAATAAGGTGCGCGTCTACATGACATCCACCGCGCCGGCCTTCGGCCTCGAGCAGTTCACGGTGAAGCAGGGCGACGAGGTGACGGTCCACGTCACCAATATCGATGCGGTCGAAGACCTGACCCATGGCTTCACTATCGTGAACTATGGCATCGCGATGGAAGTCGCGCCGCAAGCTACCGCCTCGGTGACCTTCAAGGCGGACCAGGCAGGCGTCTACTGGTATTATTGCCAGTGGTTCTGTCACGCCATGCATATGGAGATGAAGGGCCGTATGCTGGTCGAGCCGAAGTCGGTGTAAGCGGGGTATCCGTGCGTCGCTTCTTCAACATACTTCCGGCGGCGATTCTCGCCGCCGGATTGTCCACCTTCGCAAGTGCGGAGACGTTGACACTTGCACCTGGCCAACTCACTCAAGAGGTACTGGACCGGGCGCAGGATGGCGATGTTATCGTGCTGGCCGCCGGCGAGCACCGAGGCCCTATCCGCATTCAGCGCGGCATCGTGCTGAAAGGCGACTCCGGCGCGACCCTGATCGGAAATGGCGAAGGCAGCGTTATCGGTGTCTATGGGCCCGGTGTTGAAATCCGCGGGCTGACGATCAAGGGATCAGGCCACGATCTGCAAGCGATGAATTCCGGCATCTATCTCGACAAGACCGCCGAGCGGGCGCTGGTCGAGGACAACCGCATTATCGGCAACCTATTCGGCGTCTATGTCCATGGCGCCGCCGGAACGCGTGTTCTGAACAATGTGATCGAAGGCTTGCAGAACATCCGCCTTGCCGAGGCCGGCAATGGCGTCTCGGTCTGGAATGCGCCAGACGTGACGATCGGCGGTAACACTATTCGCTATGGCCGCGACGGTATCTTCACCGTGTCCAGCCGCAAGGACCGCTTCATCAATAACAGGTTCGAAAAGGTACGGTTCGCGGTCCACTATATGTACACCAACGATAGCGAAGTCAGCGGCAATGTCTCGATTCAGAATCATGTCGGCTACGCCATCATGTATTCGAACCGCCTCCGCATCAGCAACAACGTCTCGTATCGCGACCGGGACCATGGCTTGCTGTTCAATTACGCCAACTTCGCCAGGATCGAGGGCAATCTCGTCGCGGGCGGCCTGCGCGATGACACATCGGGCACGCAGGAAGTAGCGAATGACGAGCGCGGCATGCTGCCAGCCGCCAGTTCTTCAACGCAGGCTGGCGCGCGTAGCGGCCCTGGTAAATGCGTGTTCATCTACAACGCTAACCGCAATCAGTTTCGCAACAACTGGTTCGAGCACTGCGAGATCGGCGTACACTTTACAGCCGGCTCGGAAGGCAATGAGATCACCGGCAACGCCTTTGTCGGCAATCGCAACCAGGTGAAGTATGTCGGCACCCGCAACCTCGACTGGTCGAAGGATGGGCGCGGCAATTACTGGAGTGACAACCCGGCGTTCGATCTGAACGGCGACGGTGTGGCCGATACTGCATACCGGCCGAACGACCTCGTCGATCGTGTGTTGTGGACCGCGCCGTCTGCGAAAATTCTGATCAACAGCCCTGCGGTTCAGGTGCTCCGCTGGGCACAGGCGCAGTTTCCGGCGCTTTACCCAGGCGGGGTGGTCGATACGCATCCGCTGATTGCCCCGCCGCCGCGGCCCTACGCAGGCAGGAGCCTGCCATGACTGCAACCGTTTTCATCCAGAAGGTCGACAAGACCTATGGCCAGGTCCGCGCACTGTACGATGTATCCTTTGATCTGGCGCCAGGACGCATCTGCGCGCTGGTCGGTCACAACGGCGCCGGCAAGACAACGCTGATCAAGCTGATGCTGGGGCTGATCCAGCCAAGCGGCGGCGACATCCGTGTGCTCGGCGAGGATCCGGCCGCGGGCGAATTCTCGGCGCGGCGGATGCTCGGTTATCTGCCGGAGAATGTCGCCTTCAATACCGCACTCACCGGACGCGAGACGCTGGGTTTTTATGCACGGCTGAAACAGCTCACATCGGCGACGGCATGGCCCCTGCTCGACCGCGTTGGCTTGGGTGATGCTGCCGACCGCCGGGTCGGGACTTATTCCAAGGGCATGCGACAGCGACTGGGGCTTGCTCAAGCTCTGCTTGGGCGCCCGCGTATTCTTCTGCTCGACGAGCCGACCACGGGTCTTGATCCCGCGCTGCGGCAGACGTTTTACGATATCCTACAGGAACTGCGCGACGACGGCGCCACGGTGCTGATCTCCTCGCATGCACTGAGCGAACTTGAAGGCCGCGCCGAACGAGTGCTGATCATGAACCGCGGCGCACTGGTGGCGCAGGGCACACTGACCGAATTGCGCCAGATTTCGCAATTGCCGATCCGGGTCTCGTTCGATCTGGCTGCGGATCGCGACAAGATGCCGGATTGGCTCTCAAACAGCCATCCCTCGGGCACGAACGGTCATGTCGTGCTGGTGCCGGACGATGAGCGCAAGATGGCGCTGGTGCGGATAGCCGCCGCCGATCCGCAGGTACGCAACATCGAAATCGTGACGCCAACCCTCGACGATCTTTATGCGCATTTCCTTCGCGCGCGGGAGGCTGCAGAGTGAGGACCATCGCCATCATCGCCGGCAAGGAAATCCAGGAAGGGCTGCGCAACCGCTGGGTGCTCGCCACGACGCTGCTGCTGGCTGCGCTTGCGCTGTCACTGACCTTTCTTGGCAGCGCACCGACCGGCAATGTCGGTGCGGACGCACTGGATATTGTCGTCGTAAGCCTCTCCAGCCTCACCATCTTTCTGCTGCCGCTGATCGCCTTGCTGATTTCGCATGACGCGATCGTCGGCGAGATGGAGCGCGGAACCATGATTCTGCTGCTCAGTTATCCGGTCGGGCGATACCAGATCGTTCTCGGAAAGTTCTGCGGTCATGTGCTGATTCTCGCTTTCGCCACCGTAATCGGTTACGGCGTGGCGGCTGGCGCCTTGGCGGTCAGTGGCGCGAAGGTTCTGGCGGCAAGCTGGTATGCGTTCGCCTGGATGATCGGAACGTCAATCATGCTCGGTGCGGCTTTCGTTGCGATCGGCTATCTCATCAGCGGTTTGGCACGGGACCGTGGCACAGCAGCAGGTGCTTCGGTTGGCGTCTGGTTGGTCATGGTGCTGGTCTTCGATATGGCGCTACTTGGCATTCTCGTCGTTGATCAGGGCAAAATCGTTTCGGCCACCGTGCTGGAATATCTGCTTTTTTTCAATCCAACCGATATCTATCGTCTCGCCAATCTGACGGGCTTCAATGTCAGCCAGTTTTCCGGCATGGCTGGTCTCGCGGGCAGTGCGGGAGCGAGCACCCTCGCGCTGATGGTCGGGATGACGCTGTGGATTGGAGTCCCGCTCGGTCTGGCCACGGTCTCTTTCGCTCGGAGGGAATTATGATCCTGCGCGCGCTCTGCATCGCCACATTTGCGATCACACTCGCGGCCTGCAACCAGGAGGGGTCGAACTCCGCGCCACCGGCACCTGTTTCACTCAATGACGATGCGCTTGGTGTATTCTGCGGCATGAACGTGCTGGAGCATCCAGGCCCCAAGGGGCAGGTCATCACCGCCAGCAGAATTGATCCGTATTGGTTCACATCGGTACGCGACACAGTGGCATTTACCTTGATGCCGGATCAGCCGCGTGACATTCGCGCGATTTATGTGTCCGATATGGCGGCAGCGCCGAGTTGGGAAGAACCTGGTGCCGCCAACTGGATCGACGCACGCAAGGCGTTCTTCGTGATCGGAAGCCGGAAGCGAAGTGGCATGGAAACAGATGAAGCCGTACCATTCGGAAACCGTGCAGCGGCCGAAGCGTTTGCCACAAGCAATGGAGGCCGCGTTGTCGGCTTCGATCAGATACCCAAAGCCTATGTGCTCGGTAGCGACACTACAGGGCAAAGCGGACACAGTCCCGCAGAGATACGGACAAATTGAAAGCAGCGGCCATGACACATTCACCTATCACGCGTCGGCGGTTGATCACGATCGCAGCAATGGCAAGCGCATCCGTTCTGTACGCAGGCCGCCGCGCCGGCGCTGTGGTGGATGCACCGATACGATGGCAGGGCTCGGCACTGGGCGCACAGGTCTCGATCGAGATTTATCATCCAGATCGGACGGAAGCCGAACGGCTGGTTCAGCTGTGTGTGCAGGACGTTCGCCGACTGGAGCAGCAGTTTAGTCTCTATCAGCCGGATTCGGCAATCTGCGCGCTCAACCGCACCGGTATTCTGGTGTCGCCTGACACCGACATGATCGCGCTCCTCAGCGCGTCGCTCAAATTCGCCGCGCTGACGGACGGAGCGTTTGATCCGACCGTACAGCCTCTATGGAATTTATACGCCGCGCATTTTGCGAAAGCACATCCTGCACCGGACGGGCCAGCCGCCGACAAGCGTGCCGAAGCACTGTCAAAAGTAGGCTATCAACACATCAAGGTCAGTTCCGATCGTATTGCACTGCTGAAGGCGGGCAGCGCAATTACGCTGAACGGCATCGCACAGGGCTATGCGACTGATCGCGTCACGGAAACACTGCGTGCTGCAGGTCTCTCGACTACGCTCGTCAACATGGGCGAGATTCGCGCGATCGGGGCAAAACCCGACGGTACGCCTTGGCAGGTCGGTCTTGCCGATCCGGACAAACCAGGCGTGTTAAACGAAACCATCGGCCTTGCCGACCGGGCGGTCGCAACGACGGCTGGCGCTGGATTTAGGTTCGATGCCGCTGGCCGCTTTACCCATCTGTTCGACCCCACCACCGGGCGAAGCCCATCACGATACCGTTCGGTCAGCATCATCGCGCCGACCGCTACGGAGGCCGATGCGTTCTCGACAGCTTTCAGCCTGCTGCCCGTCTCACGCATTCGCGAGATACTGGCGTCGCGATCAGATATTGAGGTTCATCTTACCGATACAAATGGAAAGACATGTGTATATGGAGCCTAGACATTGGGCTTTGTCGCTTGTCTTTGTGTCGCCGAACGAACTATTCAACCAGCCCATGATGGGCATCTCTATGAGGGAGAAACAAAGTGAAAAAGATGATGTTTGCGACTTTGCTGGCTCTGGCCAGTGTTGGTATCAGCCCGGCCCAGGCACAGGATGCTGCCGCAGGCGAAAAGGTCTTCGCAGTGTGCAAGGCCTGCCATCAGATCGGCGAGAATGCCAAGAACGGCGTGGGACCGGAGCTCAATGGCGTAATCGGCCGCAAAGCGGGCAGCGTGCCCGGCTACAACTATTCCGCAGCCAACAAGAACTCCGGCCTGACCTGGGATGAGCCGACATTCAGCGAATACATCAAGGATCCGAAGGCCAAGGTCCCCGGCACCAAGATGGCATTCGCCGGACTGAAAGATGAGAAAAAGATCAACGATCTGACGGCCTTCCTCAAGCAGTTCGACGCCAGCGGCAAGAAGAAATAACCCGCGCTGTCTCTGACCTGAAGGATGGATCCAATTTGGTGGTGACGTTTGCCGGATGTCACCACCAAGAACACTGCGTCGCCAAGGCAAAGGAAGGCGTCGATCGAGGTGCCGAAATGCGAAAGATCGCGGTGCGTAAAACGCCGCGGGACGCTAATCGACGGAATCCGGTCGCAGACGCGGTACCAGTGAGCAGAATTGCTCCTGTGGTCACCACACCGACCGTGCCATGGTCGCACCAGTCGCGCAGGCACACTTCGATAGTGCCGGGTTCCGGCCAGCAATGCACACGGCCACATCGCCGCGCGAGCCAGCTAACTACCTGAAACCAGTTAGAATAATTCCGGCCTGTTGACGTATATCAGAGCCCGTGCCATTTCCTTAGAATAATTCTAAACTGCTTTGTCGGCGATAATCTGCCGATACGCAGCGGCTCTCATCCGAACGAGGCGTGCTGTGTTGAGCACCTGCAGCTTGGGTCTGGAGTACTGCCGATGCGAGCCCTTCATGACGAAAGCCACCTGCTCGAGCGTATTGGGTGGCTTCGCGCAGCGGTACTGGGCGCTAATGATGGGCTGATTTCAACATCAAGCCTCATTGTTGGTGTGGCAGCCGCCACGCCAACCTCGCGTGAGATTCTTGTGGCGGGAGTCGCGGGCCTGGTGGCCGGTGCAATGTCGATGGCAGCGGGGGAATATGTCTCGGTCAGTTCCCAGGCGGACACCGAAAAAGCCGATATGGCGCGTGAACGGCACGAACTGGCCACTCAGCCGGAGGCGGAATTGGCCGAGCTCGCCGCGATCTATGAGCGACGCGGTTTGTCGGCCGATCTGGCCCATCAGGTCGCTGAGCAGATGATGGCAAAGGATGCCTTTGAGGCCCATGCGCGTGACGAACTCGGCCTGACGAGCCATATGATGGCGAGGCCCGTTCAGGCGGCTTTCACGTCCGCAGTCACCTTCGCGACAGGTGCCGCCCTGCCGCTGATCGTCGCCCTGCTCGTGCCGGCACGAACAGCGGCCCCGACTGTATCCATCGCTTGCCTGATCGGGCTTGCTGTCCTTGGAGCAATAGGCGCCCGCACAGGCGGCGCCAGCATATGGAAACCGACTGCGAGAGTGGTTTTCTGGGGGGCGGTTGCCATGGCATCGACTGCCATCATTGGCTCTCTTATCGGCCGGGCGGTCTGACCATGAAACGCATATCGATCGACTTGCCGACGCTGATGTCGCTTTTGGCCGTCCTCGGGATGATCCTCGCGATGGCGGGAACCTGGTTGCCACTCAAGGATCCTGCCGTCCTTCGGTGGCCTGGACTGATGCTCGTCTATTGCACCGGCGGACTTCCTGCCCTGTGGCGAGCAGTATCTGCACTTTGGCGGGATCACATCCTCGATATCGATCTCCTGATGGTAGTTGCCGCTATCGCTGCCGCTATTGTTGGTGCGCCATTTGAAGGCGCTGTGTTGCTGACGCTCTTCAGTGTGTCCACCACGCTCGAGCATCATGCGCTTGGGCGCGCACGTCGCGCAGTCGAAGCCCTGATGGCGCTGCGCCCTGAAACGGCGTTCCGCAAGAACAAGGATGGCACAGTTGTAGAGGTCCCCGCTGCTGAGCTTGCTGTCGGCGATACGGTGATTTTGCGCCCGGGTGCCCGTGTACCAACCGATGGCGTGATTCTGCGTGGCCGGGGCGGCATCGACGAAGCAAACATTACGGGCGAATCCATGCCTGTCTCAAAGGAGATAGGCGAACAGGTGTTCGAAGCCACGGTGAATCTCGACGGTGTTCTGGAAGTAGCGGTCACCAAGACGATTGGCGACAGCACGATCGCACGCATGATCCAGCTTGTGACGAAAGCCCAGGAGGCAAAAGCCCCGTCCGAGCGGTTCAGTTCGTGGTTTGGGCAACGTTACACGATCGCAGTCATCCTGGGGGCGATGCTCGCCTTTGCCGCGTTTCGCTTGCTGGGCCACGATTGGGAACAGGCTCTCTACAAAGCTGCGACACTGCTGGTTGCTGCCAGTCCCTGCGCGATCGTCATATCGGTGCCGGCCGCAATTTTGTCGGCTCTCTCCGCGGCGGCGCGAGGCGGTGTGTTGTTCAAAGGAGGCGGCGCGCTTGAAACACTGGCCGCAGTCGACACCTTCGCTTTCGACAAGACCGGCACATTGACCAATGGCCGTGCGGTGGTGAGGCGGATTATCGCTCTGGATGGCGATGAACGGCGCTTTCTGTCCCTTCTGGCGGGGCTCGAAGCTCATTCCGAGCATCATATCGCGGCAGCCATCCGTCGGGAGGCCGCGGCGCGCGACATCGAGCCGACCAATGTGACCGATGTCAGCTCCCGCCCAAGCGCCGGCATCATCGGCTCGGATGAGTTTGGCACGCTATGGGCGGGCAACCCTCGCATGGTCAGGAATATGGGCGGGTCTGCTGATCGTGCTGAGTTTCGGGAGCTGGCCGACAGCACCCAAACCGTTGTCTATCTGGGGCGTGGATCCACCGTCCTGGGGGCCGTCAGCGTGGCGGATGAAGCGAGAATCAGCTCCGCTCCGGCGCTGGCCGCCCTGCGCGACAGCGGTGTCCGCCACATCGTCATGATGACCGGCGACCGGAGGCCGGTCGCCTTGCGGATCGGCGCAGAACTTGGTCTTGCGCCAGACGAAGTCCATGCCGAGATGCTCCCGGAGGACAAGGTGCTCCGTGTAGGCGAACTGGCGGAGCGCGGCAAGGTCGCCTTCGTCGGAGACGGCGTGAATGACGCTGCGGCACTGGCACGCGCTGACGTTGGCATTGCCATGGGTGCAGCCGGCTCGGATGTCGCCCTTCAGGCAGCCGACGTGGCCCTGTTGTCGGAAGATATGAAGAAGCTGGCCGAAGCGCACGGCCTGGCCCGCCGTACCGCGACGATCATTCGACAGAATCTTATTGTTGCGCTCGGCGCCATGCTGGTGCTTGTCACGGGCGGCCTGTTTTTCGATCTTCCGCTTCCGCTGGCGGTGATCGGGCACGAGGGCGGGACTGTGCTGGTCGTCCTGAACGGGTTGCGGCTCCTGTCGGACAGGATTCGGCGAAACGCCAACGATATAACTCCTACTCGTCGAACGCGGCGCGATCGACGTGCATCGCCCCCCCTTTCGAAAACGTTTTCCGCCGATATATCGTAGCGGCAAAGCCGGTCTCGGTCCCTGGCCATTTCCGCAAATGAGGTCAATTAAGTTGAAGCGATGCCATCGCACCTGCTGTGACACAGATAACCCTGACAAGGGTCAATTTGTGCCCAAATGGCTTTTGATCATCATTTGCACAACTGCAATGGCTCTGGCTGGTCCCGCCCAAGCGCAGCCACCGAAGCTCGTATCAATCGATGCGCTGGCCAACATCGTTGTATCGAGCAATCCCGAGCGGCGCTTTTATGTACAGCAGATCGGCCTCGCGGGTGTCGAACGCGCCACCGCGAATCGGCTGCCAGATCCTGAAATGGCACTTGAGTTCGGACAACGCCGAACATCCGACGCCGTGACCGGCATGCCGACGGGTGATGGGCCTACCTACGGCGTGTCTCTCATGCAGCCGCTCGATTTCGCCGGCCGGGGCGCCCTGCGCCGGGCTATCGCCGACCATCAAGTTGCATTGGCGCGCATCGGTCTTGCGCAATTTGACGCGACATTGGCCAGCCGCGCGCACTCGCTCGGCTACTCGCTGTTTGCAGCGGAACAGAAGGCAACAGCGGCACGCGACGTCGCGGCGCGGATGCGAGCGCTCGCCCAGACAGTGGCGCAACGTGATGCGGCCGGCCCGGCACCTGCGCTGGATGCGACGATCCTGGAGGCCAGCGCCATCACCGCTGAACGCAACGCCGCCACTGCCGAGGCTGAAGCCCACGCCAGTCTCTATGAGTTGAACCAGCTGCGGGGAGCACCTCTTGGCACAAGCATTCACGTTGCCCGTCCTGATATCCGGCTTTCCACACTTCCAACTGTAACGCGCATGACGCGAGAGGTGGATGCCAACAATTTTGAGCTTCAGTCACTGCGCACACAAACACGGCAGCAGGGACTGCGTGTCGACATGGCACAGAAATCGCGCCTGCCAAACGTGGCGGTCGGCCCTTATTATAATCACGCAAAATCTGACATCCGCGAGACCAATTTCGGTATCCGGCTTACGACATCGCTGCCGCTTTGGAACAGCCAGGCTGCGGGCGTTGCGCAAGAGCAAAGCCGCCAGTCCGGAGCAGACGTCGCACTGCTTGCGGCCCAGCGAAGGATAACGCGACAAGTCTACGAGCGCGCCGCACTTTACGAGACAAAACGCCGGACGCTGGCGAACTGGCCTCCCTCCACGGCCGACAAACTCGCGGCCACAGCAGCTGCTGCCGACAACCTTTTCCGGCAGGGTGCGATCCCAATCGCGACCTATGTCGAAATGCAGCGCCAGTATCTTGATGCTTTATCGGCCGTGCTCGATACGAGGCGCGAAGCGTTGGAAGCCTCACTTCAACTTCGTGCGCTTAACGGGGGGCGTCGCTTCGGCGGCACGAGCCAATGATGCGTCGGCTGTTTCATTGGATAACCAGCCGCCCGGCTGCTGTAGGCGCAATGGCTCTCTTGGTCGCAGCCTTCGGAGTTTGGTCATATCTGCAGCTTGAGGTTGACGCCATCCCCGACATCACGGGGGTGCAGGTGCAGATCAACACGACTGTGCCGGCATTTGCGCCGGAGGAAATCGAGCGTCTCGTCACCCTGCCGATCGAGCGAGCAATGGCCGGCCAGCCGGGCCTTCGCGACATGCGATCGCTGACCAAGACGGGATTGTCACAGGTCACCCTGCTTTACGAAGACGGTACCGATCAGCTTCGCTCACGCCAGCTTGTCACCGAAAGATTGGCGACGGTACGTGACATGCTGCCTGCTGGATCCACGCCACAGCTTGCTCCAATCACCACGGGGCTTGGTGAGATCTGGTATTACACGCTCGAATGGGTACAGCCTCCGGCCGGACTGGACGAGCAGCAGCAATTGATGGAGTTGTACGAGGCTCAGGAGTACATCATCAAGCCGATGCTCCGCGCGACCCCGGGCGTAGCAGAGGTGAACTCCAACGGCGGTCTCGAACGGCAGTTTGTCGTTGAACCCGACCTCAGCCGGCTTACTGCGGCGGGCGTCACGCCTACCGAACTTGCCCAGGCTGTAGGCGCCAACGTGGAGAATGCCGGCGGCGGCACAATTACTGCAAATGGTCAACGCTTCACCCTGCGGACCGAGGCACGGGTCACAACCGTGGATATGATCCGTGCGCTGCCTGTCAAATTTGCCGGAAGCGTCCGGCCACTAACCGTTGGCGACCTGGCTACCGTAACAATCGGTCATGCCTTGCGTGAAGGTGCCGCGACCGCCAACGGCAAAGAAACCACTCTTGGCACAGTGATGATGCTCGTGGGCCAGAACAGCCGGGATGTTGCCAAACGCGTCGACGCACGATTGCCGGATCTGCGCGCGGCGCTCCCCAAAGGTATGGCTCTGCAAGTTCAGTATGATCGCTCCGAATTGGTAGACCGCACCGTCGCGACGGTCGAACGCAATCTCGGCGAAGGCGCGTTGCTGGTTGCCATGGTTCTGCTGGTCGTGCTCGGCAACTGGCGAGCGGCGCTGATCGTTGCGCTCGTTATTCCACTCGCATTTCTGATGATGATTACGAGCATGAACGCGCTTGGCGTCTCCGGTAACCTGATGAGTTTGGGAGCGCTTGATTTCGGTCTTATCGTCGATGGCGCGATCGTGGTTGTTGAAAATGCCTTGCGCCTGATGAGTAAAGCCCGCGCAGAAAACGGGCGCGAGCCCACAGCGCGCGAACGCCGCACGATTGTTGTTCGGGCAACAAGTGCCGTGGCCCGGCCTGTCTTTTTCGGCGTTGCCATCATCGCCCTTGTCTACGTGCCGGTGCTCAGCCTGGGCGGCGTGGAAGGGAAGCTGTTTCATCCGATGGCACAGGCTGTGATGCTTGCGCTGGGCGCTGCGCTGCTTGTCACCTTCACACTGGTCCCGGCGCTGTGCGCCTGGATGCTACGTTCCAACTTGAAGGTCAGCCAACGTTCTAACGGTGAGAATGGCGCGCCGATCCTCAATGGTCACGACATCGGGCACGGCAACGGCTTTGTCGGCTTTATCGCGCGCGGCTATGCCCCCATCCTCGGCCTTGCGCTACGCCACCCCGCGGCATCGGTCTGTCTGGCGATGTGTCTGGTGGGCGGATCGATTGCCATTTTCCTGACGCTCGGCTCACAGTTCACCCCGCGACTCGATGAAGGCTCCATCACGGCGATGGTTTACAAACCGGTCGGAATGTCGCTCGACCGGAGTCTTGCAATAGAGCGGGAAACCGAGCGGGAGATTTTACGGCGCTTCCCGCAGGTCACACGCACCTTCTCGCGGATCGGCACCAGCGCAGTCGCAACCGATCCGATGCCGCCCAACGAGAACGACCTATACATCTTCTACAAGCCGCTGGACCAATGGCCGCAAGGTGACGGCCTGCCCCGCAACAAGGCTGAATTGGTCTCAGCCATTGAAGAAGCAGGAACGGCGGTTTTTCCCGAACAATCCTTTCTGTTCGCACAACCCATTGAGATGCGTTTCAACGAAATGCTGGAAGGTACGCGCGCTGACCTTTCTGTGAAAATATTCGGGAATGACTACGATGTGCTCGAGAAGCTTGCGGCGCAGGCACGAGAGGCGCTGCAGACCTTGCCCGGTACCGCAAATGTGCAGTTTGAAACTGCCGACCGCACGCGCAGCCGAGTCGTCAACATCAACCACGACGCGCTCGTCCGCCTGGGGCTCGGTGCGGCAGAAGTAAACCGCGCCATTACCACGGCTATTGCCGGCGATGAGGTCGGCTTTATCGCCGAGGGTGATCATAGACATGCCATCGTCATTCGATTGCCCGAAACGCTTCGAGCCGACAACACATCGCTCCTGTCGCTGCCGCTGCGTGTCGGCACGGCCGGTCTGGTACCGCTTGATCGGGTTGCGACATTACGCGATCTGCGTACCGTCGAGCCAATCTTGCATGATAACGCAAAACGCCGCGCGGCATTGATGGTCAATCTCAACACCAACGATATCGCAGGTTATGTTGCGGCGGCACGAGCGCGGCTTGCCGACAGGCTCAAACTCCCGGAGTCCTACCGCGTCGAATTCGGCGGCCAGTTCCGCCAGCTGGAAGCCGCACGCAGCCGCTTGATGGTTGTTGTGCCCGCCGCACTGCTGATGATCTTCGCATTGGTCTATTCTGCGGTCGGCAGCGTACGCCAGGCAGCCATCATCTATACAGGCATTCCGTTTGCGATCACCGGCGGCGTGCTGGCTCTGTGGCTGCTCAACATGCCCTTTTCGATCACTGCTGCGATTGGGTTCATTGCACTGTCCGGCATTGCGATGCTGAACGGCCTGGTGCTCGTCGATCACATCAATGAGTTGCGGAAAATTCTGCCGCTCACGGATGCTGTACGGCAGGCCGCAATGGATCGGTTGCGTCCAGTGCTGTCGACCGCCATGGTCGCTGGTATCGGCTTCATGCCCATGGCGATCGCACACGGCGCAGGCGCGGAAGTACAGCGTCCCCTCGCCACCGTTGTCATCGGAGGGATTATATCCTCGACCATACTGACGTTGCTGTTGCTTCCAACGATCTATCGCTGGGTGGAGCGGCGCTCGCCGGAGAGCCACAGACAAGAGAGCCTTTCGCCCGCCGGTTTTGATCCATCGGCGCAGGAAGCAGCCCCCGCCAGCAAGTCATCTGAAAACCCCGACAACCCGGACAAAGAACGCAACGTGGACACAACGAGCGAATGCAAGACGGAGTTCTGATAACAATGTCACCCGCACTGCAGTATGGAACAATCGCCAAGCTCTTGCATTGGACGACAGTTGGGTTGCTGGTGATCCAGTATCCGCTCGGCTGGCTTATGCCGGACATCCACCGCGGCATGCAGCCGGGCGTCGGAATGACTTTTCATATCTCAATTGGACTGGTCATTCTCGCCGTATTCGCGGTGCGTCTGGTCTGGCGCTTGACGCATCCCGTCGTTCCGGAGAGTTCCTTGCCCGCATGGCAAAGGTTCGCGTCTGAACTGATTCACTGGATGCTTTATGTAATGGTCCTGCTGACTACAATAACGGGCTGGCTGTTCGCTTCTTTCCGAGGCTGGTCAGTGTCGTTTTTTTATTTGTTTCCATTCCCCATGCTAGCATCGGGAAATGCTCAGGCAATCAAGTCGATTGATGGCCTGCACCAAGCAGCTGAATGGATACTTCTCGGATTGATAGGCGTGCACGTCGCCGCCGCCTTGATTCATTTGCTCTATTATCGCGATCGAATCATGGCCCGCATGCTGACAGTGAACAGGCATTAGCGTGGTGAGAGGATCGTCTGCTCTCTTGTGATCCTTGAGAAACAATCCGTAAAATCCGCAACCGAAACCACGATCGAGCAGTTGGCCGGCGAAAGCCCATTCGTGGTGGATGCCGCAAGGCTCGGCAAGTTCGCTCAGAGCCTCAGGGCGCGACTCCGGATATCTGCTCATCAGATCGTCTGCGAAGTTCAAGTAGATTCGACTGTCCTCCTTCTCGGTCGAGATCACACGGCAAGCATCGCCCTTTCCGGTCAGGTTCGCGAACTTCTTGACATGAATGCCATGGCGACAGATCAAGCCCAGAGTCGCGCGGCCATTCGGAGAACAATAAATGCGGTATGCCGCGAACGGGGGCAAAATGCAGAAGGTCAAATATCGTCTGATCAACCCGCGGCTGGTACCACGACGAACCAAGCTTGAGCTACCTGGATAGGAGGATGGGCGCCAGAATGACCGCGGGTCAGCGCCACCGCCTTGTCTCGGTGCCCATCAAACCGGAAGCAGTTCCGTTGCGGAGGCGTCATATGTACGGCGTGATAGGGTTGATCTTCACCATCTTCCTCATGGCATGGCTGATCTGGTTCAAGTCGGCCCGTGCCTGCCGGCAGACGTGCTGTGACCAGCGAGCCTGATCAGCACCGGCCCCTTGCGCAGAATCGATTTGACTTCCGGAATTCTGCGGAGGGCTGATTCCTCTTTTGTGGCATTTGTCTCAAGATCGAAACAGCGCAAAGTAGATCACGTACAGCCAGCCCAGAATGCCGTGGATAATCGCCCAGAGAATCGACTTGTTGGTGGTGTAACTGATGGCGATGGCGAGCGCGCTGCCAAAACCTATGCCGTATTTCGTGCCCTCTGATCGCACCACGTAGTAGCGGCTTCCGTTCATCGTCGCACCCTCGTCGTTACCTACCGCACGCCCTGCCGTCGTGACGATGCGGATCACATGCCGTGATCCTGGCCGGGGTCCGGGCAGCCATTAGCCTATCACGGCAAAATCGGCGGGGAAGCCACGGCACGGCCGCGCACCGAAACCTTGACGATCATGATTACTCAGCGCTGCCAGTTCTCGATCAGGGCCGCGCGTGCTGGACCTTCCCCACCGCCTCTGCTGTGGCCGATGAACAGCGCGGGCATGGTTGTCATGCCAAATCTCTTGCGCCTTCCGATTACGGTATCATCAAGGATTACGGCATCACAAAACCGGAACTCTGTCTCAGACGCATCCTTACATTCATTGTATTTCGTTCGTCTTGCCGCGAAGTTTGGCGACATCCGCGCCCCTCACAGCCGGCGCATCATTCGACCAACTCTTGCGCACGAAGGTCGCGAGCACAGCGACTTCATCGTCCTTCAGCCGCCAGCTGAAACCGCGCATGGCGAGGCATTCGGGCCGCAAGTTCGTGGACGGCATGACATTGCCGTTCAGGTTCACTGATATGAAGGTTTATGGATTCGAGACGTCAGCATAGGGCAGCGGCTTTGAGATTTCCTCGTGGCCCACGACAAGCGCTACGCTGGACTGAGACGACGCTTCGGATTGATCGCCGAAGAAGCGTGTCATTTTAGGCCGCGGCATCGCGATCTCGCGCAGGTTGAGCTCGTGCGCGATCGCCGCCAAGATCCCACGCCGCCTTTGCGGTTGTCCTCAATCCCCGGTGCAACGTCCTTCGCCCGCTGGCCCGCCACAGTCCTGGAGCGTCCGCAGTTGTCCGCCGGTGTTTATTCGACGGATATTCGACGAGTTTGACTGAATTAAACTAAGTTATTGATTTTATTGGCGCTCCCTACGAGAATCGAACTCGTGTTTCAGCCTTGAGAGGGCCGCGTCCTAACCGCTAGACGAAGGGAGCGTTGGGCAAGGGATAGCCGCCACCGCGGCAATTCGCAAGGTGTGAAAAGCCGGCGTGGAAGTTAAGGCTCAGTCACGAACCGGGCCCGGCCCAGTAATTTGAAGGTTTTGGCGTCGTAGGTGCGGATTTCGGTGGTCCCGCCGATATCCAGGGTCACGGCAATCCGATCCTCCAGCGCCGCCGTGGAGACGATCCGGCCGCCCTTGGGTACCATGATTGTGGCTTCCGCTACCGGCGTAGCCCGGCCTTCGCCGCGGAACAGCTTGTAGCCGATGGCGATGAAAACCGCGCCAATCCCAAGCGCCGTGGTCAGGCCCGCAATCAGCATCAGGCGCTTGAGGCGCGCCATCATGGCGGCCTGTTCAGGCGTCAGTTCGGCAGCTACATGTTCGGTCATGCAAGAGTCTTCTTCAAATCACCAGGATGCGGAAAGTACCGGCGAACGCCGCATTATCACAGCCGGCGCCGCGGGCAAATCGCAGCGGCTCGACCGCGTGCTCGCCGAACAATTCGAGGACCTTTCACGCACCCGGTTGAAGGTTCTGATCGTGGCCGGGCATGTCAGCATCGGTGGAGCGCCGGTCCAGGACCCCGCCTATCAGGTCAGGGCGGGCGAGGTGATCATTGTTGAGGTTCCAGCCGCCGTCCCGGCCGAACCGGAAGGCGAAAGCATCCCGCTCGATATTGTCTATGAGGACGACGATCTCCTCGTGCTCAACAAGCCGAAGGGGCTGGTGGTGCATCCGGCGGCGGGGCATGAGACCGGCACGCTGGTAAATGCCCTTATCGCCCATTGCGGCGCAAGCCTTTCCGGCATCGGCGGCGTCAAGCGCCCCGGCATCGTGCACCGGCTGGACAAGGACACCACCGGGCTGATGGTGGTCGCCAAGAACGATCGCGCCCATCAATCGCTCACAACGCAGTTCGCCGACCATGGCCGGACCGGCGCGCTCCGGCGGGGCTACATGGCGTTCGTCTGGGGAGCACCGTCACGGTTACACGGAACCATCGATCAGCCAATCGACCGTCATCCCTTCGCACGGGAGAAAATGGCGGTGCGGCAAGGCGGACGACACGCCGTCACCCACTGGGAGATGCTTGAGAGCTACGCAGGGCGGGACGGCAAGCCGCTCGCCGCCCTGCTGGCCTGCCAGCTCGAAACCGGACGAACCCATCAGATCCGTGTCCATCTTGGTTATGCCGGGCACCCGCTGATCGGCGACGATGTCTATGGCTCGGGCTTCCGTACCAAGGCCAACCATTTGAGCGGCCCTGCCAAAACGGTCGTGGCGGCTCTGGGCAGACAGGCTCTCCATGCCTATTTCCTCCAGATCGAACACCCGGTCACAGGAGAAATAATGGGCTGGCAGTCAGGGTTGCCGGAGGATCTGGTGCTCCTGCAGGATGCGCTGCGCGCGGCGCCTTGACGCAGAGCGCCTGCAAAAGCATCAATATTACAATGATTTAACTGTCGTCACACCATCGTGACGCTGGTTTGTTCTTCCTTTTGCCCTCCTCTCAGGTGTATGCTGCACCTGCGTGACGGAGACGTCCCGGCACGGAACATTGCAGCTCCGCTGGCTTTGACAAAGCAGCAGCCTGCCTGGCCCGCCGCTGTCGGGGGCCTGAACAACGGAGGGCGCTACAACATGGCCCGTACAGCCACCTTGCCGATTCTCAACGGAGAATCTGGCCTTTCCCATTACCTCGCCGAAATCCGCAAATTCCCGATGCTCGAGCCGCAGGAGGAATACATGCTCGCCAAGCGTTGGCGCGAGCATGACGACCGGGATGCGGCGCATAAGCTTGTGACCAGCCATTTGCGGCTCGTGGCGAAGATCGCCATGGGCTATCGCGGCTACGGCCTGCCGATCTCCGAGGTCGTCTCGGAAGGCAATGTCGGCCTGATGCAGGCGGTGAAGCGCTTTGAGCCTGAAAAGGGATTCCGTCTCGCCACCTACGCGATGTGGTGGATCAAAGCATCGATCCAGGAATACATCCTGCGCTCGTGGTCGCTCGTGAAAATGGGCACCACCGCGAACCAGAAGAAGCTGTTCTTCAACCTGCGCAAGGCCAAGAGCAAGATCTCGGCGCTGGAAGACGGCGATATGCGCGAGGATCAGGTCAAGCTGATCGCCAAGCGTCTCGGCGTCACCGAGCGCGACGTGATCGACATGAACCGCCGTCTCGGTGGTGACGCCTCGCTCAACGCGCCGATCCGCGACGACGGTGAACCCGGCGAATGGCAGGACTGGCTGGTCGATACCTCGCCCAACCAGGAAGCCATCATGGCGGAGAGCGAGGAATACGACCATCGCCGCCGCGCGTTGACCGGCGCAATGGGCGTACTCAACCCGCGCGAACGCCGCATCTTCGAGGCGCGGCGCCTGGCCGAGGATCCAATAACGCTCGAGGATCTTGCGGCCGAGTTCGGCGTCTCGCGCGAGCGCGTCCGCCAGATCGAGGTGCGCGCCTTCGAGAAGGTACAGGCTGCGGTGAAGAACACCGTGGCGCGCCAGGAGCAGGCAGCTCTCGAAGCTGCCTACTGATATCGGCCTCATTTTCAAAAGACAAAAGCCGGCGGAAAACGCCGGCTTTTTTTGTATCAATCATGATCCTGCGAAAATTCCGAGAGCGGATCTCGATCATAAAATGTTTATGCCGCCCAAGGGATCGTTTAGCGTCGTCAGCGCATTGGTTGTGTAATCGGCCTCGCTGGTCGCAGCACCCGGTGGCTGCCGCAGAGTTGGGATCAATCCGACTCAAAACGACAGGCTTCGCGTTGTTGTGAAGTTCATGAACTATCGTCCAGCCGGGACCATGGACGAATCAAGGCTATCGATCGATCAACGAAAAATGAAAAAGCCTTCGAAGCCACCGGCTTTTTGTAAACGCATTCCGGCGTTGGAGCGACTAACAGGCATCGTCACGCGCGCCACACAAGATGTGGTGCGGCAACAACGCTTCATCGGCATGCGTCCTTACAAACACGTCACGAGACAAAGCATGAAGAAAATATGAATTCATGAATTCTGAATCCGTGCACGCCGATTTGTTTTCTTTCACCCTCAACTGACTCACAACGGCCTCAATGCGCCTCGATGGTGCGCCGGTCATTCAACCGAGGAGACGCGCATGATCAATCGTCCGCCAGAAACTTTCAGCGCAGAAACCGTGGCTGCCTTACGCGAAGTGCTCAACATCGCCGTCACACAGATCGCCGAGCAGAACAGAACGCCCGCGACCAAAGCGAAGATGGCGGAGACGATCGTGCGGCGCGCTGCCGAAGGCGTCACCGATGCGGTCGACCTGGTCACGTTTGCCGTACGTGAGGGCGAAACGCCTGCGGCTTGATATGCAAAGATGGTGAAACATAACGACAATGCCCGGTCTTGTTTACCGGGCATTTTCATATCGGCCTACGCCTCGACGGGAGCCTTGATGCGCGGGGCCTGCGTCGCGAACTGTTCATCCTGCGGCTTGGACGGCAATGAGCCGAACGCCTTGGCGTGATCGATCACCCGCGCCATCAGTTTCAATCCGAGAGGAGCGAGCGCGCGCTCCCACAGTTCACGCGCCGTTTCGCCCTTCTTGACGAAACACCATTCCTGCGCAGCGATGGCACCGCCATCCATCTTTTCGGCGAGGTGATAGATCGTGCCTCCCGTCACTGGATCGCCTTCGTTGATTGTCCACTCGACCGCTGCGATGCCGCGATGCCGCGGCAGCAGCGAGGGATGATAACCGATGCCACCAAGGCGCGAGGCTGCGAGCGCCTCTTTCGTGACCTTGGCATGGCTGTGCGCGGTGATGATGAGGTCCGTGCCCGACGGAATCTCCGAGGCTTCGATCACCCTGGGGTGAGCCTGGACATGAACATGAAGCCCTGCGGCACGAGCAGCAGCGGCAAGACGGTCATCTCCATCAGCCACGATCACACCGGCGATCTCTACGCCATGGGCGAGAAGCATCTCAAGCGTCTTAACTCCAAAATGACGCGATCCGGCAAGCGTAATCCGCAAGATCATTGTCCCCAGGCTGAAAAGGCTTCGTTGAAGACACGCTCGCCCGGCGCCCCCTTCTCGATCGACAGGATGGCGCGCTTGCCGTTGCCGTAGACGATCGGAATATCGAGCGACGAGCGCTCCTTCAGCACTTGAATATTGCGGGCACGATCGACGTCGACATTCGAAAGACCGATCAGGAAATAGCCGTCCTGCACCTTGACAGAGGTCGCCGCAAGCGGCGTACCGCGCGGCTGATCCGGCGATTTCGCGTAGACGCCTGGTACATTCGCGATCGTGGTGCCGAAATCGGGACTGACCGTGAACACGATCTCCATGGTGTGGCTGGTCGCCGGCATGGATGGATCGGTGTTGCGCATGATCGTCAGCGCCACCTTCATCTTGCGGTCGGGCAATTCAACGTCAGCCTTGATCGCGGTGTCCGGTTTCTGCTTGGGCGACGCCGCAACCTGATCGAGACGCCAGACTACCGTACCAACAGTCTGCTTGCCCTGCGGGTCTGATGGATCCTCTTCATACAGGATGGCGCGCTGCGCGACCTGCGCGACCTGCTGGCTGGAATCCGATTGCCCGACACGGTCGGTGATCTTCGGCCGAATGCCGGTCTCCGGGCCCGTCGTGTTCTGTGTCGTGCTTTGCGGCGACGACTTGAACATCGACTTCATCGAAGCGCCGAACTTCTGATACCCCAGAATGCTGCCGCCGATCAGAATGAGCGCCAGGCCCGCGAACAGCACACCCTTGAGCGGAAAACCGCTGCGCAGTCTTTCGGCGCGACCATCGCGACCACCTCGCCGCGCTTCTGTGGGAGCGGACTCATGCCCGGTCAAGTCCTCATAGGATTCGTCATCTGGATAGCCGGTATAGGCACCGCGCTGTTCCATGTCCGGCTCTGAGCGGTCGAACTCGGGTGACGGCGAGGATACATTGGCGAACGTCTTGCGCGCAGAGCGATTGGCCTGCGAAGCGGCACGGCCGAGCTCATCCGTATCGGCGACAACATCGCGGAATCCGCGCGTCCCGACACCACCACCTGGATGGGGCGGATGAGCCTGTCCTTGATCTGCCTGTGCATGCGATTGTCCGGGAAGCGAATCCGGCGTGCGCGGCGGGCGGCCGGGCATACGCAGGCGATCCTCGGAAGGTGGCTGCGCATCGCCGCGTGACACAGCCGGGCGAGCTATTGCCGCACCCGGTTGCGCGGCACGCCCACTAGTCGCGGCGCGGGCGCTGTCGCGCAGAATATCTCCGCGGCGCGGGCCGTCACGGTTCGGGGTGTCCTGCCTGCCGCGCTGCGACTCAGAACGATGTGATTCTCCGCGCATGCGGTGGGCGGCTTCCGCCTCGACCTTGCGGACGGCTTCTTCCAGCGCCAGGCGCTCGCGAGTAATCTCGGCTTCGGTGAGTGGCGGCTGCACACCGCGCAACTGGGCGATCAGCGCGGTGCGGGCACGCTCATATAGAGCACGCCGGCTTTCCCCTGAGGCGTTGGGATCGAGGCCGGCGACAGCACGCGCGATGAGGGGATAATAATCAGCCATTCTTGTTCAGCCGGCGAACCCTTTACACAACCCGATGACCGAGACGCATGCTTGTCGCAACATCATGCCTCGAATGGATTTTGCACCAGAATAGTATCTTCGCGTTCAGGGCTTGTGGAAAGCAGGGCAACCGAACATCCCACCAGTTCTTCCACACGCCTGACATATTTGATCGCCTGTGCTGGAAGGTCCGCCCACGAACGCGCGTTCGCGGTCGGCTCCTGCCAGCCTTCGATGGTCTCATAAATCGGTTTGACCCGCGCCTGAGCACCCTCACCCGCCGGTAAATGGTCAATTTCCTTACCATCGAGCTCATAGCCGACACAAACCTTGATCTCCTCGAAGCCGTCGAGAATGTCGAGTTTGGTCAGAGCGAGGCCATGAATGCCGCAGGTGCGAACTGTCTGGCGGACCAGCATCGCATCAAACCAGCCGCAGCGGCGCTTGCGGCCAGTATTGACCCCAAACTCACGGCCACGCTGACCAATCAATTCGCCAGTGGCGTCGGTCAGTTCCGTCGGGAAAGGACCCATGCCGACGCGCGTGGTGTAGGCCTTGCAGATGCCGAGCACGTAACCGAGCGAACTCGGACCCATGCCCGAGCCGGTCGCCGCCGAAGCCGCGACCGTATTCGAGGAGGTCACGTAAGGATAGGTGCCGTGATCGACATCGAGCAGGGCGCCCTGCGCACCCTCGAACAGGATGCGCTTGCCCTCGCGGCGCTTGTGGTCGAGCAGATTCCAGACCGAATCCGCATAAGGCAGCACCTGCGGCGCGACCTCAACGAGATCCTTCAGCAATTCGCCCTGATCGATTTCCTTGAGCGAAAGGCCCCGGCGCAGCGCATTGTGGTGCGCCAGCAACCGCTCGATCTTGTGCGGCAAGGTCTGGGGATCGGCGAGATCCATCAGGCGGATGGCGCGGCGGCCAACCTTGTCTTCATAAGCGGGGCCGATGCCGCGCTGGGTGGTGCCGATCGCGGTCGCCTTGCTGGTGTTCTCGCGCACCGCATCGAGTTCGCGATGCAGCGGTAAAATCAGCGTCACGTTTTCGGCGACGCGCAGATTGTCGGGAGACACCGCGACGCCCTGCTCCCTCAGCCGAGCCACTTCCGTGACAAACGCCTGTGGATCGAACACCACGCCGTTGCCGATGACCGACAACTTCGAGGGCCGCACCACGCCGGATGGCAGCAATGCGAGCTTGTAGGTCTTGCCATTGATAACAAGCGTGTGGCCGGCATTATGCCCACCCTGAAAACGAACGACGATGTCGGCCTGTTCGGACAACCAGTCGACGATCTTGCCCTTCCCTTCGTCGCCCCACTGGGCGCCGACGACCACAACATTAGCCATTGGGGTAAGCCATTTTCGCAAGCATCCTCGCGTTCATCTCAAGCAGCCGGACACGGCTACGCCTACCGGCAGGAACGCTCGCATGCCAGGCCCCCACCCGATAAAGGATGATGGGATATGACGCAAGCAAAACAGGCCTTTGACAGCATCATGACCGTCTCAGCAAATCATTGATATCCCCAGTTAAATCGTAACATTACCGAAATTCCACCACCCCACGGGTACACTCGCCGACATGACGCCTCCCAAGCCGCCTTCCGCGTCCCTCCGCCTGATGGACAAGCCCTATCTGCTGCTTTGCCTCACCATGCTGTTCTGGGCAGGAAACATTGTCATTGGCCGCTACGCCGCCGGGCAGATTCCTCCGATGGCATTGTCATACCTGCGCTGGCAGCTTGCGTTCCTGTCCCTGCTCCCGTTCGCCTGGTCTGGCCTCATTGCGGACTGGCCGATTATCCGCCGAAACCTTGGCATGATGATCCTGCTCGCCTTCACGGGCGTGGCGACCTTCAACACGCTGGGCTACTGGAGCCTGCAATACACCACGGCGCTCAACGCGCTGCTGCTGCAGTCCTCCGGCCCGCTCTACGTGGCCTTGTTTGCACTGGTGCTGTTCAACGCCCGCCTGACATGGATGCAGGCCTTCGGCATCGCGATCTCGCTGGCGGGCGTGCTGACCATCATCCTGCAAGGACAAATCTCAACCCTGCTGCAAATTCACTTCAATAAAGGCGACCTCGGCTACACCGTGGCGCTGTTCGTCTTCGGCCTTTATTCTGCGCTTGCCTCGCGACGGCTGGCGCTGAAGCAACTCTCTTTCCTCGCATTCAACTGCGGGGTCGGCTCGCTGTTCATTCTGCCGCTGTTTTTGTGGGAAATGGCATCCGGCCGTGTCACGCCGCTGAATACCCACACCATTCCAATTCTCGCCTATGTCGCGATCTTTCCCTCGACGCTCGCCTATCTGTTTTACAATCGTGGCATCGAACTGATCGGCGCCAACAGGAGCGCGCCATTCCTGCATTTGATCCCGGTGTTCGGATCGGCGATGGCGATCGGGCTGCTCGGCGAAGAACTGCACTTATTCCATGTCGTCGGCTATGCGCTGGTGTTCGCCGGTGTGGTGATCGCCGCGCGGAAACCGAAGAGCGCGCAAGACTAGCCGCAAATGAAACGGGCTCCCTCTCTCGCGAAAGGAAGCCCGCCGCTTTTCGAATTGTGGTTCTTTAGAACGTCAGGGCTTTCGCCTGCTTCACGTGCGGCAGCTTCGCAACCTTGGCGAGGGTCTCGGCCGGCACCTTTCCATCAACCTCGACCAGCGCGATGGCATCGCCGCCCTGCTGGTTGCGGCCAAGATGGAAGGTTGCGATGTTGACCTTGGCATCGCCGAGCAGCGAGGCGAACTGGCCGATGAAGCCCGGCTTGTCCTCGTTGGTGATGTAGATCATCGACTTGCCGAATTCGGCATCGACGCGGATGCCCTTGATGTTGACGAGACGCGGCGCGCCGTCGGCATACACCGTGCCGGACACCGAACGCTCCATGTTGTCCGTGGTCACGGTGACGGTGATGACGCTCTCGTAATCGCTTTCCGCAGCGCGCAGCACTTCGTCCACCACCATGCCGCGCTCCTTGGCGACGACCGGTGCGGACACGACGTTGACGTCGCCCAACATCGGGCGCAGCAGACCGGACAGTGCTGCCGCCGTCAACGCCTTCACCTTCATCTCGGCCACGGTGCCTTCATAAGTGATCTGCACCTTGGCGATGTTGCTCTCGGTGAGCTGGCCCGCGAACGAACCGAGCTTTTCTGCCAGTTCGATGAACGGCTTCAGCTTCGGCGCTTCTTCCGCCGTGATCGAGGGAAAGTTGATTGCGTTGGTGATCGCGCCGGTCAAAAGATAATCCGACATCTGCTCGGCGACCTGCAGCGCGACATTCTCCTGCGCTTCCGAGGTGGAAGCGCCGAGATGCGGGGTGCAGATCACGTTGGGATGACCGAACAGTACGTTGGCCTTGGCCGGCTCCTCGACGAACACGTCGAACGCCGCGCCCGCGACGTGGCCGCTGTCGAGCGCGGCCCGCAACGCCGCCTCGTCCACAAGGCCGCCGCGCGCGCAGTTGATGATGCGGACGCCCTTCTTGGTCTTGTTGATCGCGGTAGCGTCGAGAATATTGCGGGTTTTGTCGGTGAGTGGCGTATGCAGCGTGATGAAGTCAGCGCGCCTGAGCAGGTCGTCGAGTTCGACCTTCTCCACGCCGATGTCCTTGGCACGTTCTGGCGACAGGAACGGATCGAACGCGATCACCTTCATCTTCAGGCCGAGCGCGCGGTCGGCGACGATGGCGCCGATGTTGCCGCAGCCGATCACGCCAAGCGTCTTGCCAGTGATCTCGACGCCCATGAAGCGGTTCTTTTCCCACTTGCCCGCCTGCGTCGAGGCATCGGCCTGTGGGATCTGGCGGGCGAGCGCCAGCATCAGCGTAATTGCGTGCTCGGCGGTAGTGATCGAGTTGCCGAACGGCGTGTTCATCACAATGATGCCGCGCGCGGTAGCCGCCGGGATTTCCACATTATCGACGCCAATGCCGGCGCGACCGATCACCTTGAGGTTCTTGGCATTGGCGAGAATCTTCGCTGTGGCCTTGGTGGCAGAACGGATGGCGAGGCCGTCATAATTGCCGATGATCTCGGCAAGCTTGTCCTTGTCCTTGCCGAGCGTGGGCTGGAAATCGACATCGACGCCGCGATCTTTGAAGATCTGCACGGCGGCAGGAGACAAAGCGTCTGAAATGAGAACCTTGGGTTTGGTCATGGGATGTGATCCTGAAAGCTGATGCATTTGCTGAACGTCACCTGCGGGCTTGACCCGCGGGTCCATCTTTTTTGATGGATGGCCGGGTCAAGCCCGGCCATGACAGTCTTAAGAACAGGAGAAAGTCACGCCGCCTTGGCGAGCGCGGCCTTGGTCTCGGCAAAGGCCCAGTCGAGCCATTGCGTCAGCACCGCAACGTCGGCGGTCTCGACCGTCGCGCCGCACCAGATGCGAAGGCCCGGCGGCGCATCCCGATAGGCGCCGAGGTCGTAACCTGCGCCTTCCTTCTCGACCAAAGCGACAAGCTTCTTGGCGAAGTCCGCCTGGGCATCGGCGGGCAACGATGCGATCGCGGGATCGACAACCTTGAGACAGACCGAGGTGTTGGAGCGGATCGCCTTGTCGGTGGCGAGGAAGTCCACCCACGGCGTTTTCACCTGCCAGTCGGTCAGCACCTTGGTGTTGGCATCAGCGCGCGCCATCAGCGCCTTCAGGCCGCCGATCGACTTCGCCCAGTTGAGCGCGTCAAGGTAATCCTCCAGCGCCAGCATCGAGGGCGTGTTGATGGTTTCGCCGACGAAGATGCCTTCGTTCAGCTTGCCGCCCTTGGTCATGCGGAAGATTTTCGGCAACGGCCATGCCGGCGTATAACTTTCCAGCCGCGCCACCGCGCGCGGCGACAGGATCAGCATGCCGTGCGCAGCCTCGCCGCCGAGCGCCTTCTGCCAGGAGAAGGTCGTGACATCGAGCTTGGCCCAGTCGAGCTTCTGCGCGAATGCCGCCGAGGTGGCATCGCAGATGGTCAGACCTTCGCGATCTTCCGCGATCCAGTCGGCGTTCGGCACGCGCACGCCCGAGGTGGTGCCATTCCAGGTGAAGACGATGTCGGAATTCTTGTCAGCCTTGGAAAGATCGGGGATCTCGCCGTAACCGGCGGTGAGCTTGGTCACGTCCTTGAGCTTGAGCTGCTTCACCACGTCGGTGACCCAGCCTTCGCCGAACGATTCCCAGGCGATCACAGTGACGGGCCGCGCGCCCAAGAGCGACCACAGCGCCATTTCCACGGCGCCGGTGTCGGACGCAGGCACAATGCCGATACGATAGTCAGCCGGAACTTCAAGCATCTCGCGCGTGAGATCAATCGCGAGCTTGAGCTTGGCCTTGCCGATCTTCGCACGATGCGAGCGGCCGAGGGCAGCGTTCTTGAGATTTTCGGGGGTCCATCCGGGGCGCTTGGCGCAGGGGCCGGAGGAAAAATGCGGTACGTTCGGCTTTGAGCCGGGCTTCGCTACAGTCATGATCTATCCTTCCAGATAGTAAGCCTCCCGTTGGGGGGAGGTGTCCCACTGGGGGGGATACGCGAAGCAGCCCGGCCTGGTCAAGCGATTTCGCAGGAGCAGCAATACGCCGCCGCCAATTGTGACAGCTTGATGGATATGACAGGGATGGCGGCAAGCCACTCCGACACGGAAACCCGCCGATGCCGACCCATGTGCTCCTGCTCGTCCTGTTTGCCGCGATGATGCATGCAAGTTGGAACGCCATCGTCAAATCCGGCCAGAACAAGCTCGAGGAAGCCGGTCTTGTCGCGGGTGCGGCGGCGGTGATGGCGGCCTGTGCACTGCCCTTTGCCGGGATGCCGGCGATGGCAAGCTGGCCGTGGGTCATCGCGTCAGCGGCCATTCACCAGATCTACTTCATCCTGATCGCGGCGGCCTATCGCGCGGGAGACATGGGCCACACCTACCCGCTGATGCGCGGAACCGCGCCGCTGATCGTCGCGCTGGCCAGCGCACAGGTGCTCGGCGAAACGCTGACGCCGGCAAGCTGGGCCGGCATCGGCCTGATCTGCGGCGGCATCCTGCTGCTGGCGATCCATCGCCATGCCAGCCATCGCGCGACGATGATCGCCGTCACCAATGCGATGGTGATCGCGCTCTACACTGTGATCGACGGCACCGGCGTGCGGCTTTCCGGCAATTCGGTGTCTTACGTGCTGTGGCTCAACCTCTTGAGCGGTGTTCCGCTTTTCCTGCTGGTGTGGCTGCGCGACAGGAAGAAGGTGGAGGGCATGCTGCGCACGAACGGCCTGACCGCAACGATCGGCGGCGGCTGCAAGCTTGGCGCCTACGGCATTGCGCTATGGGCGATGACGCAAGCGCCCGTCGCCGCGATCGCCGCACTGCGCGAGACATCCGTGCTGTTCGGCGTTGCGATCTCGACGCTGATCCTGCGCGAGCGCAGCGGCATGCGCCGCCTCGTCACCGCCGCGCTCATCGCCGCGGGTGCCGCGGCACTCAAGCTCGCCTGAGCTTGGCCAATCAGAATTTGTAGCCGAGGCCGCCGCGCACCGTGTTGATATTCACGTCAGCACCCGCGTTCACGAAGCGGATGTACTCCCACTCCGCACGGGCAAAAACGTTGCCGAACAACATGGCTTCTGTACCGATACCGGCCGTGTAGCCGTAGAGCATCTTGCCGCTTATTCCGTCGCTCGCAGACACCGTGGCGGGAGGAGCGATACTAGCGGCGCCCGAATCTGCTCCCTTCCGATCCGAAACGGAAGCCGAACTGTAGATATTGCCGCGCCCCAGCGCGACACCGCCAAACACGTAGGGCATGAAATTGCCCCAGACATATCCGGCGCGAGCCCGAACCGATCCCATATCGCTGATGGATACCGACTTGGCCGAATTCACCGTGACGATGTGATAAAGAGAATCGCTGGTCAGCGTCATACCCCGGCTGACAGGCGCGGAGACGGACGCCCCGGTGAATGTCCCATGCATGTAGTTGGCTTCAACGCCAAGCACGACATCGTCCCACTGGCTGTTGTATCCGACAAATCCACCAACCTGACTATGGTGAGTATTCGTCTTGCCGCCCAGCAGCGGCCACGAGGAGACGTTCATCTCGCTTTCGATCGCCGTATTGGCAAGCAGCGCTGCAATCATCGAACTGTTGGAGCCCGCAAAGTTCATATCGGCAGAACCATAGCCCGCCTGGCCGCCAGCATAGAAGCCCTGCCAGTTGACGACACCACGGCTGATACCGACTGGCCCGCGCAAGGCTGAAAAATCCGGAAGGTCCGCGGCCTGTGCGGCCTGTACCGTTCCCGCCACCACAATTGCTGCCATCAGCCGACGCATCGCAACGCTCCTCGATACCAACGCTTAACCCTGCCCGATCATGCCCTGTTAACCTTAACCAATCGTGTGCAGGGCCCTCTCTGCGCAAAAGAAAACGGCGCGGAAACCCGCGCCGTTTCGAATTATATCGTGTAGTAGCGGTCAGCCCTTGGTGATGAGCGGAGGCATGTAAACCGGCGCTGGGTCAAGCGCCCAGCGCATGCCGACCGTCAGGTCATGCGAGGTAATGTCCTTGAACTTGTAATGGTTACCGGACGTGTTCCCGTCATAGGTGGTCAGCACACCAGTCTGTCCGCTACCCATGTCGAGATAGGTATAAGCCAGTTCGAGGGTGAGGCCTGGATTGACTTTGTAGGCCAAACCTGCATGCACCGCCCATGCGAAATTCCACTTCGTATCGGAGGGAGCGCTCGCATAGCTCACATTGCCGACACCACCGATATTGTTGATCCCATTGTCGGTGAACCCGGCAACCCTGATCTGCGCGGCACCGACGCCCGCACCGATGAATGGCGTGATGCACCACCATGTTCCGAGATCGACATAGCCGTTGGCCATCACCAACCACTCGGATTTGGTGCCGCTGTATTGGTCCACGCCGTTATAGGGCGAGCCGCTCGCGCTGCCCGTGAACCGGTCGATGGCGGTGAAATTCGAATTGCCGCGATACTGGCCGATCAAATCAGCGCGGAACCAGTTATTAAACTGATAGCCGACACCGAGGCCGAAAATGCCCGCGGAGTTGAATGATGATTGCTGATCGAAAGACGTTAGCGGCGTATAGGCCGACTCGCGGCTGTAGTGAATATCCTTCACACTCTGATTGCTAAAACCAATATCGCCACGCAGATACCAGCCACCAAACTCCTGTACCGGCGGCGGCATATAGGGCGGAGGCATCGGCATGTCCGCGGCAAGCGCCGCACCCGACAACAATGAAGCTGCACTGGCCGCAACAATGGATTTCACATAACGCATCGGATGGTCCTTTCGTCCGGTGAGGCAGGACGACGCAAAGGCCTCACTCAAAAATCCTCAGGCGGGACGATGGCACCAAATGTTTAAGCCGCACTTAACCCTAATTCTTAACCGCGATTTTTAATGCGAGTGAAGAGACGCGATTAACGCTTCGCTAACGCGCGCCCAAAGCCTTAACGAGAGATTGATGAAAGGCGCGCAAGCCAAGAGCACGAAAGCCCTCTGCTCGTAATAGCTGCCTTGCAAGAAATGTCAGGCGTGCTGACGTTTGAGTTGCGGCAGAAACACTGCGAGCAGCCCGATCGCGGGCAGGAACGCACAGACCTGATAGACATAATCAATGCTGGTGCGATCGGCGACATAGCCAAGCACGGCCGCACCGATGCCGCCGATGCCGAACACGAAGCCGAAGAACAGGCCGGAGATCATGCCGAAGCGATGCGGCATCAGCTCTTGCGCGTAGACGATGATCGCGGGCATCGCCGAGGAGATGATGAAGCCGATCAGAATGCTGAGTACGAGATTTCCGGTCAGGCTGGCATAGGGCAACATCAGCGTGAACGGCAACGCGCCGACGATCGAAAACCAGATGACGTATTTGCGGCCGAAGCGATCGCCTAGCGGGCCGCCGAAGAACACGCCGCAGGCGCTCGCTGCGAGAAACACGAACAGATAGATCTGCGCGGTCTGGGTCGAGACGCCGAATTTATGGATCAGGAAGAAGGTGTAGTAGCTGTTGATGCCGGCGAGATAGAACGCCTTCGAGAAGCACAGCACCACCAGCACCACCAGCGCGAACTTCACGCGCCCCGAAGACAGGCCCACGGATTGACGCTCCGCGTGCGCCTGCTTCCGTGTCGTCATGCGCGGCTTGTACCAAGCTCCCAGCCGCCACAGGATCACGATGGCCAGCGCCGCGACGCCGGAGAAAGCGACGATGCTGCCCTGCCCGAACGGCACGACGATTAGCGCGGCCGCCATCGGCCCCAGCGCCTGGCCAAAATTGCCGCCGACCTGAAACACCGATTGCGCAAGGCCGTAACGCCCGCCCGAGGCCGCACGGGCAATGCGCGCCGACTCCGGATGGAAGACGGCCGAACCGGTGCCGACCAATGCTGCCGCAATCAGGATCACATAGTAGTGATGAGCGACGCTGAGGAGGATCATGCCGAAGAAGGTGAAGCCCATTCCGAGCGCCAGCGATTGCGGCTTCGGGTGACGATCGGTGTAGATCCCCACCAACGGCTGCAACAGCGACGATGTCACCATGAACGCCAGCGTGATCAGACCGATCTGGCTGAAGTCGAGGGAATAATTCTCCTTCAGGATCGGGTAGATCGAAGGCAGCAGCGATTGCAGCAGGTCATTCAGGAGGTGCGACAGGCTCACCGCGCCCAGCACGGCAAACGCCGCCGTCGACGCCTGCGCGGGCGGCGGATCATCGGTCACGATGGGAGCTGCCGTGACATCTTCCGAAAGAATGACTGGCTTGTTCAAATGCTCACCAGAGCCGGAATCGAAAACCGCGTCGAGCTTATGGGTGAAAACGCGATTCCGCCAGACGGCTTCGCCATGGCAGCGATACCCCCACCGGACGGCGATACCATCGCTGGTTCAGGCAGCGGCGGTGAAGCTCAGGGCCGATACGATCATATCGACCGCTTCCTCAACCTGATCGCGATTGTCGCCTTCACCCATCACCCGGATCACCGGCTCCGTGCCGGATGAGCGCACCAGCAGGCGGCCGTTACCATTCAGCTTCGTTTCAGCATCGGCGATCGCCGATTTCACCTGTGGGTCCTCCAGCGGCTTGCCGCTGCGATACCGCACGTTCTTCAGAATCTGCGGCAGCGCCTCAAAGCGATGGCAGACTTCCGAAACCGGCCGGCCGAGCTTCTGCACCACGGCGAGCACCTGCAATGCCGCGACGAAACCGTCACCCGTGGTGGTGAAGTCCGACATGATGATGTGGCCCGACGGCTCGCCGCCGAGGTTGTAGCCCTGCGTCAGCATCTGCTCGAGCACATAGCGATCGCCAACCGGCGTGCGCAGCATCGACAACCCTTCACCTGCGAGAAACCGTTCGAGGCCGAGATTGGACATCACGGTGGCGACGATGCCAGGCTTCGCCAGCCGGCCGTCTTCCTTCCAGCTCTGCGCGATTACGGCGAGCAACTGGTCACCGTCGATCAGATGGCCGCGCTCGTCGATCACCAGCACCCGATCCGCGTCACCATCGAGCGCGATGCCGACATCGGCACGCATCTCGCGTACCTTTCGGCTCAGCGCCTCGGGAGAGGTTGAACCACATTCCTTGTTGATGTTGAAACCATCGGGCTCGGCGCCGATGGAGATGACGTCTGCGCCCAGTTCCCACAGCGCTTCCGGCACCACCTTATAGGCGGCGCCGTTGGCGCAATCGACCACCACGCGCAGACCTCCGAGACTGAGGTCGCGCGGCAGCGTGCGTTTGGCGAATTCGATGTAACGGTCATGAACACCATCGATGCGCCGGGCACGGCCGAGATGCGCGCTCTGTGCCAGCCGCTTGTCGATGTTCTCGTCGATCAGTTCTTCAATCTGAAGTTCAACCTCGTCGGACAATTTGAATCCAGAGGGACCGAACAGCTTGATGCCGTTGTCGTCGAACAGATTGTGCGAGGCGGAGATCATGACGCCGAGATCGGCGCGCATCGATTTGGTCAGCATCGCCACCGCCGGCGTCGGAATGGGGCCAAGCAGCAGCACGTCCATGCCGACGGAGGTAAAGCCCGCGACCATCGCGGTCTCGATCATGTAGCCCGACAGCCGCGTATCCTTGCCGATCACGACGCGATGGCGGTATTCGCCGCGCTGGAACACGAGGCCCGCGGCCTGCCCTACCTTCAACGCCAGTTCCGGTGTGATCAGGCCATTGGTGCGGCCACGAATACCATCCGTGCCGAAATATTTGCGAACCATACTGCCCCCGTGATCCTGAACCCGCCGCGAATGTCGTTCAAACGGCGCCCGTCGCCAAGAATGTTTCCTTATAAAGAGCAGGCGATTGAGGCCGCTTCAAAAAATATGATGAATCATTACGGCTGCCAACCCTCTAGAATACAGTAATACCGATCCTGCCCAACGCCAGTCTTTCATCTTAAGGTATTGAATTCATTGGATTCGTTAAATGTTGTCGGGTCATTTTTTGCCGCGGCGCGCGGGATGCGGCTGGGTCACGCTGACCGGATCGGACGCAGGGAATGTATCCTCCAGCCCTTCGTCGAGCTGTTCTTCCAAATCTTTTTGATATTCCGATTCTTTCTGATTGCTCTTAGCCCTTTTGTCGGCTTCCGAAGTATGATTCCGATCGGCCATGATCGCCTCCGTGAACAAATGATCTGGCCGAGGCACGACTTCTGGCGCGAGTGGCAATAGCCAGCAGCCGTTGACCCCGGACAACCAACGATAGCCGGAAACGATGATGAAGAATATCACCTGCATCGACGACCTTCGCGACCTGCATATGCGGCGCGTACCGAAGGCATTTTTTGATTATTGCGATCACGGTTCCTACACTGAATCCACGCTGCGCGCGAACCGCGAAGATCTGAGCCGCATCAAGTTTCGTCAGCGCATCCTGGTCGATGTTGCCTCTCGCACACTTAACACCACCATCCTCGGCGAGCCTGCAGCAATGCCGATGATGCTGGCACCGATCGGCCTCACCGGCATGCAGCATGGCGACGGCGAGATTTATGCCTGCCGTGCTGCACAGGAAGCGGGCATTCCCTACACGCTCTCGACGATGTCGATCTGCTCCATCGAGGACGTCGCCTCAAGCGTAAAGAAGCCGTTCTGGTTTCAACTCTACATGATGAAGGACCGCGGCTTCATGAAGTCGCTGATTGAGCGCGCCATCGCCGCGAGGTGCAGCGCGCTGGTACTCACCGTCGACCTGCAGGTGATCGGCCAGCGTCACGCTGACATCAAGAACGGCATGACCGTTCCTCCGGAATGGCGGCTTAGCACGCTGTTCGACTTCGCCACCAAGCCAGCCTGGGTGTCCGGCGTGTTGCGCGGCAAGCGCAAGACGTTTGGCAACCTCGCTGGTCAGATGGCCGGCACTGAAGATCTCAATTCACTCTCGGAATGGATCAGCACCCAGTTCGACCCTTCGCTGAGCTGGAAGGATATCGACTGGATCCGCAAGATCTGGCCCGGCAAGATGATCATCAAGGGTATTCTCGATATCACGGATGCGCGCGAGGCAGTGAAAACCGGCGCGGACGCAATGGTCGTGTCCAACCACGGCGGCCGCCAGCTTGACGGCGCTCCATCATCGATCTCCGTACTTCCTGAAATCGTGCAGGAGCTGGGCTCGCAGATCGAGATCATGTTCGACGGCGGCATTCGCACCGGTCAGGACGTGCTGCGCGCACTCGCGCTCGGCGCCAAGTCCTGCATGATCGGCCGCGCCTATGTGTACGGTCTCGGCGCGGGGGGGCAGGCCGGCGTCGCCAAGGCAATCGACATTCTCGCCAAGGAATTGAGTACCACGATGGGCCTGTGCGGCATCAACCGCATCGAAGACATCGACCGCCGTATCCTGATCGAAAGCCGCGTCACCAACGCATAATGTGCATGGTGCCCGGACTTCGTTCGGGCGCCATGATGCGAAAGCCTCACATCGGCGGCGTCAGACCGTTGAGTCCGACGCTGACGCGCGATGTCTCCAGCGCGCCATCGGCGGTCCGTACCGTCGCGGCGACGATCTTTGCACCCTCCCGGAGATCGGAGCGTTTGCCGGGCACGAGTTTCACCACGGCTGTCTCGGGCGTTACGACGATCTGCTTTTCGCCGCCGCGGTATTTCACCGTCAGCATACGGCCATCATTGCCTTCCACCATCTTGTCGAGTCCGCCATTGGTCATGCTGCTGTTTGGCGCCGTGTCCCACGGACGCGTGCCTTCGCCCGCGCCGCGCAGCGAATTTGGAAACAAGTGAACCTCGGTGGCTTTCTGGTTGCCCTGCGCATCGGCGACTGACGTAACGCCGATATAGGCGCCGGGCGCAATATCCGACATCGCTATCTCCTCGACGCCGGTGATCGCGGCGCTCGGCGTCATCTTCATCGTGACATTGTGACCGTCGGTTTTCTTCACGATCAGCAGATCGCCGTTGATGGATTCGATCATGCCGCGCACACGAAGCACTGGCGATTGCCGCACGTCGGCAAAACCGGATGTCAAAGTCAGCAATGAAGCGGCGAGGCAGATCGCGAGAAGGCGTAACGGCGGCATAGCGATTCTCCTGTGATTCGACCTTCAGGTTACACAGCAAATCTGTCGAACGTTTCGACGCTCACACAGAGGTGAGATCAGCCTCGACCAGCGCGCGCAATTCCGGCGTCACTTGGGGACGCTTGCCGAACCACAACTCAAATCCGCGCACGGCCTGATGCAACAACATGCCGAGACCGTCGGCGGTCCGCAGACCGCGCGCCTTCGCCGCCTTCAACAAGGTGGTTTCGAGCGGCACGTAGACAAGATCGGCGACCGTCGCATCTGCACGCAAGGCAGATGCGTCAAACGGCAAAAGCGGCTGCCCTTGCATACCGAGCGAGGTCGTGTTCACCACCAGTCCCGCCTTCGGCAAAATCGCATCCACGTCGCGCCACGGGGCAACATGAACCCGATCGCCATATGGCCGCGCCAGCATCTGCGCGCGCTCATGGCTGCGATTGACAAGATGAATGCGCGCCACGCCGCGATCCAGAAGTCCGAACACCACCGCGCGCGCCGAGCCGCCGGCGCCCAGCACTACGGCTTCGCCATTCGCATCCCAGCCCGGCGCAGACGCATCAAGATTGCCGATGAACCCCTCGACGTCGGTATTGGTCGAATGCAGGCTGCCGTTCGCAAAGTATAGCGTGTTGGCAGCCCCCACCGCACGAGCGCGCGCATCCGGTGTCGAGAGCGCGAGCGCCTGCTCCTTGTGCGGGATCGTGACGTTCGCCCCACGATAACCGCGCGCAGCAAGCGAGCCAATGAAATCTGCAAAAGCCGCAGGCTCCACCGCCTCGATGCGATAGTCGCCCATGATGCCGAACTGCTTCAGCCAGTATTTGTGAATGATCGGCGAGCGCGAATGCGCGGCCGGCCACCCGATCAGGCATGCGGCAGGACCTGCGCTTACAGAATTTGCGCCCATCGATAACGCTCCGTTGGATTCGACTACCCGCGCCGCACCGCACCGATCAGCGGTCAAATCATGCGGCGGCAGAGTCTGTCAATGCAGCCTGACGCTTGATCTCATCAACCGCACCCGAAATGTCACGGCGATAGCGCACCACAGGCGGCCGCGCGCCATGCATCAGCAATTCACGCCGCACCTGGTGCGATGTGCCGGTCAGCATCACGCGAATGCCCCGTTGGTGAGCCTTCGCGGCGACACGCGCAATGACATTGGCGGCGGATGAATCAAGTAGTGGCACGGCTTCGAAATCGATCACCAGCCCCTTGTGGCTGCTTGGCACCTCGTCGAGCACAGCACCGATGGTAGAAGCCGCGCCGAAGAAGAAGGCGCCCGAAATCCGGTAGACAATGACATCGGGATCGGTGGCAAGCGCCGGATCGTATGGAATACGCTCGCTGGTGGAACCGTCGGCCTTGTCGTCTTCCGCCAGCGGCGCGAGGCTTTCGATCGCGGTCGTTGAAGCCATGCGATGAATGAATAGCATTGCACCAAGTGCAAAGCCGACCACAATGCCTTCGGTGAGATCGCGGAACACGGTAAGCAGAAATGTCGCGAGCAGCACCGCGGCGTCGCCCCATGATGAGCGGACCAGCGTCACAAACTCGTGCTTCTCTGCCATGGTCCATGCGACCACAACCAGTACTGCCGCAAGCGTACACAGCGGAATGTAGCTCGCGAGCGGCGCAGCAATCAGAATGAACAGCAGCACGGAGACCGAATGCATGATTCCCGAAACCGGGCTGCGTGCGCCGGCGCGAATATTGGTGGCGGTGCGCGCAATCAGGCCGGTTACGCAGATACCACCGAACAGCGCCGACGCCATGTTGGCGACGCCTTGCCCCACCAGTTCGCAGTTCGAGCGATGTCGCCGCCCCGTCATGCCATCGGCGACCACGGCCGACAGCAGCGATTCAATCGAACCCAGCAGCGCGAAGGCAATGGCGTCGGGCAGCACCGCATGTATCTTTTGCAGCGAGAACACCGGCAGGCTTGGCGCCGGAATCGATTCAGGAATGCCGCCGAAACGCGAGCCGATGGTGTCCACCGGCAACCCCAACAGCGATGCCGCCACGGTGGCGATCACCACTCCGATCAGGATTCCGGGCCAACTCGGGCGCACGATGCGCAACACGGCCATCACGGCGATGGTCCCACCCGCCAGCACCACCGCCGATGGATTGATGGTGCCGATCGCAGCACCGAGCGCAGCAAGCTTGGGCAGAAACGCAGCAGGCTCATGACCTGGCAGTGTCAGACCAAGCAGATCCTTGATCTGGCTGGCGAAGATGATGACCGCGATGCCCGCTGTGAAACCCACCGTTACCGGATAGGGAATGAACTTGACATAGGTGCCGAGGCGCAGGAATCCGGCCGCGATCAGAAACACACCCGCCATCATCGTCGCCAGGATCACGCCGTCGAGGCCGTGATTCTGCACCGTCTGCGCCACGAGAACAATGAATGCGCCAGCCGGACCGCCGACCTGGAATCGGCTGCCGCCGAGCAACGACACGAAAAGACCACCGACGATGGCGGTGTAAAGGCCACGGTCCGGCGTCACGCCAGAGGCGATGGCGATCGCCATCGACAAAGGCAGAGCGACGATCGCAACCGTCAGGCCTGCCACGGCGTCGGCGCGGAAGCTTGCGAGGTCATAACCCTCGCGCAGCACCGTGACGATCTTGGGCGTGTAGAGCTCGATGAAAGTAGGTTCAGCCGGCTTGCCCCGCAATATGGGCAAGGCCTCGGCCGGCCGGTGTGCGCTCTGCTTGTTCATCGTCCAGGACGCAGTTCGAGGCTTTGCACACCGGCTGCGACGCTAAGGCCCGTCTGTCCCTGCACGCTCAACGGCTGCAACGCATAGGAATTCGCCGAACCGCCGACCAACGCATTGGCACCGAGACCGACGCCAACCGCGGCGCTCGCGTCAACGCCGGCATAGTTGCCGGACAGATCTCCGCGCCCGACCTGAACGGTCGGCGCGAACACCACCCATGACAGAGAGGTTTGATCAGTGATGCCGAGATCGAGCCCCACCTTGGTGACAGACGCGACATAGAGATCGTCCGGGCGGCCATTGGCGCGAAAGACACAGCCAAGATTATTGACCGATCCGACCACCAACCCGACATGTGGCCCGCCGCGGCATTCGATGACCCCCGCCTGTACCCGACCCTGCTGGGCATCGGCAGGGGCGGAGAAGGCAAAAAGAGCAGAAGCGGCAAAGGACGCGAAGGACAAAATCACGAAAGCGCGACGCATGAAATCCCCCAATCAAGGCCGATGCGCGCATGAGGCGGCGGCCTCGTCTTGTTGTAATCCCAGCCGCCAGGGGAGTTCAACCGGATCGCATCGGGGAGAAGCCAAAAGCCTCAAAAAACAGGCCCGCTTGCGCGGGCCTGTCCGATACATTCCGTCCTTCAGAATTAGTGGTGACGGCGGTGCTTACGGTGCCGCTTGACATGACCACGGTGCACGTAGCCAACCGGGCGCAGCTCAAGGTTGACGATGCCACCCGAGACATTGAGGCCGGTCTGGCCCTGCAGGCTGAGGGGCTGCAGCGCGAACGAGTTGGCCGAGCCACCAACCAGGAAGTTGCTGCCACCGCCGACGCCAATCGCGGCATTGCCGCCGACGCCTGCATAGTTGCCCGAGAGATCGCCCGGGCCAACCTGGACGGTCGGGGCGTGCACACGCCACCCGAAATCAGTCTGGCTGGTCGCGCCGAGATCAACGCCGAAGCGGCGGACGGTGGCGACATAACCTTCAGGGCGACGGCCACGGCCATCGAACACGCAGTCAAGATTGGTCGTGGAGGTCAGGATCTGGCCGACATTCGGACCACCGTGGCAGCGAAGAACGCCGACCTGGACGCCCTGTTGCGCATTCGCAGTCGCGAACGACGCAAGAAGAAGGGCAGATGCTGCGCCGACAAGGTAAGAAAGTCGCATGGGAAGTCTCCGGCTACACGAATCGTTATCGATGCGTTGGGAAAGGAAGGAAGATAGAGAGAAAAGCGCATAACACGCTGCTCTCCCGCTGCAAGTCACAATGCCGAGAATAGTTCCAAATATCTACCGCAAATTCGCACAGAACCGCTGGATGCGATTGCATGCCTCTTCGAGGTCGCTGTTCTTGGTAGCGTAGGAAATACGGAATGCCGGGCCGAGTCCGAAAGCCGATCCGTGCACGACCGCGACGCCCTCACTCTCCAGAAGTTCGGTGACGAAATCCTCGTCGTTTTCCAGCTTCTTGCCCGAGGGCGCCGTCTTGCCCATCGTCCCGGCACAGGACGGATAGACATAGAATGCGCCTTCCGGGCGAGGGCATTGAATGCCATGGGCCTGGTTGAGCATCGACACCACCAGATCACGCCGTCCTTTGAACAACTCCGCATTGGTCGCGATGAAATCCTGCGGGCCATTCAGCGCTTCCAGCGCCGCCCACTGCGAGATCGACGACGGATTTGATGTCGATTGCGATTGAATGGTCGCCATCGCCTTGATGAGCAGGGTCGGGCCACCGGCGTAACCGATACGCCAGCCGGTCATGGAATACGCCTTAGATACGCCATTCACCGTCAACGTGCGATCGAACAGCTTCGGCTCAACCTGCGCAGGCGTCACAAACTCGAAATTGTCGTAGACGAGGTGTTCGTACATGTCGTCGGTCATGACCCAGACATGGGGGTGCTTCACCAGCACGTCGGTAAGTGCCTTCATCTCCGCACGCGTGTAGGCCGCACCGGTCGGGTTTGACGGCGAGTTCAGGATGATCCACTTGGTCTTCGGCGTGATTGCCTTTTCGAGGTCGGCAGCCTGCAGCTTGAATCCGTGTTCTGCGGTGCAGATTACCGGCACGGATTCACCACCGGCCAGCGCCACCATTTCAGGGTAGCTGACCCAATAGGGCGCCGGGATGATGACCTCATCGCCCGGATTGATGGTCGCCATCAGCGCATTGTAGAGTACCTGCTTGCCGCCGGTGCCGACCGTGATCTGGTTGGGCACGTAGGTCAGGCTGTTCTCGCGCTTGAACTTGGCGACGATGGCATCCTTCAGTTCGGGAATGCCGTCCACCGCGGTGTACTTGGTCTTGCCTGCTTCGATGGCCTTGATGGCCGCCAGCTTGACATTGGCCGGGGTGTCGAAGTCCGGCTCGCCCGCACCAAGGCCGATAACGTTGCGGCCAGCCGCTTTCAACTGCCGCGCTTTATCCGTCACCGCGATGGTCGCGGACGGCTTCACGCGGTCGAGGGCGGCGGACAGGAACGGCATCATTGTCTCCATTTGAGCAGGCGAACGACCGGCCTCACGTACCGGGATTCGCGGATTTTGGCTAAAGTGCGCCGCACAGTAAGACCCGTGGTGCGGCATCGCAAGAAACTTCGCCATAAACCTGCGAAATTTAGGAATTTTGAACGGAAAAGCTTCTTTACTTGGGTTTAAACACACCATCAGCCCGATGGACTCACAGCTTCAGAGACACTGCCCTCCGATCTTAACGGCACGAGAACCCGGCTCTGATAGGCCCGGACTTTGACTACCGACCCACCCGGTTTCAGGCCCTGGAATGGATGTCTCCCAACCTTCGTCGCAACAGCTCAACCGCGTGATCTGGATCGTGATCGCAACGATGGGGGCGAGCGTTATCGCCGCATCGCTGATCGGACCATTTCACATCGAGTGGGCCTCGTTCACGACAGCAGCAGGTGCCTGCGTTCTGTTATGCGCCGCCAGCCAGTTCTACACCACAGCCCGGCAAGATCGGCGCATCGGGGGTGCGCTGATGAGCACCGCGCAGATCGTGGCATTCACCGCCGTCGGCGCTCCCATATCCTACATCGCCGCAAAGGCCGGGTTGCCCTTGCAGGACGCCCTTCTTGCCTCTTGGGACCGCCACCTTAGTATCGACTGGGTTCGGTACGTTTCATTCGTTACCGGCCACGCATGGCTCCACCAGCTTTTTGCGTTCGCCTATGGCAGCTTTCCGCTGCAAGTGATCACGACGGTGCTTGTGCTTGCATTCGCCGGACACATCCTGCGCCTGAGCGTTTTCGTTCGCTCGTTCATGCTGGCAACCCTCATCACCATCGGCATATCGGCCTTTGCCCCCGCCACGGGACCATGGCTTTTCTACAATGCGCAGCCCGCTATCGCCCATGGAGCCATCCCCGTTTCATCAACAAGCTGGCCAGTATTCCTCGGGCTTCGAGACGGCACATTCAATGCGATGTCGGGATTGAACTCGGAGGGCATCATCACCTTTCCGAGTCTGCATGCAGCTCTTGGCGTGCTTTTCGTGTTAGCCCTTTGGCGTGTTCGGGGATTACGATGGATATCGCTCGCCCTCAACACCATGATGATCCTGGCAACCCCTTTCGCAGGTAGCCATTACGTGGTGGACATCATAGCTGGAATTGCAATCGCATTCGCCTGCTGGGTCACGGCGCACTGGACCGTTCGCCGCCATCGGGCAAATGGCGCAGCATTATCCTCCCCGGTCGTGAATTCTCCCTCGATCGTGCCGCATAATGGGATTGGTGCGGCAGGCGCAATCGCGGCGAACGGTCTCATTGTGCCATGTACTGAAAGCCGCGTGAACGTGGCACAGGAACGCTAAACGCGCGGCATAGTTCGCTTAACGGCGCCTCTACCGCGGCAGATTTCTACTATTTCCAGGCAGCAGGACTTGCAGCAGGCCATCGCGCACATCATTGTCTGTCGGAACTTGAAACCATTGGCAGAAATAACCCCGGCTCCGGATGTACAAGCTCTATTCCATGCAGCGCTCCGGCAACAGCTACAAGGTTCGGCTGGCGCTTGCCCTTCTCGAGATTCCTTTTGAAGTGATCGAGATCGATATTCTTCGTGGCGAAAGCCGCACGCCGGATTTCCTCGCGATGAATCCGCGCGGGCAGGTGCCGCTGCTCGAAGTCGCCGAAAAGCACTACCTCGCCGAGTCGAACGCTATCCTGTGGTATCTCGCCATCAATACGCCGCTCGCACCGGAAAGCGTCATCGAGCGCGCCGAGGCCCTGCAGTGGATGTTCTTCGAACAGCACGCGCTGGAGCCAAGCGTCGGCGCGGCCTATTTCTGGCTGGCGCTGGTGCGCGGCGGCCGTGACCTGCAGATGCACGCACTGGAAGACTGGATGGAGCGCGGTTACGGCGCCCTAGGCATGATCGAAGCTCACCTCAACGCACACGATTATTTTGTATCGGGTCAACTGACTATCGCGGACATCGCGATGTACGGCTACACTCACGTCGCCGAACAATGCGATTTCAGCCTGCGCGAATTTCCTGCGATCCGCGACTGGCTCAAGCGTGTCGAAAGCCATCCGCGCTTCGTGCGAATGGACTGGGTTCGCGAGCCTTCCCTGAACACAGAAAAGGCCTGACGATACGATAGGAATTAGCAGGCATCGTTCAGGAGCCCGCCGCGTTTCCGCCATATTTGAGACCATCAGCGCCAAATTTAAAACGGTAAAATTTGCCACATCTGGATGTTGTGGTGATTCGCACCACGCTCAGGATGCCGTGCCATGATGCGTTCGAAGATCGTTGACCGGGGTTTCGGGTATTCTTCCACCCAACGGGTGGCGCGCGACCTGACCGCTGCAGCCGTCGCTGCGGCGTGCCTCGCCGTCTCGCTCGCGATACTTTCGATCCGGTTCGTGAGCACTATCGCTTGAATCCCCGCTCACCCTTTCTTTCGGGGTTATCGATGAAGACACCTGTCATCTTCGTCGCAGTGTCGCTGGCGGCCGCCATTCTCGTTTTGGCCTCGCTGCTGGTCCTGACGCGGGCGGAAAGCCGCGAGACGAAACTTCTCGGCAGCACGACACTCATTGCACCCAAACTTCGCCCTTCTCAACCTTTGTGGAAGATGAAGAACGCGCCGACAGCGATAAAGGCAAAGCCAACCGCCTGATTCCAGCCCAGCGGCTCCTTGAGATAGAACGCGGAGAATCCTGAAAAGACGATCAGCGTAATCACTTCCTGAATGGTCTTGAGCTGCGCCGGCGAATAGACCGCGCTGCCCCAGCGATTGGCCGGCACCGCCAGCCAGTACTCGAACAGCGCGATGCCCCAGCTGACCATGACCACCAAGGCAAGCGGACTTTCCTTGAACCGCAGATGCCCGTACCACGCGAAGGTCATGAAGCAATTCGAGGCAAACAGCATCAGGATCGGCAGGATCGCAGGAGGAATGGACGGCATTGGCTTTCCTGATTGGTTGTCTTGGACGAAAATGAATAATGAATGAAGGCTCGTTTCGGCACATCCGACGCTGAACGGATCATGCGCGGGAGAAAACCATCTGTCGCGCCGGTGTAACAAGCCTCGGCTAGGTTCAGGACCCATTAAATTCTTGCAGATATGTTGAGTGATTGATTCAATGGCGGTGCTGGGAGGCATCGCCATGAATGATCTGTTTTTGCTTACCGAGGCGCAGATGCGCCGGATCGAGCCCT
>Ga0209916_1000485_pt1 | contig 60438 bp, 45 predicted proteins | sample ThiBio_1000_plan_FD_183956 | JGI IMG/M metagenome (GOLD analysis project Ga0209916, IMG submission 183956) | Wastewater bioreactor microbial communities from Cape Town, South Africa - Thiocy_solids_2 (SPAdes) | ecosystem: Engineered > Bioreactor > Thiocyanate-remediating > Anaerobic-Aerobic ... | reverse complement strand
GCTATCTACCCTCCAATGGCCAGAAAATAGTTGTAGAATATTCTTCTCCCAATACAAACAAACCCTTACACCTTGGCCATTTAAGAAATAATTTTTTAGGCCATGCTGTTAGTGAGGTAATGCAAGCAGCTGGTTATGAAGTATATAAGGTCAATTTAATCAATGACCGAGGTATTCATATCTGTAAGTCTATGGTAGCTTACCAGCATTGGGGTGGGGGAGAAACTCCAGAATCTAGTGGAATTAAGGGTGACCAATTAGTAGGAAAGTATTATGTAAAATTTGACCAAGTTTATAAGGAGCAGGTAGCAGCACTAACACAAAGTTTAGGAGATGCAGAGCAAGCCGCCAAACAAGCCCCTTTACTACAAGAAGCACAAGCCATGTTAAAGCAGTGGGAGGCAGGTAATGAGGAAGTATTAGCACTATGGAAAAAAATGAATGGTTGGGTATATGATGGCTTTGATATTACCTATCAAAAATTAGGCATTACTTTTGATAAAGTATATTATGAATCTCAGACCTATTTGTTAGGAAAGGAGGTAGTGGCAGAGGGGCTTGCAAAAGGGATTTTTTATAAAAAACATGATGATTCTGTATGGATAGATCTAACGAAGGAGGGGTTGGATGAAAAATTACTATTGAGAGCAGATGGAACTTCTGTATATATAACTCAAGACTTAGGGACTGCTGACTTACGGTATCAAGATTTTAAGCCTAATAAGCTAGTTTATGTAGTAGGTAACGAACAAGATTATCATTTTGAAGTACTTGCTAAAATTATGGCTAGTTTGGGACGCCCATATGCAACAGATCTATATCACCTCTCGTATGGAATGGTAGATTTACCTACAGGAAAAATGAAGTCCAGGGAGGGAACTGTGGTTGATGCAGACATGTTGATTGATGAAATGATAGAAACGGCTCAAGAACATACTAAGGAGTTAGGAAAAATTGATGAGTTTTCCGAAGAAGAAGCAAAGGGGTTATATCATATACTAGCAATAGGAGCATTGAAATATTTTCTACTACGTGTAGATGCTAAAAAACGTCTATTATTTGACCCTCAAGCTTCTATTGACTTTCAAGGGGATACAGGCCCTTTTATCCAGTATACTCATGCACGTATTGCAGCGGTATTAAGAAAGGTACAACAGGCAGGTATAGCATTCAATGATATTGTGGAGCAGGACAATTTTGTTTTACATCCTTTAGAGCGTGAAGTAATTGTAGAACTGGCTGCTTTTCCAAAAAAGTTACAAGAATCAGCCTTAACTTATGCACCCGCTCTATTAGCCCAGCATGTTTTAGAAATTGCTAAGGCATATAATAGAATGTATGCAGAGCTATCGATTTTACATGAGCAAAACACTAAAATACAGCTGTTTAGAATACAACTTTCTGTTTTGGTAGCACAGGTCATTAAAACTATCATGCATTTACTAGGCATTAAGGTTCCTGAGCGTATGTAAAATTAAAGTCAAAGCCAGATAATGAAAGGTTACCTGGCTTTGACTTGCTTACGTATTCTGTGATGGTCGTGGGTTTATTCCGTTAGTATATCCACTAACTCTACTTCAAAGATAAGATTGGAATGTGCCTTAATATAAGGTGGGAATTCAGCTTCGCCATACGCTAATACAGAAGGTAAGAAAAGGCGTGCTTTTGCATGTTTTTTTAGAAGCTTGATACCCTCTTCAAACCCCTCTATCATACTGCCTTCTCCTATTTTAAACTCTAAAGGCTCATATGGTCTTCTAGCGTCATATATATTGTTTTGTTGTGCTACTTCTGCAATGCTGGTATCGAATATATGGCCTTCTAAATTCCTTCCTACATAATGTACTTTTACTATATTACCTGCTTTAGGATTCACACCTTTGCCAGGCTTATCAATTATATAGCTAAGCCCTGAATTTGTAGAAGAAGCCTTAATTTGATTTTTGTTCAAGTAATTGTTTATAATCTCTAAATCTTTAGGAAGTTGCTTGGCAACATGTTCTTTTCGTCTGTCTAACATAGCTTTGTATTGTTCTTTTTCTAATTGTTTTAATTGTTCTTCATTAACAATATCCTTTAAATACATGTGTGTATAGACAAATGTATCTTCTTTTAACTGATATTTTGTAGCTAGTTCTGAAAATACTCTACCCAGGGCTTTTTTTGCGGGAAGCTTAAATATAAAACGGTCTCCTTTTCCTAGCATACTAATAGCTTCATAAACTCCACCATCTGGCTGGAAGGTGCTCTCATTGTACGTTACTATTATAGGAGAATCTTTATGAGTATAATCTAATACAACTTTTCCATCTTTGGTTTTATATATTATCTCCATTAGTAACATTTCACCATTTTGAGGCTTGATACCTTCTCCCTTTTTCTCTATTTTATATTGTAACCCAGTACTGGTTGTTTTATAAAGGCATTTCTCGCAGCTAATTAATATATTCATCAATATACCAGCCATGATAAAAGCATATGTATGTTTTTTTAATTTAGTTTGCACCATATTCATTACTTTAATAAGTCTTGGTTACTTTTGACTAATGTTTCAAATATATTTATAGTTTCTTCTAAAGACAGATTTGTCATACCGCCAGCAGCATTTTTGTGACCTCCACCATGAAAATACTCTTTAGCAAAAGTGTTCACTGCAAAGTCGCCCACAGATCTTAGAGAAATGCATATTCTATCGTGTTTTTCTTTAATAAGCGCTGCTAATACAATACCTTTAATAGAAAGTGCATAGTTTACTAATCCTTCTGTGTCGCCTGTATTTAAGTTAAATTGCTTAGCATCGGCTGATTTTATAGCAATATATGCTGTCTTGTAGTCTGGTAATACAGTAAGCCTATTGCTAAGAATAAAACTTAAAAATTTAAGCTTATTTAGTGAGTTACTATCATATACTAGTTTGTTAATCTTAGCTACCTCTACTCCAAATTCTAAAAGATTAGCCACAATACGATGTACATGGGGCGTCGTATTAGGTGTTTTGAAAGATACTGTATCAGTCATAATACCTACATATAGACATTCTGCTATTGATTTGTCAATACAGTCAGTTTCACCTAAAGCTTCAATGAGTTCATACACCAATTCTGCAGCTGCTGTTGCTTTAGGGTTCCATAGCATAAGGTCTGCAAAGTCTTCTGTATCTAGGTGATGGTCGATAACTATTTTGGTAGCTTTGGTTTGGTTTACAGCACTTGCTAATTCATTAATACGATTTAATATGGCAAAGTCTACGCAAAAGATAATGTCAGCATTGGTAATTAATTCAAAGGACAATTGCTGGTTATTCTTCTCATAAATAATAACATCAGCAATCCCTGGTAGCCAATCTAAAAATTCTGGATAGGCGGTAGGAGCAATTACGCTTACATGATGATTTTTCTTTTTTAAAAAAGCAGCTAACCCTAGCGATGCCCCTAATGCATCTGCGTCAGGATTGGTATGCATGGTAATAACAATTCTCTTGGGCTGGCTGAGTATTTCTTTTTCTATAGCTGGAATAATGTCCATAATGTATCCTACCAATAATAAGTAGGTTTTATTTGTATTTGTATAATAAATATAACTATCTAAAAGTTTAAGAAAAACTTTTAGCCTTATAAAAAGGTTATTCTTATTAATTTTATCAGTATCCTGTATATTTCAAACTTCATAAAGACTAGGCTATCCGTATAGCCTAAAAATAAACTTTATAGCTTATAAAGTTTATCTACTTAGAAGCTGTATCAGGGTTGGTATCTTGTTGTACTTGTGTGTCAGCGGTATCTTCCTGATTCTGGCTAGGCTCAATTAGTGAATATTCTTGTTGAATTCTCTCAAGATTAGGGCTAATTGGAAATCCTGCATTCCTTTTCTTTAACCAGAGTGATGTACCAAGGCTTAATACAAATAATGAGGTAAGTAAACCCCATGTAATTTGTTCTAGTAAGTCACTTGTTTTCTTAACACCTATTATTTGATGAGCTCCCATACTGCCAAGTGAATTGCCTACTCCTTCTTTTTTAGAGCTTTGTAAAGCAGTAACAAGTATAAGTAAAATAGCTATAGTAAGAATAAAAGTAATTAATAAGGTAAACATTATATGTCTTTTTTTAATTCTTCTGTAAGTGTTGAAAAATAAGATCCTTTTTCAGGAAATTTTAATTGTAATCGTTTATAAATTTCAATGGCACGCTCAAACTTACCTTGTTTTAGCATAACCTGTGCTAAGCTTTCTGTAAGCAAACTATCGTGCAAGGTAATACTTTCTTTGGTAAGATCAATGTGTGCTTCTTCCAAAGATAATTCTTTGATAGTTAAAGGTTTAAATTTACTGCCTTTTTTAATGAAATTTTCAATAATATCGAGTTGGTCTAAGCTCTTTTTCTTAGTTATCCTTTTTTCTTCTTTAGTAGAAATATTGCTAATGTAGCTATTAATAAAATCTATCTGTAACGTTGGTTCTTGGCTAGGCTTTGGTTGGCTATAGTTAGTTGGTATTCCTTGTAATGATGCTATATCATTAGGTGCTGCTTCGTCAGAAAAAGCATATGCCAGCTTGCCTTCTAATAACAGTTTTAGCTGGTTACGGTCGGTAGCATAAACAGCTGCTAGCTGTATAGCTTGCTGAGCTTTGTCAGGATCTTGATCATAGAGTGCTTTAGCTATTAATGTGCAAGCTAGCTGAAAATAAGGGTATTGATACAATAATTTTCTAAGTTCTTGTATCTCTACCGTATCAATTTTTTTAGGCTGTTTTATAATACTTAAAACTTGTTCAGCTTGCATAAGCAATAGTTAAGATATTCTCGTATATATAAGTAATATAAGTGTTTTTGTATTACCAATTAGCTATAGAGGCATTAAATATATCTTTGATAAGCTTCTTGAGTATGTCTTCTACCAAGCCTGGCTCTTCTGTATCGCGGCTAGTTGATGCATCCTTGTCAGCAGTCTGGGTAAACTGTTTTTTGCTAAATTCAAAATCTTTATCATAGACATTGCTATAACTTACTTGAATGGTAATACTGAGCTGTTCTCGACTAGTCGTAGCTCTTCGGTCATCACTCCGAGGAGTTATAGGAGTATACTTGAAATCAGTTATGATTCCTTCAAACTGAATGTCGCCATTGCTGAATACTTCCTTTAATTTAGTTTTTTGAGATAATTCCATCCGTAATTTTTCTGTCAGTTGCTCGCTTAAGTTAGCAGGCCCTAGTGCCACTCTAGATTGAAATGGCTGCATGGAAAAAGTTTTAGCTTCTTTAGATAAAGAGCTGCCAGAAAATGTATACATAAGACAGCCTTGCAGGATTAAACCTAGTAAGATGCTTAGCTGAAAATTGATATATTTATTTTTATTCAAGGTTATATTCGTTTATTTTTCTATACAAAGTACGTTCTGATATGCCTAGAACCTCAGCAGCCTTTTTGCGTTTATGCTTAAATTTCTCTAAAGCTTTTGTAATTAATTCTTTTTCTTTAGCTTCTATGGATAAATTTTCTTCTTCTGTTGCTTCTACCTCTTCTGTATGCTCTTGTATGGAAGGCTTAGTTTCCTGTTTTATGTAGGTATAGGAGGGCTGTAGATTGTCCGTTTCATAAATATTATTGCTGGGCACAGGTAACATTTCCTTTTCTAAACGGTTAGGTGTCTTTCTAAAGAGAGTAGCATGTGTTTTAATTATCTCTCTACCTTGTGAACTGCTATTAAGAAGTTCAAACATTAACCCCTGTAGATCATGCATTTCCTTTCTCATTTCAAAAAGAAGTTTATATAAAAACTCTCGCTCTTTTGTACTTTCTTGTGTATGCGATGGTCTATACAATGTTGGTAAAACTTGCTGGTCAGGTGGTAAATAATCTTTTAATTTTTTCCGGTCAATCAGTCTATCTACTTCCAAAACAGAAATTTGTTCTACTAGATTTTTAAGTTGCCTGATATTGCCTGGGAATCTATAATGCAAGAGCAAATCTTGTGCATCTTCTGTGAGCTGGATGGGCTTGATATAATATTTATCTGCAAACTCGGTAGCAAACTTTAAAAATAGAAGCGTAATATCTGCCCCTCTTTCTCGAAGAGGGGGGATATATATGGGCACGGTATTGAGCCTATAGTATAGGTCTTCTCTAAACTTGCCTTTGTAAATAGCATCTAGCAAGTTGACATTAGTAGCAGCTATAACACGTACTTTTACTTTTTGTATTTTAGAAGAACCTACTTTGATAAATTCTCCATATTCTAGCACACGTAAAAGTTTGGTTTGTGTGCCAAGTGGCATTTCTCCTATCTCATCTAAAAAGATAGTGCCTCCATTAGCTTCTTCAAAATACCCCTTACGCATTTCCGCTGCACCTGTAAAAGCACCTTTTTCATGTCCAAATAGCTCAGAGTCAATAGTGCCTTCAGGAATCGCACCACAGTTGATAGCAATAAACTTTCCATGCTTATAAGGGCTTAAATTATGAATCAATTTAGAAAAGGATTCTTTACCCGTACCACTTTCGCCAGTAATGAGCACTGATAGTTCCGTAGGAGCTACCTGAGCGGCTATCTCAATAGCTCTATTTAATGCAGGTGCATTACCTATAATGCCAAACTGTTGTTTTAAATGGTTAAGCTCTGCTGCTACTTGCATGAAATCTAAATTTGAGATATGTCATGAATGCTGATCTATGTATATTAATAGATCACTTTAAAGCCAGTAAGCTTAACTGGCCTTATTCATTTGTAAATTTAGCCAAAGGAGTGAAACTAAAAAACTGAATGGTTAAAAAATATATAAATACTTGATCAAAAATGCCTTATTGTAATATTTATCTTAAAGCATTAAAGAATCTATTTATTTAAATAATATCAGAAAAGTCATAGTTAATAATTAATTTTTATAGCTAAAAAAGAAAGCAAATATGCCAAATTTAGTGCAATCTAAGATAAGGTTGTTAGATGGGAAAAGGTTGAAAATCTTAGATATAATTTATAACATAAGAAGAATATATTCTAAAATGAAATTATGAAAAATAGTACACTTACTTTTGTAACAGGTAATAATGGAAAATTTAAAGAAGTAGAACATTATATTAATGAGTTGGCTCCTACTATTACATTAAAGCAAGCTGCAATAGATTTGCCCGAGTGCCAAAGTCTTGATATTCGTACTGTAGCTTTGGGCAAAGCAAAAAAAGCCTGGAAACTACTGCAAACCCCTGTCTTGATAGATGATGGTGGTCTTTATCTTGAACGTTACCATCAATTTCCTGGAACCTTATCCAAATATGTTTATCAAGGAATTGGGTTAAATGGTATTTGGCTTTTAGCTAAAGAAGATCCACGAGCTTATTTTTTAAGTTGTCTAGTTTATATTACTAGCCCAACTGACTATCATTTTTTTGAAGGTATATGCCAAGGAACCATGATTGAACCAGTAAATGAAGTGCTTGATAGCCATTTGCCTTATACCTATATGTTTGTTCCTAATGGTCAAACCAAAACAATGGCACAGCTACGTAATACAGAAGTAGAAAAAGAATTTCACCATCGGTTAAAAGCTACCAAGCAACTTATTAATTATATTGCTACGGTTGTAGCAGAAAGGATATGTTAAACTCTCAGGCAAGTAATAAAATATCAATTAAAGCTAGGTAGTGTCTAGGGTAATTGTAGTGATAGTAATGGAACTAGCAATTTAGCGTAATATTGGAGCGCTTACCAGTGTTATGCTGCGAATTACTTTGGCGCTACCCTATAACGTCACTATAAAATACCATATCCATTTAGCTAATAAGAAATTTATAATAGAGCTTTTAAGGATAATCAACGGTTTTTAAGCCAATTTACTTTTGAGTTTCTTTCAAATAAATATTTCGCATCTTGTAATCTTTATATAGTAAAGTGATAAATAAACACCCTGCTATTATGCCTAAAATTGTTAATTCAAATGTTATATAATTATATAAGTCCTGCGTGTCTTCTAAAATATGATTAGTGGCGGAAGCTTTGCTTTGTAATTCTTCTAAGAGTATACTGATGTCCATACATAAAACCATTATTATTATTTGAACAAGTATTAGAATAATAAAAACGAAGAATGTGGTTGTAAAGTCAAATTTACTTTTGGTATGGCTATAAAATATAGCGCTTTTGAAAGAAGGCAGCTTATTGTTCTTCCTTAGGAAAATAATACTTAATGACAAATTAAAGCTTATCCAAACAATTACTTCATAAGCTAGCATGTGAGATTTAATCCATAAGGCTTCTAGAATAAAGTAAAAAAGTTTAAATATGCCAGCAGTATTGGGTATCGTAGCAAGTAGAGAATTAAAAATAAAGTTAGTTTGATTTATATAGAATACAGATAGAGCTAAGGAAAATGTAACAAATCTATATATAAGTAAGACAATTAGTGATAGGTATGCAGTTCTATAAAATCTTTTTGCAACAAACCAGAAAACTCCAAAAGCTATTATTTGTAAATAATTCTTCATTGAAAGTTATTGCTCAAGGGAGTGTTTATAAATTTTTATTAGTAATAAATAGATAGCTTTTACAGGAATTACACTATTAATCTATTCCTTTTCTAAAGTAAAGTACTTATGCAATTAACATAGATACAACTCTAAAGAAGAGGCTTTTATAGTATTGCTATTTAGGGAGTAAAGGACATGTTTCTATAAGTAAAGGACTGAATGGTAAACACAATCTGAAAATTATTTTAAGAATTTGCTCTTGTCATAGAAATCGCTATGGCATAAATACTCTCATTGTGAATAACAAGCCCAATATTATAGGTATGATTGCTACATCCTGCAAATAGAGGTTGTTATAGCAAAGCGATCTAGACTGACTATTTACTGATATTAGTCTGGCTTGTCACGTCCTATTCTATTTCACTCATTATCAATAGTAAGCAGCTTATCCACTACAAATCTCTCCTAACAATGTACCCGTTGTACAATTGGTAATAAGTACATCTACATAAGTGCCTTTTTTACAATCCACATTAGGGAAAACGACTACCTTATTAGCACTATTGCGACCTTGCCATTCTGTATCTGACTTTTTAGAAGGCCCTTCTACTAGTATCTGGTATACTTTTCCAATATCTTTAAGATTATTTTCAAAAGAATGCTGCCTTTGTTTATCAATGATTTCTTGTAGCCTTCTTTTCTTAACAGCCAAAGGTATGTCATCTGTATACTTTCTGGCAGCTAAAGTTCCTGGCCTTTCTGAGTAATAAAACATGTATGAAAAATCATATTTTATATGATCCATTAAAGAAAGCGTATCTTGGTGATCTTCTTCTGTTTCTGTGCAAAAGCCAGCAATCATATCGGAAGATATACCACAATCTTCTCCTACAATTCTTCTTATGTCCTCTATCTTCTGTAAATACCATGCACGGTCATAGGTTCTATTCATCAACTTTAATACTCTGCTGCTTCCACTTTGTACAGGCAGGTGAATATATTTACAGATGTTGTCATAAGCTTTCATGGTATAAAGAACCTCGTCTGTGATGTCCTTGGGATGAGAAGTAGAAAAACGTATACGTAGCTCTGGGTGTATTCGGGCAACCATGGCTAACAGCTGTGCAAAGTTAACAAGTCCTTCTTGAGCTGATATTAGTTGGTCTTTTTTGTCAGTATTCGGAGACCATTTATAAGAATCTACATTTTGTCCTAATAAGGTCACTTCCCGATAGCCTTGCTCAAAAAGCTCGGTTGCTTCTTTAACAATAGAATAAGGGTCGCGGCTACGTTCCCTGCCACGTGTAAAAGGTACTACACAAAAAGAACACATATTATCACAACCACGCATAATAGAGATAAATGCTGAAACCCCATTTGAATTAAGTCGGATAGGGCTAATGTCTGCATACGTTTCTTCTCTTGATAAGAAAGTGTTAATAGCTTTATGCCCACTATCTACGGTTGCTAGTAAGCGCGGTAAATCACGATAAGCATCTGGACCAGCTACTAAGTCTACTAACTTTTCTTCTTCTAAGAGAGTTTGCTTAAGACGCTCTGCCATACAGCCTAGGACTCCAATAATTAAATCTGGTTTACGACGCTTTAGCTGGTTAAACTGAGATAACCGTTTTCTAACTGTTTGCTCAGCCTTATCGCGGATGGCGCAGGTATTGATAAATATTACATCTGCTTTTTCATAGGTATCAGTAATTGTAAATCCATAAGGACGTAAGATAGAAACTACTACCTCACTATCGGCTATATTCATCTGGCAGCCGTAGCTTTCCACATACAGGTTTCTTATCGTAGTAGAGGAGGTTATAGTCTCTCCATCAGTTAAATCTTCAATTTGTGCTGGCTTTTGTAGTTCTATTAGATCTGTCAGTACCTTATCCTGCATGGTTGTTAGGTTTAAATCTGTTTTGTGCGTTGGCTAAATTTACAAAAAATGATAAAACTATATATGTTTGCGGCCTCCTAATTTCTTTAGCATGATAACTACCAAGCAACCTAAACCGATGCATAGGAATGCTTGCAAAATATGTGGGTCCTTTTGGTAAACAGCTTGGAAATCCATGGGGGATATGTTTTTTTCTATTAATACGCTGTTAGCTATATCCGTTGCAGGTAAAAGGGCTTTCCAGGGCCATGTCTTAGGAATAGAGCCTAACATGAAGCCAGCCAAGAGTGCTATGGTATATCCTGTATATTTGCGTAATAATGCGAATAGAAATCTAGAAAAAGTAAGTAGTCCCAGTATGCCACCCAGCATAAACGCACCTAATACAGGCCACTCAAATTTTTCAAGTGCCTCTAGCATGTAGGTGTATTTACCTAATATAAGTAATACAAAGCTTCCTGAAATACCTGGTAAAATCATAGCACACATGGCTATGGCACCTGCTATAAAAATAAACCAAAACGAATCAGAGCTGCTAAGAGGAGTAAGTTGGATAATATAGTATGCCAAAAAGGCCCCTGCACTACTGATTAATAAAGTTAATAGATTAATTTTTTTTATTTGTTGGTATACAACGATAGAAGAAATAATACTCAGTCCCCAGAAAAATGACCAAATTTCTATGGGGTGTTCGGCTAGCAAATAATGAACTAAGCGTACTGTGGTAAGTAAGCTAACTGTAATTCCTAAACATAGAGGTAACAAAAAATTGCCATGTATATGATGCCAAAATAGTTTCCATTTACCTGTTCTAAATAAATAGAATGCAGTTTTATTCAATGAATGGATGGAGCCTAGCAATGGGATATATATACCAGTAATTAAAGCAATAGTACCACTGGATATACCAGGAATTACGTCAGCTGTGCCCATGCTAATTCCTTTAAGAAATAATAGACAGTAGTGTTTTAGATTCTTCATGAAGTGAATTTAGGAGGTAAACAATCTAAATGATGTGTAAAGTTAATGAAAAACTATTGATGCTTAAAGTGTAGTAATGTAGGTTATACGAAATACCTCCATTAAAGATGATCGAAATTAACAGTTGTTGTATACATTTACATGAACAATTTAAGTTCAAGAAAAAGTTTTCTGCTGAATTACTACCTGTATTTCATGAATTAGCAATCGCCTGTGCAATGGTTTGTTGGTTGTAAACAATAACAGGACAATCCGATTTTTATATAAGCCAGTAAGACAAAACTTTAAGGCTATTTATAAACTTATAGCATTTGTAAAGGTTGCTCGGTTGGCCCAGCTTACAACTTAAAAATGTTTTACCAACTATTAAACACTAGCTCTATTTATAGGTAGCTACTATTTGCCCTATATACTCCAACGCTTCTAATCTACCTACTTGATTTTTAGAAGAGGTAACCATGTATTTAATCGCTTCTTTATTATTGGGTGTAAGGTTCTTTTTAAGAGTGGCCAGCTGATTAACAACCTGCTGCTTAGATATTTTATCAGCTTTGGTTAAAATAATGCAAAAAGGTATACTATTTTCAATGAGCCAATCAATAAAAAGTAAATCGATATTTTGGGGTGGTAGTCGTATATCTATTAATACAAATAGGCAAATTAGGTTTTCCCGATGCAGTAGATATTGGTTAACCATTTTATTCCATCCTACTCGTTGTGTTTTACTAGCTTGCGCCCATCCATATCCAGGTAGATCTACCAAGTAATATTTGTTATTGACTAAAAAATGGTTGATTAGCTGTGTTTTTCCTGGTTTGCCAGAGGTTTTAGCAAGGCCCTTTTTCTCTAAAATTGTATTAATCAAGGAAGATTTTCCAACATTTGAGCGGCCAATAAAGGCTATTTCTGCCTTGTCAGCAGGCGGACATTTTTTATAAGTTGCACTGCTGGTAACAAAAATAGCCTCTTGAATCTGCATTAGTATCTAGATAAGTTATAGATCACCCCAACCTATTCCATAGTATTCTTTTTTACCATTAGGATAAATACCCTCTATCAGTATACCTCCTTTTTTACTGTTAAGTATGGTTGCTAATTTATCTAAGGTTTCAACTGGTTCTTTGTCAATTGCAACAACAATAAAACCTTTTTTGATGCCTGCTTGTTGCCATTTGCCTGCTTTAATTGCTTTAATTTGTATGCCTGCTTTAAGGCCAAGTTTTTGTTTGGTAGTCTGGTCTAAGGTTTCAAAAGTGGCTCCTTCTACTTCTATGCTACCCTGTCCATGTACAATCTTGATTTCATTTAAAGCATTTTTAAGGGTAACTGGAATAGTAATTTCTTTCCCTTTTCTATCTAGCAACACATTTACTTTATCGCCTGGTTGGTAATAAGTAAGCTGTTCATGCAACTGAGCTAAATTTTTAACCCTCGTATTATTGATAGCTATAATAATATCTCCTTCTGCTAAACCTGCTTCAGCGGCAGCACTACGTTCAGAAAATCCATTTACATAAACACCATCGAACCGTTTTAATTTCTTTTCTTCTACCAAGTCTGCATTTACATCTAAAGGAAATATGCCTAGTATTGCACGTTGTACAGTTCCATACTTTTTCAAGTCGCTAATAATGCGCTGTACAATAGAACTAGGAATAGCAAAGGAATAGCCAGCAAATGCACCTGTTGGGCTAGTAATAAGTGTATTAATTCCTACTAGTTCTCCTTGTAAGTTAACTAATGCTCCACCACTATTGCCTGGGTTAACAGCTGCATCAGTTTGAATAAAAGATTCAATCTTTATGCCAAGTCTATAAGCATCTGCCCTTCTGGCTTTAGCACTTACAATACCTTTGGTAACCGTAGAAGTTAAGTTAAAGGGATTTCCTACTGCAAGTACCCATTCACCTACCATTAGTTTATCAGAATCTCCAAATATCAAAAAAGACAGCTTTTTCTCTTCTATTTTTAAGAGAGCTAAATCAGTATCAGGATCAGTACCAACTACTTTTGCTGTATATCTACGGTTGTCATCTAAGGTTACTTCTAGTTGATCAGCTTTATTAATAACGTGATTATTGGTAACTATATAACCGTCTTCGCTAATAATAACGCCAGAACCATAGGACTCGCCTGGCTGGCTCTTATATTCTCTAGGACCCATTTCAAATCCTTCTCCAAAAAATTGTTTAAACATTTCTTCAAAAGCACTATTTCCTCGTTGTATAACTTTTGCTGCATACTTAGCTGTAATGTGTACTACAGCAGGGGTCGCTTTTTGTGCTGCATAAGTAAAGCTGGGACTTTCTAATGTTGCCGGCCCTGAAGGAACAGCAAGCTCAGTAAGGTGTATAGAGTGCTGGTGGTTAATAGCTGATTGCTTACCAGCTGGTTGGTTTGTATGGGGAGTAGCTAATGAGTATACCCTTAATGTGATTGTACACAAGATTACAACCAACGAAATAATGTAAGGATTCTTTTTTTGTTTTTTGTAGGACATAATTTATATATGTTAAGGTTGTATCGTATTTAACTTCAAAAATAACAAACTATTAAAAAAAGAGAAACAACCACATGTTTATTTCTAAATTTTACATAAATATTTTAAGTAAATGATATATACATAGTATATGGATCTGATTTCTTCAATTATCTTAGCATAGCTAAATAATCTAATATAAATAAGTATATAGTATATCTAAAAATTTGAAGTAGGTATTTTTATGAATTTTATTAAGCTTATACTTACTAATGTACTTTGTACATCTGTGTATTGTACATTTATTATATATGCTTATTAATTATCAATTTTATAACAGATATGAACGTTCTATCTGCTATAAAAATAGTAACCTTTTATAGTGTATATGCAGGATTCGTTACAAATTTATAATTCGCTAACCCGCCAGCAAGAAACTTTTATACCAACTCATGCCCCCTATGTAGGTATGTATGTATGCGGACCTACTGTGTATGGTCCAGCACACTTAGGTCATGCTCGCTGTTACGTTACCTTTGATGTAATACAACGTTATTTAAAACATTTGGGTTATCAAGTCAGGTATGTAAGAAACATTACAGATGTGGGGCATTTAGAAAGGGATGCTGACGAAGGTGCCGATAAGATAGCTAAGCAAGCTCAACTAGAAAATACAGAACCTATGGAGGTTGTACAACGCTATATGAATAGCTTTCATAGAGATATGGCTTTGCTTAATGTGCAGCCACCCAGTATAGAACCACAGGCTAGTGGGCATATATCAGAACAGATCTGCATGATTCAAGAAATTATGAATCAAGGGCTGGCTTATGCAGTAAATGGTTCTGTATATTTCGATATCAGGGCTTACCGAGAAAAATATAATTATGGGGAATTGTCTGGTAGGAATATTGATGACCTATTAGCTGGTACACGTGTTTTAGCGGGGCAACAGGAAAAAAGATTCCCTTTAGATTTTGCCTTGTGGAAAAAAGCTAACAGCACACATATTATGCGCTGGCCTTCTCCATGGGGAGAAGGATTTCCGGGTTGGCATATAGAATGTACAGCTCTTGCTACCAAGTATTTAGGAAGTTGTTTTGATATCCATGGAGGTGGAATGGATTTATTGTTTCCTCACCATGAATGCGAGTTAGCGCAATCGCAAGCAGCCCAACGCACTACCTTGGCTAAATATTGGTTGCATAATAACTTAGTTACTATCAATGACCAAAAAATGAGCAAATCCTTAGGGAATTCTATAACTTTAGAGGAGCTATTTCAGGGTACACATCCTTTGTTAGATAGAGCTTATAGACCTATGGTATTACGCTTTTTTATTTTACAGGCACATTATAGAAGTACTTTGAGTTTTACCAATGAGGCTTTACAGGCTGCTGAGAAAGGTTACCTGAAGCTTATCAATGGGCTAAAAACTACCAAGGATATGAAGTATGCACCAATAGGTTTAGGAAATGTAGATGAGGCAATGGTTGCACAAGTAGAAAAGCATATGGCAGCTTGTTACCAGGCTATGAACAATGATTTTAATACAGCTAAACTGATTGCAGAATTATTCCATTTACTCAAATTTATACATGCATTGGCATATAGGCAGGTGGACTTTTATAAGTTAGGCGAGAAGATTTTCGAAAATTTAAAGAAAACCTATATATATATATTAGAAGACATATTAGGATTGCAAGAAGATTGTAAAGCTGTGCCTACTGAGTTTCTATCAGTTATATTGAAAGTGTATGCACAAGCAAAGCAACAAAAGAACTATGAACAAATAGAAATGCTTAGGGCAGAACTTAAATCTTTAGGCATTATAGTGCAAGATACCACGAGAGGAGTAGAGTGGAGTCATGCTTAAGCTGGCTCTACAAAATCTTATACAATAGCTTTGCTGAGCTGTGTGTTAAAGTAAAGACAACAGGAATTAAGAGCACACGAGCTACACTTTGGCTTGCGTGCTAAGCAGGTATATCTTCCATGTATAACAAGCCAATGGTTGAGCTTACCTACATATATTTCGGGTAAGTTTTGCACCAGCTGTTTTTCTATGGCAAGCGGTGTCTTTGCTTTGTCATCTACTAATCCTATTCTCTTGGAAACACGCATCACATGGGTATCTACACCCAAGGCAGGCATATTATATAAAACAGCAGCAATAACGTGGGCTGATTTTCTGCCTACTCCAGCTAAAGTTTTTAAGGACTCCACATCTTCTGGAACTTGACCTTGAAATTTTTCTATAATATCGTGTGCAGCTTTAATCAAATATTTGGTTTTATTGTTCGGATAAGAAATCGATTTAATATAAGGAAAAACCTCTTCAAAAGTACTGTGTGCTAAATGCATGGGTGTAGGAAATGCTTCAAACAGCTTGGGCGTTATTAAGTTAACACGCTTGTCTGTACATTGCGCACTTAGCATTACAGCTACCATGAGCTGAAAAGGGTCCTTATAATGGAGCTCTGTTTTTATTTCAGGCTCTCTAGTAAAATAAGCTATAACAGCATCATATCGTTCTTTTTTGTTCATCATAGGTTAAGCTAGAATATAAAGATTTACGGTTTCTTAAATTAACCATTTAAATTTTATAGGCGTTCACATAAAAATAATAAAGCATCTCCTTTTTCAAAGTATTATACTTTTGCAATATGCAGCCTTGTGATGCTAAAATATGTGTTCTTATTGTAACTTTTGTCATCAATATGGTTAACAGTTAGTACTCACTAGCTTTAACCATAGAATAATACTAATAACTGTTAATTAATACCATAAAAATTGTTTAAAGTGGCTATACTTTTTTGCTGCTTAGAAATAAAGGGTGCTTATAATGGAGAAGGATAGTAATTAATAATAGATTTTCTACTTAAGTATTCATAAAATGGATCAATTTATATAATCATCCGTATAGATTATTCTTAAAAATAAAAACATATAGTAGACGAGTTTACTTTTCGTAGACTGATAATATGGATGATTGTCACTTTAAGCGAGCAAGAGTTGATATTTATAACCTTCCTATAAGAATAAGAAGTAACAGTATTGGTATTAGGATGGTTCTGTTACAAAATAGTAGCAATTTTAAGTTAATAATATGGTTCAATTTTAGCTCTTTATCTAATGCTGAAATAAATTATATGAAAGTTACAATAGAATACTTATAAAGTAACATATCGTATTTCTAGCATATAACTAATACAAAGCCTATACACATAATTATTTTTCTATGTTTATATATTTTAATTCGGAGTGTATAGTTTTTATGATATTTAGAAAATTATCTTTTAACTTCAAAAACCTTATTAATAAATTTTACCATTGCGTTGCGAGCTTCTTGGGTTGCTACCAAACTTATAAAGTGTAGAGAATTTAGAGTTTTTACTCTTTCAACCGTAGTACTTACCTGTATATGTTCAGCGAACTGGCTGTAAAATGGAACTATAGCATCATTTGTTTTATCACCAATAATTGCTGCATATTTCTTGTCTAGTTCTTCTATTTTGCTAGGAGGTATTTTCGAAAACAGCTTTTTTTCAATAAAAGGATAAATACTCGCAGGAAGAAATTTATTTCCACTAGAAAATTTAAGTAGCCCTATTATGGCATTCTGTACATCTATACTCCCTCCCAAAATCAGAACTGGTATTTGAATATTTGTTAAAGTAAATTGGATGTTTTGCAGTAAAGGACTGCCATTTCTAAGTTCGTGAATTACAGGTGGATGTATCGTTTTTGTTATAACTTTTTTCAAATTCATCTGCTTTAATATTTCAGCCGCATGTTTTAAAAAAAAGTTATCTGAATTTGTAAGTATGCTTTGTAACTCTTTTTTAAAATCTTCAAGCATTTCATCAGAAGCATTGAGAGCTGGTGCTCCTTCTAAGGGAGATTGGCTAGTGATAATTCCTTTTATATTTAAATTGTCTTTGTACTTGTCGTATAATGTTAAAGCAACTAACCCACCTTGGCTATGTCCTATCAAACAAATAGGATTATTAATCAACCTCTTTTTGGTTAATATATGTTTTATTTGATTATAAGTTTCATCAGCTTGTTGGAAGTTAGAGACGGCACCTGAGTTATACCGGTTTAAGATGATTATTTCAGCGTTTTTAATATCTGCTTTTAAGTATGATTTTAGTTTTAATACACTTTTAGAGTTCGGAGTTGTGAGACCATGCAATATGACAATAACTTTTTTAAGATCAGATGAATTACTTGGCTGGTTAGCTATTTTATTATTTTCATGTGACTTTGGCTTTCTTAATGTTGTGTTCTTACATGCAGTTAAAGAAAATAATAAAAATGCTGTTACAAAAAAGTAAATTTGTAAGCTAGGAAAATATCTTTTAGATCTCATAACTCGTTAGTGTAACGAACAATTATATTGTTGTGCTCTTTTTGAGATTAAAGAGTTGGATGCTATCGTATAAATTATTTAAAGGTTTTATATAGGGTTTGTTAGGAAGGCCTATTATACAATAAACTTAAATTATGGTTAATTGGCAAGAAAAGAAGCAGAAACTAAAAAGATTTATCATTAAAAAATATTGTAATCTTTAGAGCAGGTGTTTCTAAAGTACTTTTTTCTATCAGCTTTTTATTACGATAAAAATTTCTTCAACTAACACTCTTGGCTAGCTATAATATTTGTAGTTGCAAAATCAATTATTATAATTGACTAGACTTGTGATGTATGGCTGTTTTTTTAGGCAAAAAGTGCAATAGCATATCTAAGGCTATCCAGAAGTATTCACTTACATGGTCTAACTCTTATTAAATTAGTAAAGACTTCTGGGTTGAGTAAACTTTATTTTTTACTTATTAATCTGATAGATGTGTTATTTTGTAATATAGAAAACTAGCCGTAGTTTTATAAATCTTCAATTAATGGTTATGGACAAAAAATTGCTTGACAAGTTAATGCGTATGGCTAGGTTAGATTTGCCTGAAGAAGAACAACGAGAAATGAGCAGCGACCTAGATAAAATTTGTGGATGGATTGAAAAATTACAAGAAGTAAATACTGATGGGGTGGAACCTTTAACTACGCTGGCTTTAGAATCCCCTACGTTAAGAGATGATATTCCGCATCCACCACTCAACCATGAAAAAGCACTCTCTACTTCTAAACACAGCGACTCAAATTATTTTAGAGTACCTAAGGTAAAAGACGTTAATAAGCTTATTTCATAATAATTATATAAATGGAAATAGACAATAAGAAGGTTTTTAAAACCCTTAATATTAATAGGGTATGGGTACCACTTCTATTAGGTCTAGGTGTTACCTTTTATCTTTTTAGTACAGATCCAGATATGAAGTCAGGTCAACTAAACCTAATTATGCATAGTAATTGGGTATATGTGCTATTGGCTGTATTAGTAGTTATGTTGCGGGATGTAGGATATATTTATCGGCTTCGTATACTCACGCATAAAAATTTGTCTTGGCTTGCTTGTCTATATGTTATTGTCCTTTGGGAATTTTCTTCAGCTGTTACACCATCAGTAGTAGGAGGTACGCTTGTTGCTGTGTTCTTACTATTTAAAGAGGGGGTAAAGCTTGGTAGGGCTCTTGCCTATGTAATGCTAACGGCTACTTTCGATAATTTATTTTTTATTGTAATGGCACCTTTAGGGCTTTTAAATACACGTAGCTATTTGGCTGAATCTACCAATGGGGTGTTGACACAGTGGGGTGGAGGAATTAATGTTGCCTTTTGGCTAAGCTATACGCTTATTGTTGTTTATACAGCGCTGATGTCATTTGCACTATTTGTTAAGCCTGTCTTTTTTAAATGGCTTTTGGTGAAAATTACAGGTATAAAATTTTTAAGGAAATGGCAGGGTGCAGCTGCTAGGCAAGGCGATGATATTATTTTAGCATCCCAAGCACTTAGTGGAGAAAAATGGACTTATTGGGTTAAAATAGTAATAGTTACCTTCTTTGTATGGACTGCGCGTTATAGTGTACTTAATTTGCTTATAGCTGCTTATAGGCCTGTAAGCTTGCTAGAACACATGGGTATATTTGGTAAGCATATAATCATGTGGGTTATTATGCTTATTTCTCCTACTCCAGGTAGTAGCGGAACAGCAGAATTCTTCTTTAAACAGCTATATGGGGGTTTGCTTGGTGAATATGTGTTAATTACTGCTATTGTTTGGCGAATTATTACTTACTATTTATACTTAATCTTAGGGATAATTGTGCTGCCAAGATGGTTAAAAAGAGTGTTTAGCATTAGGAAGAATGATAGCACACAGAATGCTTATGAGTATTAATTACTGGATAATATTTTAATTCATAAAAAAGAACACGTCTATAACAAATATAGAAGAATGGAGTAGGTGCGCATTTAAAACCATAGTGCTGCCTTTGGTCAGGAAACAGCTTTTGCTAACTTCCTTGAAGTATACAAATAATTATTTACTATTAAAATAAAGATTTTATAGTATTATTTTGAAATGACAATATTTGTCCGATTTACACTAATTGCTACTCTGTTCTTGTTACAACAAAAAGTTGCCTCCTCCTCGATCCATTCATTGCTAAAAATCTTCAGGTAAATCTAGCTAATTTTTTCTTATGCCCCAAGTGTCTCCTGATTACCCTATAACGCGCTAGTAAAATTAACAGCCTCTTTAGCTCCTATTTCGTCAAGAAGATCAGATGCAATTCGAAGACGAAGAGATAATAAAGTAAATTTTACTTAATTTAATAGGTCAACAATTGTTTGATAGACTTATTATGGCCCTGTTGCAAATAGTAGTTAAGGGAGGTAAATTGTATTGAGTTAACCAAAAAGTAAGGAAAATTAACATCTTTAAAAGACGCCACTTCAAATACGATATAATCATCTGGTCAGTAAGATGGTATTGCAAGTATGGAATAAGCTATCGTGATTTAGAAGAAATGCTCTTGGAAAGAGGGGTTCAAGTAGATCATTGCACCATTTATAGGTGGGTTTAGTTCTACGCCCCCAAGATATTAGATAAGCTCAAATGGTACTGGAAGCCTACTTTTGGCTATAGCTGGCGTGTAGTAGATGAAACGTATGTTAAAGAGAAGGGTAAATGGGTATACCTTTATAGAGCATTAGATCAAGCAGGTAATACCATAGATTTTTATTTATCCACTACCAGAAATAGTAATGCAGCTAAGAGATTCTTAAGTAAAGCGTTAAGGTCTATTCCTGCATATTGTAGACCTAAAACTATCAATACTGATAAAAATCCTGCCTACGGAAAGGTCATAAATGAGCTAAAGCTAGCCGGTAAATATCCTCCAGATTTAGAACACTGGCGTCAAATATCTCAATAGTCTAATAGAATCGGACCATGGTAAGCTTAAGCGGTTAATTAATCCAACATTAGGCTTTAAGTCTATCAAGTCAGTCTGGGCTACAATAAAAGGCTTTGAGCTAATGCACATCTTTAAGAAGGAGCGTTTTGATGCATGGAAATATGGACAAGGTATTTTGGGAGAAATTAATATTATCACCCATAATTTATTAGCTCTTTAAGCTCTCCAACCAATCCTTCACTCACCTCACAACCTTAACTTCTTTTGCTAGTTGCAACAGTGCCGTAGACACTTACCGCTTGTACCTTTGGCCTTGTTTTATAATACTTATGAAATATAATTCCTGTTGATACCATCATGCCAGCAGGACAGTTCTTCTTTCATGTTATGGCAAGCCTAGCTTAAATATAGTGATAATTAATTGTTGAGCGCACTCGTGCAGGGTTGGATGCTGCCAGAATACGTAGCAGAATAGGGGATAGGGATATGAAAAGGCTGATGGCCTCAAGTAAAATAAAATCAGCTAAACAATTACTGGCTAGAGGCAACCAATTTTAGTCTATAATAGCTTCTATTAGTTTCCTACAAATCGACAGAATAAGAAAGACCCATAGTAAGTTATTTATTATGCTTACTAATACGTAGCATGAGTGGGTGCGAACCGTTGGCTAGGGCGTTACTTTTGTGTAAGATGAAGAGATTTCCATTATTTATTCTAGTTCTAGAGGGTGGAAAGTTTGTATATTTGTTAAGGTAGCATCTAACTTAAGCATATATCCATAAAAAATTTTACCGTCCTTATTCCTACCAATCACAGGGTAATTGCTTTTTTCATCTTTGGGAATAATATTAAAAAATACTTGCTCTGCACCATTATGGTAAGTATAAAGCACGCTGTATTGTTTATTGTTTAAGGTTATATCTCCTATATCGCTATATTTAATGTCTGTCTTATTTTGAGTGCTTTGAACTACCTGGTTGTATTCAGGTAACCCTTTTATTTTACCAAAAATGTCGTCAATAAACCGTACAATATCATTGTGGATGTCTGAAACTTCTAAAAAATAACTATGCCCTTTACGTGGTAGTTTTTCAAGATGTCTTTTAATATGTAATACTCTTAGTGTTGCTTTATCTCTTTCGTAAATCAATCCTTCAGGTGAAGTATACCTCCCTATAGTTCTTTCATCATCTTCCGCATCTTTTGTGAGATTCTCTCCTCTTCTTCTATGTCTTTCTTCTCTTCTTCTCTCATCTCTGTGTCTTTCTTCTCTTCTTCTCTCATCTCTATGTCTTTCTTCTCTTCTTCTCTCATCTCTATGTCTTTCTTCCCTTCTTCTCTCATCTCTATGTCTTTCTTCCCTTCTTCTCTCATCTCTATGTCTTTCTTCTCTTCTTCTCTCATCTCTGTGTCTTTCTTCTCTTTCTTTTTTATATCTTTTATAACTTTCTTCCTCATCCTCTTCTTCTTCCTTTTCTTCTTCTTCTCTCCTAGTTCTCTTTCTATTCTCTTCCTTCTCCTTTTCTCCCCCTGCACCTCCCTCCATAGCTTGGACAGGTTGTATTTGATAAATAAAGAATAAAATAATAAACGTAATAATCAAATTTTTATTATACATAGGAATTTTTTTCTTTACAAGAGCTATTTTATTGCTTCTTGAAGCAATAAGGCGATTAATCTTAACATGTTACTATAATTTCAGGCAGCTGTGTTTTTGACCATAACTTCCTAAACGATATAATTGTACAAGCTCTTCTACTTATCTTATATATCTACATATAAGGTAAGTTTTTTAAGCTGTTAATTTGAATATGCCTGCTGCAAAAAGATAAAAAATTAGCTTCCTAGCTATGTTTTTCCCGGTAAAAAGCTCTTTTGCAGCAGGACTATAAAAATTGGTATATTATATTTAGCATGCTGTATTATTTTTGATATAAATAAGAGAAAGGATACTTCTTTTCTGTATTTAAATTATAAGTTATTGCGTAGATACTTGATGTATTATCTTTGGCAAAACTAGCCCATCCACTTTTTTTAATTTCTTCCATTGTTGACCAACCTGCATAATGTGCTCTATTATGACTTTCATCAAAAAGTTCTTTAGAATTAGTAACGTTAAATATTTTTTTTAGCTTTTCATTACTAATTACGCCATCCCAGCCAGTATCTTTTGAAGATAGCCAAATAGATTCACATTCATCACAAAACAGCACTACGCTACTTTTTTCATCCGAAAGTGTATAAAAGTATCGATAACCCGCTTCACAAATAGGACACAATCCGTCCTTGTAATTTAAATTCTTATTAAGATTTGTGTCGTTAGAATCATTTGTAACTGTATATGTGCCATTCATCCCATTTGTACCATGTCTACAACCATTTAATAATATAGATATTACAAGAATATTCAGAATTCCTATTATCATTTTAAATTTTCTCTTTGTCATAGCAATCAATTTTAGTTAGGAGTTATAAGCAAGCTAATCAAATATTTTATATTATAAAAAAGTAGGGAAAAAGGTATTCACTCGTCGCTCGTTTTGTTCCACAAAACATCTATACAAGGGACGGCCTTGTGGCCTCTAAAGCCCTTGCATATACCGCTTACTGGTGGGTGCTCCTTCGGCAAGCTCACTTGTTTTGTTACATACTGTCTGGTCCTAAAAAAGTTTACAGGTTAGTTACTAAATACTGATATCAATTTACAGTTAACTGTGTAAGTGGGATCGGTGGGTAATTTTATCTTTTTTTCATAACCATCTGTATTAATTAATCTAGAGGGTGTTTTTATATTACCGAGAGCCAAGCCACGATTGATACGATTACGGGTTGTAGGCTTAATTTGTGCAAACACATGATTACGATATAAAGGTACAATTGTTTTACAAGGACATGCTTTTACATCTTTCCCTAGACTATAACTAATTGCTAACAGCGCTTCATAAACTTCATAAATAGGGTATAAGCCTACCTTAGGGCCTGCAAACATAGTATTCACATAGCCTTGAGCAGCTTTTAGATATGCTGCAGGGTCTCTCTCCATCTAGCCATCCTTGTTCGTCAGCACGTTCAGCCATCAATGATGCAGCAATTGTACCAAATCCAAAATCCTTTTTTAGCCAAGCTCTCCGTTCTGCTTGTGTTTTAAAATTAGATTGTTGCCCTAGTTCTACCCATTCTTCAAGAGTTTTGCTTCAAGCTAGCAGTTCAAGTTTGTAACCTTTGAACTACTGGATAAACCCCATATACATATTTGCTTTTTGTGCTTGTATTTAGTCCCGGTTGGTCGAGATGTGCCATAATCTATTCTTAGTAAATACTTATTTTGATAGCTACTCTCTAATTGGTGGTAATTTTTAAATGTTTGTCTGTGATCTATGACTACTTATTTTGAGGTAGTAAAAAGGTACTCTTTACTAAAGCCAATTTAGAGCCCTTGTAAAATTCTATTTAAACATAATAAATGGAATATTTAGAAGAGCTCTATTGGTACAAGCTAATGGATTAAATAAATTATTGTGTTATTCGGTACTATTAGCTATGTTATGATATACTTTTTGTACATCATCATTATCCTCTAATGCTTCTATAAGCTTCATCACCTTTGATAACGCTTCTTCATTAAGTTCTACCTGATTCTGTGGTATATACTGCAATGATGCTGATACTGGCTCTAAGTGCAAATTATCTAATTCTTTTTGTACGCTACCAAAATCTTCTAGCGAGCTGATGATATGGTAATATCCTTCTTCTTGATCATGATCGATGGCTTCTGCACCTGCTTCAATAAGTGCTAACGTCAAAGCTTCTTCATCTTTTACATCTGTTGCGTTAATGCTAAAAGTCCCTTTTCTATCAAATAAGAAAGATACGGAACCATTTTTTCCTAAGCTGCCGCCATGTTTACTAAAAGCAGCACGCACATTAGCCACAGTCCGATTCAGATTATCAGTAGTACATTCTACAATGAGTGCAACTCCATGCAAAGCATTACCCTCATAAACCACTGAAGTAAAATCGGCAGTGTCAGCTGTACTACCTTTGTTAATAGCTCTATCAATGTTTTCTTTAGGCATGTTAGCACCCTTTGCATTTTGTATAGCTAGCCTAAGTCTTGGATTTGTCTCAATATCATTGCCGCTTTGTTTTACTGCAGCAGTTATTTCCCGGATAAGTTTGCCAAAATATTTGGCTTTTTTAGCATCATTAGCTCCTTTTCTATGCTTAATATTAGCCCATTTACTGTGTCCTGCCATGTTAAAAATATAAGTCTGGTTTAGTCACGCCAAGGTATATATTAGGTCGATTTTTTGCAATATACTAAGAGGAAATAGTTAAGGTAGTTATGCTGGTATGGGTAAATTTCTTGTACTGGCTATATGTATATGAGGGTATGTTTATGTCTTTGTTGGTTGAGGGAAGGGTTGTGGGCTTGCGTGGACTCGAACCACGGACCTCTACATTATCAGTGTAGCGCTCTAACCACCTGAGCTACAAGCCCTTAAAAAGGATAAACGAAATTCTTGTATGCTAACAAATCAATAATTGAATTTGTGAGTAGTAACTTGAAAGTTATGCAATTTACTATCTTTTAAAATAATAGCAAAATATTGTATAAATTTTGAGCTAAACCATTTACTAATTAGGGACAAAATATATTTCCTTCATCAAAAAGATATTCTTTTACTGATACTTTTGTAGTAAATAGACAATCCTAGCGATATTTTATTTATTTTGCAGCTATAAAGTACAATCAGTTAACTGCCTTTTGGTAAATGCAATTTAAGTATTTGTTATGCCTTATACTTCTAAGTTGATAGAAGAAGCTATTAATGAAATTTCCGCTTTGCCTGGTATAGGTAAAAAAACAGCACTGCGTCTGGCGTTGTTTTTACTAAAAAGCAATCCTGAGCAAACGGAGCGTTTAGCTACCTCACTGCATAAGCTACGTTCCCAAATACAATACTGCCAAAAGTGCCATAATATATCAGATACTACCCTTTGCAGTATTTGTACCAATCCTCATAGAGATACAGGGTTGATATGTGTCGTTGAAAATATACAAGACGTAATAGCCATAGAAAATACAGCCCAGTATAAAGGAATCTACCACGTGCTAGGAGGTTTAATATCGCCTGTAGAAGGTATAGGTCCTGAGCAGCTGCATATTGAGCACTTGGTGCAAAGAGTTCAATATGAGCAACCTCAAGAGATTATTTTTGCTTTAAGTACTACTATAGAAGGAGATACAACTACCTTTTATATCACAAAAAAGTTAAAAGAATTTCCTGTTAAACTAAGTAATATTGCACGTGGTGTAGCGGTAGGCAGTGAGTTGGAGTATACCGACGAAATGACACTTGCAAGGAGTATTAAAGAACGTATTTTATATCATTAGTAGTTTCAACTTCAGGCATAATCCAATATATATATTCTAAGAGATAAGTATTGCTCTTTCTGTAAAGTTGGTCAATTAACTTCATCATAGGCTTATAATATAAGGATGTTCTTCTTTATTTAATGATCAAAGGTTGAGTACTAATGAAGCTTTACGCTTTCTTCAGCTTTTGGAAAAAATTTTGGAATATTTATAAAAAGTTACCATTATATACTCCATACTTAAAAAATTGTTTTATATACATTATTCCAAAACTTCAATTAATATAAAATATGGGCTCATCTTTTAGCAAGGGTCAAGTAATTATAGCTCGGCTCGTATTAGTCTTATTTCTTTTAGAAAGTTGTTCTAATAGAAATATCCAGATTCAACCACAACTTGATAGAAAGATACCCAAGCAACCCATTACATCTAGTCATCTTCAACTAATAAGGACAAACTCTTCAGGAATAGATGCTGCTTTTAACCCATTACAAACTTTGGATAGCCAAACATCCATGGAGTTGGATAATGATATTAATCAGTATCAGCAGGCTAAAGAACAGCATAATAATATTAAAGTTACTTTAGAAAATGAGGCTCCCAGGAATAATCTAAGAAAAAGTAGCCAAGCAGTAGATTTAATGCAGCCTAGCTATCAGAAGCTATCTTCAGTAGGTAGGCGGTCTAAGCAATCATCTCATGTACCTATAAATAAAGTAAGCAAAGAGAATACGTATAGTATAAGGAATCAGACCTTACCAAAAAATCAAAATGCCCCCGTAAGAAAGAAAGTTGGTAAGCAAGCCTCAAAGGTAAGCCAAGGATTAGCTGGATTGCTGGCTAATCAGACGTGTATAGCCCAAGGAGATTACCAAGTAACATTTGAAAAGGAGGAAGCAAGAGGCTTACAAGCTGTTGTTAAAAGGAATTACTCTGCAGGGTTTACCAGGGAAGTATTGCCCGTAATAATGTTGCCAAACTTGGTTTATTCTACATCTACTGTAAAGAATAAAACTTGGCAACAACAACACATTCATGTTAAAAAAAATGGTGTTTATGTAGGAAATAGGGGATTATTGGGTGGTGGAAGAACATGTACAGGATTAGATTTAGAACCATCTTTTGAACAAGCACTATTAGATCAATTACCTCAAGGTTATAAGTTAGGAACAGCGTATGATCAAGGCGACTGTTTTTTTGATGCTTTAGCACAATGTCTTAATAAAATTAAGAACATTGATGTAAATACAGTTAAATATTTACGCAGTGAATGCCACATTTTTTACAAGGACAATAAAGCAAAAGTAGATAAATGGAATCAAGCTGACTATGGAGGGCTTGATAAAGGCAAGGATGAATACTATATGATTCAATACACAGCAGAAGAATGTGAGCAACACTTTAATGGAAGGAGCCCTATATGGGGTAGACCTTCAGTAGAAGGACAGATATTATGCAGAAAGCTAAACCTTGGAGGTATTTGCAGCATAGAAGTATACAAAAATCCAGACGATTCAAGCAAACCAGTTGTTAGTTATCACTTGGTTAATGGTAAAAACTATAAGTCTATTAGTGAAGAAGATGGCCGAGCTTTAATACAAGCAGGTGGGATTCCTATAATTATCAATGTGCAAGGTAATCTGCATTTTGTACCATTATTACAAGTAAGCCCCCATAGATTAAAGAACAGCCAATTATTCTCTAAAAAAAAGAAGGATGAAAAAGGTAAAGAGAAAGTAGGTTCAGACGAAGATATAGATGAATCTGAAATGGAAGAAGAGACTGATAATGATGCTTCAGAAGAAAAAACAGAGGGTGACGAAGAAGATAGGGAAGGTATAGAGGAAGCAGAATCTGACGAACTAGCTGTGCCATATATAGAAGAGGAAGAAAAAGATATACATTACTTCCCCAGATGCGAGTATTATACCAGGTATGCAGGTACTACGCATTTTGCTATGGAGGATTATAAACATTGGGGTACTTATTTTCGCTCAACAAGGCGTGGAGTTTCTGGTAGATATACTAGATTTAACTTGAAGTCAAAAACATTTAAAAATCTTACCTTAAATGTAGGAGATGGAAACAGTTATCATGCGCATACAGGAACTTTTCATAATCCATATAAGTTTGAAGAATATAGAAAAAGGGTTGAAAAGCCTACAGAATTTCAAAGTGAAAAGTTAGAAGAAGAGCAAGGCTTGATAGAAAGTATACAAAGATTCGATCTTAACAATCCTCTATATGAAGAACTCCTGGATTATAGAAACCAAATTTGCTCACAAGTTCGTGAGCGTGCCTTAGAACTACTGCCTGATACTAGTGAAAGATTTGAGATTATTCATCACAACGAGTATCCTTATTTATTAATTAAAATACCTTTTATTCAGAAGTTTAAAAATACTGAAAGCTTGAATCAATTATTTATGGCCTATTATGTGGCTATCATTAATAAAGAGGCTAAAAAGGCAGGAATTCCAATTGAACTGGTTATTCGATCTAGCTTTGGACATCTTTTACCAAGTATTGATGTTACAAGTAATAGTTTCCGAATAAATGTAGGAATTGTTCCTGAATGTTATGGAGAGGTAATAGCAAGAAGCTTAGCTATTCTTTATGATATTATTATTAATAAATTAAGTAATGTGGACTTTGAGAGGTATGGTTATGGTGAGGAGGAAGAGGACTTTATAGCTAAAATAAATAATAAAATAAGAAATTATAATAACTTGAAGCCTACTGATAAATTCTTACCAGAGTGGGGAAAAACACAGAAATGCTATGAAATTCTTCAGCTTAAAGGAGACCCCAGTGGTAAAAGTGTAGCATGTCAATTTACTAGAACGAGAGCGTATATAGATCTACTAGCAGATTATGTGACTGAAGAGCTAGATAAAGAAGAGCCAGATCTTGCATTGCCTATAGCTACAATGTTAGGGTATTTAGAATTTGGTAAAGAAGTTAGTATGAGTATTGATCAAACATATTTTCGGAGAAATATAAGAGAATGGCCAATACAACAAAATATTTTAATACAGCAAGACAAGCAATTTTGGAAACTTATAACTCGTGCAGTAAAGAGTATTGGTGGTAGGCCAGAGGTTTATCTGGATAAGAAAGTATTTGGATTGTACAGTAAGCTTGAAAGAGCTAATAAGGAATTTATTATTCGATCAGCGAGTACCATGAGTGCTGAAGATGGGTTGGGAAGTGATAGTGAATATGAAGGAAAAACACTTAAAGATCAGTGTTTATATTGGCATAAAATTACTGTAACTACAGGTATGATGGCGATCAACGTGGCACACTACCTTGCTAGATACTATTTAAAACAATACCTAGGAATAGAACAGTATCGGACAGAATGTAGAAACATGTATTATGAAACTGGAGAAGTATTAAACCTATCAGTAAAAAGGGAATCCAGGCTTGCAGTGCTCAATAATCATAAGCAAAAAAATACTTCAACTATTCTATTTTTTGATCTTAACCATTGTGATGCATCGGGAACTGGAGGTAACAGACTAAAATATTATGTTGATGGAAGCTTGGTTGGAAAACATATACCAATAGTTGTGATGGATTGTACTAGTTCAACATCAAGACATATTAAATGTGCTATAAATGATGCCATAATAGCTGGAGCAAAACTTATTTTATTGGTTGGTAGTGGTTTAAAAAATGAGCAACTGGGCGCAGATAATAATCCCTATGGAACGGTAAGGATAATTGCCTTAGGTAAAAAGCAAAGAAATGAATTATATAAACAAGCTAAGGCTGTATTAAAAGATAATGGTGGTATACCAGCAACTGCGCACAAAATCCGTAAAGGTTATAAAAGTGCCGGACTTATATTAACTAATCAGCTTATTGCTAATGCTGACGTAGAAGACTTCAACTTTGATGAAGAAGATGAGCTTGGCTTGGCTAAGTTATTTACGAGCCTTTATGAGGTAAGGAGGTATAAGCAAACGCTATTAGAACAGATTGAATTACTCAGTAGAAAGCCCATTCAAATATCTCAGGAGAGAAGAAAGTTGATTGGTGAAGCACGTGCAAGTGAATTGGAGCAAGAAACAGTAATCGGCCATATTGAAAATATTTTATGTGGCTTGATTGTTGATGAGCTTAAGCCATTTATGGAAAATAGAATTAAAGAAGAGTTTAAAGAAGAAGAAAAATTTTATGAAAAAGAATGGGAAGAATATGAGCCCCTAAGGCAACAATATGAGGATGGCGATTATGATGGATGGGATGAGTGGGATTGGGAAGGGCCTGTAGAACCTCAACCACCTAGATGTGTTACACATGAGGAAATAGCCGCTGGATATGGTGACTTGGATGATTTGGAAAATCTAATTGAAATTTCTGGAATTAAAGATGATACGTTATCTCAAATGCTCTATGATGATTTTATTTCAATAGATGGAATCGACAATATTATAGAAGCACTTAAGTCTGAGCATAATACTTTAAATTTAAAGCCTGAATTAGTTCGTATGATTTTAGAAGGGTGTGATGTCCAATTTTATGATGTAGACCCAACTGAAGAAGGATTCTTAGTAAGATATTTAAAAGAAAGTATAGAAGAACAGTTTAAAGAAATTGAAAAGTCACACAAAACAGATCGAAATAAACAAGGTTTTACTCGCTTGCATATAGCCGTACAAAAAAATAACAAGGCAGAGGTAAAGCAGCTTTTGTTTGAAAGTGAAATAGATATAAATGATCAGGAAAATAGATCAGGCGACACTCCTCTGCACTTAGCAGCTGCAGTAGGCAATTTAGAAATAGTTGAGCTGCTAGTGGATAGGGGTGCTGATATACGTGCTAAAAATAAATTTGGAAAAACTCCCTTACATGAAGCTATTTCGCGTGATAGCCTTAAGTTTCGAGCAAGCGTAGACTTGTTACAAGGTAGATCTGATTCAGGTTATATTGATTTACTTAATAAATTTGATACCCAATCAGTAATAAATTTCTTGTTACAAAAAGAAGCTAATATACAAGCTGAAACTGAAAACAGTAGTTTTCCGCTACATACGGCTGCTAAACACGGTAATGCAAAAGTGGCTCATTTGTTAATAGCAAAAGGATTAGATGTAAATGCTAGAGATAACACAGGTGGTGGTACACCGCTTCATATAGCTGTTTCAAATGGACATGTAGATGTAGTAGAGTTACTATTAAAACAAGGAGCAGATGCAAATGTTAAGGATATGCTCGGTGATATGCCGTTGCATAAGGTTGCTAGCTCCGCTCTTTGTACTTCTGAACGTTGGCTTCAATATATGCAAATAATCAATCTGTTATGCGCGTATGGAGCCAAGGACTATACACAGCATAAAAATAATTATGGATTTACGGCTTTAGAAATAGCTCAGCGGATGGAAAAAGTTGAAATAGTTGAATTATTAACTATTCTTGTGCAAAAAGCTTTACACTAAAGTAAGAAATAAGTAGCAGAAATAGGTGTTATCATGCTATAGATAATTCTATGCTCTCATACACTCTAACAGAGAATACTCATTCTCAAAAGAGCGTTCCTGAAAAAATATTCTAATTATAAATTACTAGCTATAATTATAGTCTAAATCTACTTACTATATTTAGCTTGTAACAATGGAAGGTAAACAGGAAACTTTTAACATTTTTTAGATATAAACAACTTTAACCTATATATAAAATATTGTCAATTATAATGACTATGTAAATTTGAAGATAAAATTTTATATTGTGCTGTTATATCAGTTAGTATGTATTGTATCTAATAAATAAATTGTGCAATGTAGCTGTTTATAAAAGTATATTTCCTTTATATATTTTATAAATTAATTAAGGACAGATGGCATGTTTGTGCTAGGCCAATTACCTCTTAAATTTTTTATATGGAAATTTTTTGGATACTGTTAGTGTCTTCTTTAGCAGCTGTAAACTGCACCTTAGTAGGTACCTATCTAGTGCTTAGAAAGGTAACTATGATGGCAGATGCCATTACACATGCTGTACTACCAGGTATAGTATTAGCTTTTTTATTTACTGGTTCAAAAAGCTCTCTTATCATGTTATTAGGAGCAGGTAGCACAGGTATATTAGCAAGCCTACTGGTAGCATTTCTGCATCAGAAAGTAAAATTACAATCAGACGCTTCTATTGGGATTAACTTCACTTGGTTGTTCGCATTAGGAATTGTTTTAATTTCTCTTTTTAGCCGAAGAGTAGATTTAGACCCAGATTGTGTATTATATGGTGAGGTAGCCTATGTTCCTTTGAATATTTGGCAGACAAGTAGTGGTATTAGTTTAGGGCCCCAAGCAGTCTATATGCTAGGTTTTATGCTACTCTTAAATCTTACCTTTATTTTGCTTAATTACAAAGAATTAGCTGTCACAACTTTTGATCCAGGGTTTGCAAGCGTTATTGGTATACGTACTCATGTATGGCATTACTTGTTAATGGCTGCTACCTCTTTTACTGCAGTAGCTTCTTTTGAAATAGCAGGTGCTATTCTAGTAGTAGCGCTATTTGTGGTACCAGCCAGCATTGCTTATTTGCTTACTCAAAGGTTAAGCAGGCTTCTTATACTTGGTTGCATAATTGGGGTTATTATTGCTGTTGTGGGCTATTTTTTAGCTATGTGGTTAGATGGTTCTATTTCAGGTGCTATGGTTACAGTAGCAGGAATTCTATTCTTTGCTACCTGGATAGTAAAAAAATATCAATACCGAGCATCTAATTGGCGAGAAACTTATGGTTCCATTAGGAAAAGTATCTCATGATTAGCATATTGCTGATTCTAATACATTGAAATTGTAAACTTCAAGTATAGAGCTAATATTTAAAATTATTTCAACTTAATTAAAATTTTGTATGAAAATACTAGGCAGGATAACAGAAATAAAAGAAAGTCAACAAGTTTCAGATACATTTAGAAAAAGAAGTTTTGTAGTAGAATATGCAGAAAACGCACAATATCCAGAATACATTTCTTTTGAATTAATACAAGACAGGTGCGAATTATTAGATAGCTTTCAATTAGGCCAAGAAGTTGAGGTGAGTTTTAACTTGAAAGGTAGAAAGTGGGTTAATCCTGAAGGTGAAACCAAATATTTTAATTCCTTACAAGCCTGGCGTATTGAAGTACCCAATAATAACAGAGAACAAATGCCAGCTACAGAAACTCCAGCAAGTGGTAATAATAGTATGAATGATGAAGATGATTTACCATTTTAATACGTAATTCTTGGATAGTTATTAAAATTATCATGTAATAACTTTGATAAGTTGTTTAACTCATTTAATTTTACGAATTATTAAGTAATTTTTACTAATCAGGCCTCCTTAGCTCAGCTGGTAGAGCAACTGACTTGTAATCAGTAGGTCGCTGGTTCGATCCCGGCAGGGGGCTCTAATTAATAAGCATACAATTTAATTGCTATTTTGCTTAGTAAATTTGATTAGTAAAATCTAGAAAGCCACTTTCTATAAAAACATATTTCCCATAAGCTTCATAGACCATATGTATAATAATATCTTATACTTTTTGCCCTTAGTAGGGTTATACATTTTGATTTTTACTGTCTGGCGTTCTAAATGGATTAAAAAGCAAGATGCAGGCGAGGAAAAGATGGTAGAGATTGCGCAATATATTTCAAAAGGTGCTGCATCATTTCTTAAAGCAGCTTATAAAAGTATTATTTCATTTGCATTGGTAACTTGCCTGCTTCTGTTGTGTATGAGCTATCTGCCTAACAGTCACACACATCCTATTATTGCTATTACCTTTTTAATAGGTGCCTTTACGTCTGCAGCTGCTGGCTGGATAGGTATGAAGGTTGCTACTCAAGCCAATGTAAGAACTGCTCAAGCAGCGAGGTCTAGCCTTGCTAATGCATTTAAAATATCTTTTACAGGTGGTACTGTTATGGGAATGGGTGTTACTGGATTGGCTACCTTAGGTATTGGTTTATTATTATGTGTTCTTTTCTATCTTTTTGCACCACAAGATATTAATACTACTAGTAGAGATACCCTATTGTTGATTTTAGAAACTATTACTGGTTTCTCGCTAGGAGCAGAGAGTGTGGCATTATTTGCTAGAGTAGCAGGTGGCATTTATACCAAAGCTGCTGACGTAGGTGCAGATCTTGTTGGAAAAATAGAGGCTGGTATTCCTGAAGACGATCCTCGAAATCCAGCTACTATTGCTGATAATGTGGGCGATAATGTGGGCGATGTTGCAGGCATGGGGGCAGACTTATTTGGTTCTTATGTAGCTACTATTTTAGCAGCAATGGTGTTAGGTAATGAAGTAGATACTCTTCAACAGGCAGGAAGGCTACTTCCTATTTTCTTCCCACTATTTATTGGAGTGGCAGGCACTTTAATTTCTATATTATCTAGCTTTATAATAAAGATTAGTGAAGGAGGCAATGTGCAAAAAGCTATTAACAAGGGAAATTGGGTTGCTACCATATTGATTGGTGTTGTAGCTTACTTTTTAGCTAAAAATTTCTTGCCAGATAGCTTAAGCATGCGCTCGCAAATTTTTACTAATATAGATGTATTTTATGCGGTTATTACTGGTTTATTGGTGGGTGTGCTAGTGGGCAATATCACACAGTATTTTACAGGTATGGGGCAAGGACCTGTTAAATTTATTATACAACAGTCTAGTACCGGACATGCTACAAATATTATTGCTGGTTTATACGTAGGTATGAGCTCTGTAGCAGTCCCTATGCTACTTTTTGCTGCTGGTATTTACACTTCTTTCAAATTTGCAGGATTCTATGGAGTAGCAGTAGCAGCAGCTAGTATGATGGCTACCACCATGCTACAACTCTCTATTGATGCTTTTGGCCCTATTGCTGACAATGCAGGTGGTATTGCTGAGATGAGTGGGCTTCCTCAAGATGTACGTCAGCGAACAGATGTTTTAGATACAGTAGGCAATACAACTGCTGCTACTGGAAAAGGATTTGCAATTGCATCAGCTGCCTTAACCTCATTAGCACTTTTTGCTGCTTATGTTAAGACGGCTAATATAGATTCTATTGATATTTATAAGGCACCTGTATTAGCAGGTTTGTTTGTGGGTGGCATGGTTCCTTTCTTATTTTCTGCATTAGCTATTAAAGCAGTCGGTAAAGCAGCTATGGCCATGGTGCATGAAGTAAGACGACAGTTTAGGGAAATCCCGGGTATTATGGAAGGTACAGCAAAGCCTGAATACGAAAAATGCGTACAAATATCTACACAAGCAGCCCTTAAAGGAATGCTATTACCTGGTGCTTTAGCAATTGGAACACCTTTATTAGTGGGTATGTTATATGGACCAGAAGTATTAGGGGGAGTATTAGCAGGCATTACTGTAAGTGGTGTGCTCATGGCTATGTTCCAATCTAATGCAGGTGGTGCTTGGGATAATGCTAAGAAATCATTTGAAAAAGGGGTAGAAATTGATGGAAAAATGTATTATAAAGGGTCAGATCCTCATAAAGCTTCTGTAACTGGTGATACAGTTGGAGATCCACTTAAAGACACTTCAGGGCCTTCTATGAATATCCTAATTAAGTTGGCATCTATTGTAGCTTTAGTCATAGCTCCTATTATAGCATTACCAGTATCTAATAGTGCTAAAATGAATATAAAGTCTAAACCAGCAGCAACTATACAACAGTCTAATACGATTCATGCTGATAAAGTGATTAAGAGTAAGAAGTAGTAATGCGACAGATTGTGTATGCTTACAGTAAAAAAATTTACTTTTAATCCATTAACAGAGCATACCTATATCGTTTATGATCCTTTAGATCGTCGTTGTGCAGTTATAGACCCTGGATGTTTAGAACCACACGAACAGAAGCGGTTAAGCGATTTTATCCAAAACGAGCAACTACAGGTTGAGCATTTAATTAATACCCACTGTCATATTGATCATATCGTTGGGAATGCATATATCAAGCGTACTTATTCTGTAAAGCTGGCTGTACATCCTGCGGATCTAAATCTTTTATCAATAGCGGCCGATCATGCTCCTCGTTATGGCATACATGGTTATGAGCCTACACAAGCAGATATATTCCTTACAGCAGATGATATTATACAAATAGGTGATAACCAGCTAAAGGTATTACATGTCCCAGGTCATTCCCCAGGCCATATAGCTTTATATAGTGAAAAAGATCAGTTTTGCTTGGTAGGAGACGTGTTGTTTAGAAATTTTATAGGAAGAACCGATTTGCCAGGAGGCGATTATGCAACTTTGATTCAAAGTATACATAGTCAGTTATTTACCCTGCAAGATACGGTAACTGTGTATTCAGGTCATGGACCTAGTACAACCATAGGAACTGAAAAAATAAATAATCCTTTTGTACGCCTACAAGCAGAATAAATTTAGAGTAGGCAAAAGCAAGTGTCTAAAAATATTAATTTTATTCTTTTATTATTGTGTATAATAGTCCCAGTTCGACGGCTCTACTAGTTCCTGCTGTGGCTCTGGTGTAAATCCCATATATAATGGTTGTGCTACTTCTAATCCCTGTAGCCCCTTATTTTCTATATCTACTTGGTCTTCTTCTAGTCTCTTTGGAGCTAAATAAATTAGACTACCACTTTGAAGAATATGCTCTACATTTGTGGGAGTACATAGATGTCTAGGTAAGTAATAAGGAAAATGGTAAGTCTCTACGCAATCTTCATCTTCATCTTCACAAAGCAAATCACCTTCGGCAATCTTGATTTCTTTGAATATTATCATTTTCCTGTCAGGCCACTTGGCCTGGCTAATCAATCTACATCTTGCGGCTTGTTGAAGTTCTATAGGTAATATATCTTCCTTAAAAATTTCTTGACCTTCATGCTTTTCTAGATATTTTTTTATAGACTTGGCACAAAGTACAGTTAGACTATGTGGAATAGATGGGTAGGTATAATCCTTCAATAATTCTGGCGTGAGCCTTGTTACTCCTTCAGCCAATAACAAATACTTATTATCTATATAAAATTCTCGAAGTTGTAGATCTTTAAATTGTGTTATACAGGCTGGTAGGTGTTCAAAGTTGTTTCCCATTATGCTAAGTGCTATTAAGTTAGATAGCTGACCAGTGGATTTTGGTAAATTTTCCAATTTATTATCCGTTAATATAAGTGCTTGTAAATTACTAAGATTGCCTATTTTCTTAGGTAATTGTTTAAGTCTATGGTCTCTTACTTCAAGGAATTCTAAGTTAGTGAGTTGACATATCTCATCTGGAAGATATGTAATATGTTGGTTTTTATTCAAAAGTTTTCTTTTTCTATAGAGACAACTATCTAATGGAGGAGGAGTTGCTGATACTTCCAATTCCTCCAATATATGGTTGCCAGAAAAACTTAACGATTTTATGGTATTATTATAAAAAAGCAAATATTTTATAATCCCTGCCACTACTTGATTCGCTTGTTCATTTATCTGTATTGAAGTAAATGGAATATTTTCAAAATCAAACTCTAGTTTGTCTCCCCCTAATTGTAATTGCTTCCAAAAAGCAGAAGCTTCTCGCTCTTCAAAAAATTGCATCCAAATGTCAGGAGAAGTATCAATATTTAGATCTAATACTTTTATCATCATTTCTTTTTGTTCCGGTTGCTGATGAATTTGCATTTGTGAGTTGGTACCGCCACATGAAAATGTAATGAGTAGCATAAGTCCAACCAAGAATATATGTAGATATTTCATTTTAAAGAAGCTTTTGTTAGTTTGATACATTGTTGATTAAGTTAGAATTATATAGATTAATGTTGGTCTATATACAATTAGATAATGCAAGCATTCTGTTGAGATAAGCCCCTAAATTACAATAAAATAAATTCTTAACAACTATATATAGTATAGTAAAAATTTACCTATAGAAAGGGAAGGCTTTATATAGCTTTCCAAGTTAGATGTGTGTAAACAATTAAAACCAATTTTACAAAAATTGTTTAGTAATCGCAATAAGCTACTTATTAACTTAATTTTTCCAACTCTCCTGGTTGAAAAACACGGATAGATCCATATACACCATCATATCCTGGATTGGGAATTATTTGTCGATTACGCAACCTACTAATAGCTTCTGCATAAATAGGGCCTAACTGTTGTCTGATATCTTCGACAGGGCTTTCTCGGAGAAAAGTGAATTCATTACCAAAAAGCCCAATAATAGATGTAAATTGTTGTTGTACTGCTTTGCTGCTAACTCCCATCCCTTTTATTTCTGATATAATTTCGGGAAGTGGAATAATATACTCAAAACCAGCTGCGTGGGAAGGCGGTTGAGGCTGTTCACGATCAGCTAAACATACTACCCGATTTAAAACACCAATGGTTAGTGGTTTTTTACATTCAGGACATATGCCATTATGTTCTAGGCTAGTGGTGGGGTCAAAGCAGATACCGCAATTGCGATGTCCATCCATGAAATATTTGCCCTCTTGTGGGAAAAATTCTAATGTTCTTAAAAAGCCTTTCTGTGTTTTTAATGCTGCAAACATACTATCATAGGTACAGTCTGTATCAAAAAGATTTGCTTCGCGTCCTAAATTTTGTGCAGAATGTGCATCAGAATTAGACATCATAGTGTATTGATCTAGTGCACTCACAAGCCTATTCATGGCAGGGTCAGAAGAAAGGCCTGTTTCCACAGCAAAAATATGTGATGTCAGTTCTTTAAAGCATGCAGCTATACTATCATATCCAGATTTAGAGCCTAATACAGAAAACCAAGGCGTCCAAATATGTGCAGGAATCAAATAAGCTCTATCTGAAGCAGATAGAACGATTTCTAATAAGTTTCTGGCGGGCATTCCTAATATGGGCCGTCCATCAGCTGTTAAATTACCAATAGCGGATAGTTTATGATTGATCTTAGCGACTGTTTCAAAATCAGGTGCATATAATAAGTGATGATTCTTACGTACCTTGTTCCCATCTTTGTATATACAGCTAATTTCTGTAGACAAGCAAAAGCGTACATCAATTGCCTGTGCTGTCATAAGTTGACTGGGTGGGTTCTTAAGCTTAAAAAAACCATTTCCATCTGGTATTAGTTTTTCTTGAAGCTCTAAAACCCATTTAGGATGTGTAAAATCACCTGTACCTACAACATGGATACCCTTAATAGTTGCCCATTGATATAGTGTTTCTAGGTTGAGTGTCCTGCTGGTAGCTCTTGAATAATGAGAGTGTACGTGTAAGTCAGCTATGTACCGCATACAATGGGGTGCTATAGGTTATTGATAGGTATCGTTTTCAATAACGTAAATGTTTCTTAAAGAAACTAACACCATACCATTTAAGTATATTATAAATATTACAAGGCTACCATATTTGTATTTTTATGATAGACTCGTCCTTTATAGTGTAACTATTAATCTTATCCCTTAGCGATAAGAGGTCTTTTTTTGATACCATTTGATAAAGAGATAGGCAAATAGGATACCTCCTAAATGAGCAAAGTGGGCTACATTATCAGCAGGATGTGCTTGTATACCTGTATATAATTCATACATGCCATATAGTATAACAAAATATTTAGCTTTAATAGGTATAGGTAATAGTAATAAGGAAAGCCTAGCATTGGGAAAGAGCATAGCAAATGCAGTTAGCAGACCAAATGTAGCTCCTGATGCACCTACAATAGGCATATTGACTTTGTGCCTTAGTATGGGTTCTAATTGTGCTACTATAGCTTTACTTCTAGCTATATAGGCAGGGTCACTTGCATTGTTAAAAAAATTATCTATAAAATTATGATAGACATTATATATATGGGGAAATTTATACAAAAGGTTTGTAAAATTCTTTGGTGTAGGAGCAACTAGGTAATTGTAATATATAGATTCTATCTTTCCTATTTCTAAATAAAAAACAAGCATATATAGCAAAGCTGCACCTATTCCTGTTACTATATACAAATAAATAAAGCGTTTAGAAGAAAGATAATATTCTAAAATAGGCCCAAATGTAATCAGTGTAAACATATTACTAAATAAGTGGTAAAAGCTAGCATGTGTAAATAAATGCGTTAGGAGTTGATAAGAACTAAATTGAGGGGAGAAAACATATCTAAGGCCTAGCAAGCTAACTAAGTTTAATCCAAGGAATTTGCTGGCAAGAAAAATAATTATATTAATAATTAATATTTTTTCGACTACTGGAGTTAAAGTTCTCATGTTTAGTTTATACTTTTAATTTGATTAGATTCTCTCTTAACAAGAAAGAGTTTATATGGTTACTTTACAGTTGATCTATGTAACTCGTTTTAAAATTATAATAGCTTAAGCAATTGTTTTCTATGTAACTAGGTAGCCTTTTTACGATTATGCTGGAAAAGCTGAGCTATTTTTAAAGATAGATTAAGAAATAAAATTTTGGGATTTAAATTTCTATCTATATAGTAGTGCGATTGGTTAAGCCATGTATTGATTTTTTTCACAGCCTCATAATCTAAAGTTTGCCCTAATTTTTCAGCAAATTGTCGTTCTTCTCCATGTATCCTTATTACATTTTCATGGGAGAATTGCACTAATAATGCCTGGCGTATCATATGTAATATATAATTCAAAAAATACTTTTGGTTTTCTTTTTGGATGTCTTGGAAGTTCTCTGCATGTGCTATAAGCTTTGCAAAATCTTGTGCGTAGCATATCCGCATCCAACCCTTACATTGCTCAAATAGTTCGGCATTACTTTCTTCTATAAGTTTATAGGCCTTATTTAAACTACCTTCTGCTAATCTTACTACTTCTCCTAATTTTTGAGCAGAGAGTTCGTATTGCTGCGCTAATAATTGTGCTATAACTTCATCACTGAAGAGTGGTATATATACCTGCTGTAAACGTGAGCGTATAGTAACTAATAATTTTTCAGGTGCTAAACTTACTAAAAAGAAAAGAGTGCGGGGCGGAGGGTCCTCTAAAGTTTTTAGCATAGCATTGGCAGTGGTAGGATGGAAATACTCTGGTAGCCAAATAAAAATGATTTTATAAGCCCCTTCCAAAGCCTGCATGGTAGCGTATTGACTAATATACTTAGCTTCTACTCTAGGTATAATAAGCTGTTTGTGCTCAGCACCTATATGGTGACTCCAATCTGTAATATCTCCATAAGGCTGTGTTTGTATAAATGGATACCATAACTTAAGAAAATTATTACTTGTTATTTCTGTTTCAGAATTTGACTTGGTAGTATTAATTGGAAAGATAAATTTTACATTTGGGTGGGTTAAGTTTTTCATTTTACGGCAAGAGTCACATATGCCACATGAATCTTCTGGTAATCTGTTTTTGCAATTAAGATAAGCAGCAAAAGCTAATGCCAATGTTATACAGGCACTTCCCGGAGGGCCCCAAAAAAGTTGCGCATGCGGAATTTGCTCACTTGTTGCTAGATAAATGAGACGTTTTTTAAGCTGCAAATGGGTTGGTATATCTGCAAATTGCATCATTAAATTACTGATTTAAGCGAGATATGCATTGCTTCTTCCGATAAATGGGTAAGAATGCTTTTGTCTGCTTGTGTAAGTTCTTTATTACGCCTTGCCATAGTATTCTCAATACTAATCAATGCTTTTTCTAGTTCATAAACGAACAGGTTTTCAGTAGGGCTGCCTTTAGTAAAAGAAGGAACAAATCTTTTAAAATATCCTGTGCCAAATAGATTAGTACTCACACCAACTACTGTTCCCGTATTAAACATGGTATTAATACCGCATTTACTATAGTCTCCCATGAAAAGACCACAAAATTGAAGATTAGTATTTATAAAACTTTCCATAGCATCGTCCCATACTGTAACTGTTTTATAGTCATTTCTTAAATTAGAAGTAGTGGTACCAGCTCCTAAATTACACCATTCGCCAATCACAGAATGTCCTAAGAAACCGTCATGAGCTTTATTACTATAACCAAAGATAACAGAATTGATTACCTCTCCACCTAATTTTGCATAAGGACCTACTGTAGTCCCTTGGCTAATGTAACTGCCAACTTTCACCTGTGCTCCCTCCCCAATAGCTACAGGTCCTTTGATAACCGCTCTTTCTTCCACAATTGCATTTTTCCCTATATAAATAGGGCCTAACTCTGCATTAAGTATAGCAGCCTTAATAACAGCCCCTTCCTCTATAAATATATTTTCTAAATTATAAACAATCGTATGTGTATCATATAATAACTCGGTTGTTTTTGTACTTTTAATTAGTTTCAAATCCTCTACAATAGCTTGAGCATTATATGTAAAGATGTCCCACTTATTTTTGAGTTGTGTGATGTCTCCAGTAAAAGGTAAGCTTATATTTTTAGCCTGTGCTTTACTGATATTATCTGCATAAACGCATGATGATAAAGTATGTGTACCCCAGAAAGCGATGATTGTATCACCGCATACAAGCGTTTCATTAGGTTTTAGTTTTTTTATCGCATCTGTCAAAGGCTGGTTGGGAAGAACACTACCATTAATCCATAAGTTTTCTTCTGCACTTATATAAGGGAATTTTGTTTGTAGGTAACCTTCTGTTAAGTATGAATAGGTAGCTGGGATATAAGCGTTCCATTTTTCTTCTATAGTTGTTATTCCAACTCTAATTTTAGCTATGGGCCTAGTATCAGAAAAGGGTCTAAGCGCAATTCTATTAGAAGGGGTGTCGAAGAGCAAAATATTTATAGCGTTCATATAATAAATAGGATAGTATAGCTGTAAGATAATTTGTCTAATACCTTAATAAATAGATGTTTACTAAACTATATAAAGTTTGTCTCTCAACAACAAAAAATCATTGTTTAACTTTTTTGTCCATAATGTCACTTTGCATTATAGCTATAATTTTACTATCAAACAGTTTTTATGCTTTTGGAATAAAGTAAGCTAGGATTGTTAGAGCTTATAGGAGTGCCGTATTAGATAGCAGTAATATGCAATAAACTACCATCACTTGTACATTTTGTACTGACCTTAGCACCTGCTTCGCAGAGGTAAAGCATGACTTCCATCTTGTTATTTTTTGCAGCAAACTGATAAGCCGTATAACCCTGGGAATTTTTTGCATCTATATCCGCGCCAGCATTTAATAGATATTTTACAACTTCTAAATAACCTTTCTCTGCAGCAAAATGTAACGCGGTTGTATCTAACCACCCTTTTGCATTAACATCAACATCATGTTCTAATAAAAATTTTATAGAAGACAGTTGGCCATACCGAGCAGCTGTATGCAATAAAGTATTGTTTTTGTTGTCTTTTAAATGGAGCTTAGCACCATATTTGACTAATAACTCTGCTATCTCTACTTTTCCTTTTTTTATTGGCCAATACAAAGGGCTATATCCTTGCTCTTTATTTATTGCATTTACATTAGCTTTGCCCTTTTCTACCAGTATTATTACCATATTTCTAGCACCTTCTTGTGCTGCTATATGTAGCGGAGATCCATATTTAGGGACTTGGGCTTCTACATATGCACCTTTAGTAATTAAAATTTGTGCTATAAGGGTTGAATTACTCCATACTGCCATGTGTAAAGGTGTAATGCCTTCTGCGTTTTTAAGATTGATAGCGGCTCCATAATCTACTAGGAATTTTACAATATCTAAGTTGCCTATTTGTGCAGCTAGATGTAATGGTGTATTACCTAAGTGGTTTTTTAAATCTATATTTGCATGAGTTTTTAATAGCTGAGCAGCTATTTTAACATTGCCTTCCAAAGCCGCATAATGAAGAGCACTATATCCTTTTTCGTCTTGTAAGTTAATAGTTTTACTATGTTTAGTGAGTGCATCAACACCTTTTTCTAAACCTGCTTGTACGGCTAGATGTAGTGGGGTAACTCCCTCTTTATTGCTTATATCTACATGCGCACCTTTTTTTATCAGTAGCTTGATAATTTCTATACAAGTCTTTTGTCCTTTACAAGCGTTAGGTGTATTAAAAGAACTCTCGCTTTCGTTTAGTAAATGCCATAGATCCGCATTGTTGGCAGCATAGTGTAAAGGAGCCCACCCTGTTGTATCTATTTCATTAGGATTAGCACCCTTGTCTAATAGAAATCTAACTATCTTCAGATTTCGGTTTATGATAGCTTTGCTAAGCAAACTAGTTTCCCCTTCTGGTGTTATATATATATCAGCTCCCCGACTAATTAATAATTGTACTATATCTGTATTATTTCCTAAAATAGCCCAATATAATGGTGTGTGTCCTTTATTATCTTTAGAATTAATAATGGCACCTTGCTGCAGTAAAAAATTAACGATGTCTATAGTGCTTTGGTAAGCAGCAATATGTAGAGGAGACGCTCCATCTTGATCTTTGGTATTAGGACTGTGCGTTGCTAAGAGTATTTTTACCTTTTTTATATCATTTGCTTGTATGGCTTGATATAAAGAAGTATCATTTACAATACTTTTTTTGCCATTTGCCAGAGAGTATGTAATTGTTTTTGCTGATATATTAGGGTGATGTGATAAAGTTATTAAAAACAAAAAAGATAGATATGTAGTTGTAAAAGTGCTTAATATATAGCTTTTTAAATAGTGCATGATAGAACCATTTAGGTATTAGAATGTACAATATGTGAATATATATGATATGAAATATTACTTCCTAATGCTAGACATATCATATTCTTTTTCTTTTTGATTCTCTTCAAATAAGTCTGTAGAAAGTAGATGAAAAGTAATGTGATTTAATTTCAATAAACTAGAAAACTAAACTGGTTGCATCATTCTTTAACTATATATGGTACGATGCTCTAAAATAGTTCTTTATAAATTGTTGCTATAAAACTTATATTGCAAAGTACACTACAATTATTTAAGTAATAGAGATTGTTGTAAATAAGTTTATTTGCATAAACTGCAATAAAGCCTCACTAGGAGCGAGGCTTTTATTATTAATGCAGTTAATTGATAAAATTTATTCAAGTCTAACATTAGTAGCATTAGAGCCACGAGATGTTTCTACTGTTTCAAAGGTTACTTTATGCCCTTCCTTCATATCTAATTCTTTAACCTCGTCATGCAAAGCTGTTACATGTACAAAATGATCTTGTGAAGTTGAATCTGTGATAAAACCATACCCTTTAGACTCATTGAAAAATTTAATTGTTCCAGTTTTCATAATTTAATTGTAATAAAAATATTGTGCTAAATTTACTACAAAGTGGCTAGAGTAGAAATAATAAAGAGATATTTTTTAGATAATTCTTGAACTGCCCCTTTAGATCTTCTAAATAAATTTTAATATATACTAAAATTTGTGCTTTTGCTGTGTTAATTATTCCCTTTTTATCTCAAAAACCCAATAATTTCAATAAGTTAATAATAGACAGTAACGAGTATACACGTTGGCATACATTTTCTCTTATTTTCTCATAAGGTTAGCAGTAAATAGATTAACCCACTGTAAGCTAAGTAGCAAGAAGAGGTGCTTTAGTAGGTGTAAGCTTTTTCTATTTATTACTTTACTTACTGCTTAGATATGCTAATGTGCTTACTTTTAGTCCGGTTAAAGATAGAATTAGTACCAAAAATAGAAAAATGTACATATCTGCTAGGATGGTTTCTAAAGTCTATCAATAACCTATCTAGATCTACTATCGTTTGGTCAATATGGCCGTAAAGTGTTCCATCTTCTAGTTTAGACAAAATATTATTTATCTTAAGTGTTAAATCGTTAATGTTTATACCTTCTATATCATGGCTGAGTTTTTTAAGTCTGACAAGTAATGGCCTTATGCCTATGTCTGGGTCAGAAAGCGAGCTGGAAATTTCAGCTATGTTCCGGCTAATTTTATTTAAATCATGCTTATTAGTGTTAACAGCTTGTCGTAACTCTTGGGAGGTCTTTTCCAAATTAGTAAATATGGCATTAATTCGATCTGTGTTTTCAACTAGGTTTTGCATGAACTTATTAGTTAAAGCAGTAAGGGCCCTGGCATCATTAAGTGCAGGGACTGTGCTCTCTGCGAACATGGTTTGAAAGTCTTGCTCTGTTTCGCTTATAATTGTATCATGACACTGTAATAACTCGCCTTCTTTAATGAGCAGCTCAATAATTTTATCTCCAAGTAGGTTACTGCTTACCAGTTTACCAACAGTAGTATTAGTCAGTTTAATATTTTCATTTATCTCAAGGGTTACACGTACTTTATATCCCTCTTCTGGTAACATATTAATTTGTCTAATTTTGCCTACTGGAACCCCATTTAACATTACTTCGCTAGCTGTATTAAGTCCTTTAGTATCATTGTATATTGCATAATATACTTTAGAATTAGAAAATAATTCTTTCCCTTTTAAGTAATTAAAACCTAGATAAACGACTATGAGTGTAGTAGTTACTAATAATCCAACTTTTACTTCTTTACTTAAACTCATACTAATAGATATATAATTGGGTTTTTAAATTAGGCTTGTCTGGTATAATTTACTTGTTAATTTATAATCCTGTATTTTAATTATGGGGCTCAAGTTAACTAAATCTCATGAATTATTTTACTTATAGTGCTCTATGTCGTACTTGTATTTCTTAAATCCTTCAAAAATTGCAGTAGCTATTTTAGTTTGGCTTGTCTTTTGATTTAAATATTTTTCTTCTTCTGGATTGCTTATGAAACCTACTTCTACTAGAACGCTAGGTGAGGTGGTCTGCCATAATACTAAAAGTCCATCTTGCTTAACCCCTCGGCTTTTCCTGCCAGTATGCTGCTTAAATCCAGCTTCAATATTTTGTGCTAGCTTTAGACTGCTTTCAGTGTATGCATTTTGGTATAGAGAAAATAATATATGCGATTCAGGAGATTTAGGATCAAAACCTTTGTAATGCTCTTTATGGTTATCTTCTATTAAAATGACGGAATTTTCTCTTTTTGTAACTGCTAAGTTTTTACTGCTGGTTTCTAACCCCATTGTAAAAATTTCTATGCCGTGTGCAGATTTATTTTTCTCTGCTGCATTACAATGGATAGATATAAAAACGTCCGCATTATTCTTATTAGCTATATGAGCTCTTTGATATATAGGAATAAATTCATCTTTTTGGCGAGTGTACAATACAGTTACATCTCGCATATTTTTTTTAATGAGTCTCCCTAGTTCTAAAGCGATTTGAAGTGCTATATCCTTTTCTTTAGAAAATCGACCTAGTGCTCCCGAATCTTTGCCCCCATGACCGGCATCAATGATAATTTTTCTTACCTTGTAACCTTTGCTGTTAGAATTATTAAAGCCTGCTAACAACAAAAACACAAAAACAAATGTAATTTTGATAAAAATTTTCATTTTATATCTTTAATTCGCGCCTAACACAATAAATTTACACATAAAAACTTTATAAAAATAGATATCTAGTGCCTATAATAAAGTACATATTTTTGCCTTTTGTATGGTCTATCCTGCCTACCATACACTTACAGCCTGTTGACACTCCAAGGGTGTATAGTTCCTTTTCTACAATAAGTGCCAAAAATAAACAACATAGTTTGAATAATATTATAGTTCCACAATATGGAGGATCTTTCTCTTTTAGAGTTCCTAATCTACAACCTTTTTCTTGGAGTAATCATAACCGGATTTCATTTATAGAAATGCAGCAGGCAAATGCTCAACAGCAAGCTAAGGAGCCTACTGGCCCTCTAAAAGATATTATTGAATACCAAGCACAAGACTCTATTACTTTTGATATTCAGGAAAAAAACTTCAACATATATGGTGCCGGGACGATTGGATATGAAGATGCGCAATTAACAGCAGAAAACATCTCGCTAAATTGGAGTAATAATACAATTATAGCAACTGGCAAAAAAAATGAAGAAGGTAAGATAGAGCCTAAGCCAGTGTTTCAACAAGGCAATACTAAGTATATAGCCGAAGAGATTCGTTATAATTTTGAATCTAAACGTGGCACAGCTCGTAGGCTTTTTACAAAGTTAGAAGAAATAATTATTCGTGCTCGCAAAGCTAAAATGGATGTTGAAGATACCTACTATACAGATCGAATTAAGCTTACAAGCTGTAATTTAACTAATCCACATTATTTTGTTAAGGCAAGGGATGTAAAGTTTGTTAAGGGCAAACGTGTGGCCTCTGGACCTTTCCAATTTTATTTTGATGGTGTTCCTACTATTCTAGGTTTTTTCTATGGTCTTTTCTACTTGCCTACGCCTAAAGCATCGGGTATCATAAGGCCTCAGATAGGAGAGGATGGAGAAAGAGGTTTCTTCTTAAAAGAGGGAGGATACTATTTTTATTTTAATGACTACATAGATTTAGCTTTAAGAGGATCTCTTTATTCTAAGGGACATTCTTTATTTAGGGCACAATCACGTTATAAGAAAAGATATGGGTATAATGGTAACTTAGAATATATCCGAGAGATTACCTCTCATACGGCTGAAACAGCTTTACAGGAAGATAAAGGAAAGGAATGGAGATTTAAATGGCAGCATCATACAGACAACAGCCGAGTCAGTAGTTTAACAGCTGAAGTAGATATATATAGTAAATCTCCTAGACATAGTTTGCAGACAAGAGGGGAGCCTGATAACCGTAATGCTAAGACACAATCTAAAGTACGCTACGAACGCAAATTTTTAGGTACACCTTATTCACTTAACACTAGTGTGGCGCATAGCAAAGACTTCCAAGATAACTTTACAAAGATTACCTTTCCAGAGTTTATGCTAAGCACTACCCCTATTTATCTCTTCCGTCGGAAGAATGCTACGCCTAAATATTGGTATCAGGATACCTATTTTAAACATAGTTCACAATTTCAAAATGATCTTACTAATAAAATTGATAATGAAAATTTGAAATTTTCCAGAGAAAACTGGCCTAAATTTTTAAAAGAAAGTAGGTATGGTGCAAAGCACACTTTTCCCATAGTAACGAATATAAAGCTTTTCAATTACTTTAATTTGAACCCATCTTTTGAGTATACAGAACGGTGGTATTTTAAGCAGTTAGCATATAAAGTTGTACAAGACTCTGTAACAACTGATACTACCAAGGGTTTTTATAGAGTATGGGATTATAAAACGGGAGCAGAGTTAAAAACCACTATCTATGGTACTCATTTTTTTAGTGAAGAAGCGTCTGTGCAAGCTATTAGACATAGAATAGAACCCTCTGTAGGGCTTACATATAGTCCTGGTTTTTCTCCATACTGGCAAAAAATCCAGAGTAAGAAGGGTGAAGAATTTAAAGATAAATTTGCTGGGGAAGCATATGGTACTCCTAAGCATAAAGCCAGTGCCTTATTAACTATGAAAGTAGATAATACTGTAGAAATTAAGGTTAGAGATACTAACAATACAGCAGCTAAGCCAAAGAAGATTCCTATTTTTGAATCTCTCAATATGAGTACTACTTATGATTTTCTGGCTGATAGCTTTAAGTTAGGAGATATTAATGTAGGAGCTAGGACACGGTTACTAGATAGTTTGATAAGCTTAGAATACAGTGCTACTTTTGACCCTTATACTTATATTGAAAAAAAGCGAGTAGAAGAATTTGCCTGGCAGCATGGAAAGGCACTCGGTACTATGAAAAAGTATGAGTTTAAAGCCAGTACCACTTTAAAGTCAAAATATCAGAAAAATGAAGAGCCAAGTAAAAAAGGTTTATCAGAGAAAGGCGCAGTAGATGAACTTGAACCTAAACAACAGATTTCATCTTTAGATTCTACGCAATATGTAAACTTTGATATCCCTTGGCAATTAACTTTAGCGTATAGTCAAAATTATACTTACAACATAGAAAACGATAGCAAAGAAACAATTAGGCAGCTACAGTTTAAGGGAGAGGTAGGCATTACTCAAAATTGGAAAATAGAATTTAATACTATTTACAATTTCAATCAAAAAAAATTGATGGGTAGTGACACGTCATTAAAGGTTTTTAGAGATCTACATTGCTGGCAAATGAGTTTTGATTGGAAGCCTTTGGCCAGCAGGCAATCCTATGAGTTTTCTATTGGACTTAAAGCGCCTATGTTACAAGATTTGAAATTCCCACATAATAGGGAATATGATAAATTATAGGAAGTAATTAGGCAGGTATTGTGTTAGAAAATCAAAAATTACTACCTTAGTACCACTAGATGTTGATACATAATATCAAGTTTTGCTGGTATGAGTGAGCTTATATTGCTAAGGCAGTAAGAGTTTTAACCTCTTATGATAAGGATTTAGAACTTTGGAAAATTATGTGTAATTCTAGGTCATTATGTAAGCACATAATTAATACTTGTTTACTAAGCAGGTATTGTTCTAGAGTTTGTTTATACCCCTTGATGAGAAATTTGGTAAGTTACACTATACAAACTTCAATTCACATGCGTCAATTATATATATTATCAGTAATAGGCCTCCTTGTATGCTTTTATAAAGTACAGGCAAGTAACGAAGAGAATGTTGAATATGACTTAAGTTCGCCACGTGCTACTATTATTACGCATCTAGGTACATTAGAGGAAGAAAATTGTAATTATGAGATAGCTGCCAAACCTTTTTTGCAAAATAATAGGACCATTGATGAAGCTATTAAGCTGGCAATAGGATTAAGGGATATTCTGAAAGAAAAAGAAATACAGATTGATTTAGATAATATACCACAAGAGATAAACTATATAGATCATAAAGCAAAATTTCATAAATACCAACTCACAGATTCCTTACCTAAAGTATATTTGGTTAAAGTGCATAATCGGTGGGTATATAGTGAAGCTACAGTAAAGTATGTAGAAAAGTTTTATCAGAGAAACTATCTATTAGGTAAGAAACTCTCTTTAGAATGGATTTTTAAACATTTGTATCGCAAAGTATTTTTTGAAATACATGTTTGGCAAATTGTAATCCTGCTTTTATCGTTTTTAGTAAGTATAATACTATACCGTATACTAAATTTCTTACTACGAAGTTATTCTCGATCTCTTACTAGTAGCGAAGGGTATGAAGTAATAAACTCACTCGTTTCTCCATTTAATATATTTATTATAAGCTTATTGTTTGGGATTGTTATACCAATTTTAAAACTACCTAGAATTCTAGAGAACAGATTGTTGATATATACCAGGGGATTTTTATTTTTTTTAGCTATGGTATTATGCTATCGTCTAGTTGACCTTTTTTCTTTTTATATACACAAAAAAGCAATAGAAAAGAAGACTAACTTTAACTTGGTACTGTTGCCTATGATAACAGTTTGTCTTAAAGTATTAGTAATTATTGTTGGGGGGCTCGTTACCATACAGAGCCTTGGATTTAATATTAGAGGGTTGATAGCAGGTGTTGGAATAGGTGGATTGGGCTTTGCATTAGCCTCTCAAGATACAATTAAAAACTTTTTTGGTTCATTGGTTATTCTTACAGATAAGCCTTTTAAGATAGGCGACCATATTGTCGCAGATAAAGTAGATGGTAAAGTAGAGGAAATTGGTTTTAGGTCTACACGTGTACGTACAGATAAGGATTCAATTATTTATATTCCTAATGGTAAACTAGCCGACACCTCTGTGGATAATCATGGTGAAAAGCAATATAAACGTTTTAGTACAGATCTAGCCATACCTCATACAACGCCTGCTCCTCTGATAGAAACTTTTATAGAAGGATTAAGGAAAATTGTAGAGCATTGCCCAGCTGCTAGAGAAGGTAAATACTATAGTTATTTATATAACTTAGAAGACTCTTTATTTTACATTAAACTTGAAGTTGTTTTTAGTGTTACAGATTACAATGTTGAGCTAGCCAATAGACAAGAAATTTTATTGCAAATTTCAAAATTAGCTCATATGCTAGGCATACCTTTTGGTACTTATATCTTGCGTAAAAAGAGTATGTTTGATGAAGAAACATTTCTCGCAAATTGGGAAAGCGATCCCAATTCTTTAAAAGAAAAGTTGCAAGATTTTTTCAATAATAATGATAATAATAGTATTACACCATGAGCATAGGTTTATAAATACTATAAGTTGAATATTTGTTATTACACTTTATGTTTACTTCTGTAAGATATTTAAAAACTTTTACTAACCTATCTCACTTCTGCATTTCTATATTATAGTACAATAAGAGCCGTTTGGTAAATTGATTTTTATCTAATTTGTATTCACTCTAGCAAATTAGATTTTTTTGAAAGGCTATGTTATAGACTAAGCTGCAACAATATCTGCTTACAGCTCTGTTAAACTATGGTAGTACACAAATTAAGTGTACATAAGAATATAAGTATGAAAGAATTAGCAATAGCTATGCCCAAAATGGGTGAAAGCGTAATGGAAGCCACTATTATCAAGTGGCTTAAAAAGGAAGGAGATGAAATTATAGAAGCTGAATCTATACTAGAAGTCGCTACAGATAAAGTGGATTCGGAAATACCTGCCCCTTATACAGGGAAACTAAAGAAAATATTAGTACAAGTAGGTCAGGTAGTAGCTGTAGGAGCTCCCATAGCAATTTTTGAAGTAGAAGATGTAAACTTAGGCCATGGAGGACAATCTATATCTCAATCTAAGATAGCTTCGCAGGTTCTTCCTGCCCCTAAGTCTTTTGCTTCTTCTGATTTTCAACCTGCCAAACATACTGTGCAAGTACATGATCACACTGCCTGTCCTCTCTATGATACAGCTGGTAGATTTTATTCACCCTTAGTTCGATATATAGCTCAAAAAGAGTCTCTTTCACTAGATGAGATGGAGAAAATTCCTGGTACAGGGAAAGATAATCGCGTAACCAAACAAGATCTTCTCGCATATTTAGTACATAGAAGGAGTACCCAACGCATATCTAGTTATAGCAATCTTCCGATAGAAAATATACAACAATATGCTAAGCCAGGGGATGAGATTATACCAATGGATAGGGTAAGAAAAATTATTGCGGAACGTATGGTAGCAGCCATGCATACAGTTCCACATGTAACCTCTTTTGTAGAAGCCGATGTAACTGAATTAGTAGCATGGAGAGAGAAAAATAAATTGTCCTTTAAACAAAAAGCAGGTATAGGACTTACTTATACACCCCTTTTTGTAAAAGCTGTTGTACAGGCCATACAAAAATTTCCTTTAATCAATGTATCCGTAGTAGGAGAATACATTATTAAACGTAAAGCTATCAATATAGGCTTGGCTGTTGCTTTGCCAGATGGAAATCTAATTGTGCCAGTTGTTAAAAATGCAGATCAACTTACTTTGTCTGAGTTGGCTATATGTATTCATAAGCTAGTGCATAATGCTCGGCATGGACAACTTTTGCCGGATGATATTGCAGATGGTACTTATACTATTTCTAATATAGGTTCTTTTCAAAACTTGATGGGCACACCCATTATTATGCAGCCGCAAGTAGCTATTTTAGCAATAGGCAGTATTGTAAAAAAACCTGCTGTTATTGAAACAGCACAAGGTGAGCAAATTGCCATTCGTCATCAAATGTACTTATCCCATACATATGATCACCGTGTAGTAGATGGTGCTTTAGGCGGGCAGTTTGCTAAGGCTGTGGCTGATTATCTTGAAAAATTTGATTTTGCTAAAGAAAGTTGAGAAGATATAATAGCGAGTAAGAATACAAAAGGTTCTTCTAGATGGTAAATCCACTGTATTTATTTTACTTCGAAGATATAGCTTTACAGGAGTAAGTAGACCCGCTGCGAAACACTCAATAGATAGAATTGTTAAATTCTTAAAGTAAAATTTACTATTTTATAAAATAAAAAACGGCTTTTTTACGCTTTAAATACATATCTTATTTCTCAAATTATTTTGTGCATTTTTACCTTTTATTATAATATTTGTTTCGCAGCGGGTCTAGTATTCTTCGAGTTATTATTTTATTTAGGCGTAAAAGCACCCTTATATTTTTTAGTTATACTCCTGACTAATTTTAGATAATCTGTAAGGATTGACTAATCTGCCTCCATATAGCTCATAAGCTACCTAAAACAACTATTGTAAAAACTAATAGAATTATTCTTGTACTTTCTCCCACTGCAAGGTATATAGCATATGCATGATATCTTGCTTAATAAAGTCAATAACAGGTGCTAAAGAATCATTTTCTAATGCTGTTTGAAAATACAAGGCACCTCTTAAAAAATGATTGGTTGAATCAGTAGTATAAAATTGAAATTGAGTAGGTACTTGCCCGCTTAATGTTACCACTACTGCGGTGAGCCCTTGTGGCATTTTTACTACCTTTTCCTCAATAGCGTAGGCCCTTACTTGGTGTTTTGTAGTAAGCTTATAGGCATCTTCTAAATAGCTCCTGAGCAAAATTATATTATTTTTCACTGGCTTATAAGTTAGCTGTATATCTGCTGAGAAATCTGGGTAATGTATGTTGAGCCAATATGGTTCTGCTCTAGAAGAGTTATCTGGTATTACTATGGCATGCTTAGAAACCTCAAATTGGTATGGAAATTTACCTGTTAATGGTTTATAATCATGTGCAGGTAATATAATATGATTATATCCGTAAGGTTTAGGTAAATAATCAACCTTATTTTTGAAAAAAAATATAACCAAAATGCTAATAAATACACTTATTGTGAATAAAAATGAAAATGATTTAAGAGTTTTCTTCTTCATTACCTTATTTTTTAATAAATTTCGGGCTGTGTTGTTTTTGTAGTATAATATTACAAAATAAATAAGACATTCACTTCTATTTCGTAATTATGCAAACAACCTTTATCTTTGCCAGATACTGGATAGGTGAAATCTTAAAAATAGGAAAATAGAACTCATCGAAATATTGACATAGAAATCTAATTAGGATCTAAACAAATGAAAGAAAAAGCTGAAAATTTAACTTGGGACCAAAATATTACAAAACTTGGAATTGATTACAGTGAGGAAGAACGAAAAGAATTAAAAAAACTCTACGAAGACACACTAAAATCTGTAGCCGAATCAGAAGTTGTAAAAGGAAATGTAGTAGGTATTAACAACCGAGATGTTATCGTTAACATTGGCATTAAATCAGATGGTTTAATTCCTCTTTCTGAGTTTCGAGATACGCCCGATATAAAAATAGGAGACGAAGTAGATGTATATGTAGAAGAGCAAGAGAACAGCAAAGGGCAACTTGTACTTTCCAGAAAAAAAGCTAAACTTATGAAAGTTTGGGAAACCATAAAAGACTCTGTTGAGAATGGTACAATCCTAGAAGCTTTTGTAAAGAGAAGAACTAAAGGAGGACTTATTGTGGACCTTCAGGGAGTAGAAGCTTTCTTGCCTGGGTCACAAATCGATGTAAAACCAGTCCGTGATTTCGATATTTTCCTAGAAAAAGCTATTGATGTAGTAGTTATTAAGATTAACCATCTTACTGATAACGTTATTGTTTCACATAAGGCAGTTATAGAAAGAAGCTTAGAAAATCAAAAAACTAATATACTTAGCAAGCTTGAGAAAGGTCAGATTTTAGAAGGTATTGTTAAGAATATGACTAGCTTTGGTGTGTTTGTAGGCTTAGGAGGAATAGATGGCCTACTACATATTACAGATATTGCTTGGCGTAGAATTAACCATCCTGAGGAAGTATTAGAGCTGGGACAAAAAATAAAAGTAGTAGTTACTGATTTTGATGAAGAGAGAAAGCGTATTTCATTAGGTATGAAACAGCTTACGCCTAACCCTTGGGAGCAGCTACCAAGCTATATTGAAATTGGTGCAAAAGTCAAAGGTAAGATTGTAAATATAGCAGACTATGGTGCTTTCTTAGAGATTATGCCTGGAATAGAAGGGCTAATCCATATCTCTGAAATGTCTTGGTCACAACATTTGAAAAAAGTTGAAGAAGTAGTGCATATAGGCGATGAGATAGAAGCTGTTGTGTTAAGCTTAGATAAAGAAGAGAAAAAGATGTCGCTAGGTATTAAGCAATTAACACAAGATCCATGGGCTAAAGAAGGATTAGAAGACAAGTATGCAGTAGGTACTAAACATGTGGGTACTATTAAGAATATAACCCATTTTGGAGCACTAGTGGAGTTAGAAGAAGGTATAGATGGATTACTTCATATCTCAGATTTATCTTGGACTAAAAAGATAAATCATCCTACAGATATGTTAAAATTGGGTGATAAGTTAGAGTTGTTAGTTTTAGAATTTGATAAAGAAAATAGAAGATTATCTTTAGGCTTAAAACAACTAGAAGAAAATCCTTGGGAAACTTATGAAGAAATCTTTCAAGTAGGTTCTTTACACCTAGGTACTATTACCAAGAAAACTGATAAAGGAGCTTTTGTACAATTACCACATGATTTAGAAGGGTTTGTTCCTAAAAGGCATCTAGTTAAAGAAAATGGTCAAGAGGCGGCATTTAATGAACAGCTTGAATTTGAGATTATTGAATTCTCTAAGCTTAATAAACGAATTGTTTTAGCACTTCCTGCTACTTTAAAAACAAGTAAGCCTGCTACTACAAAGAAAGAGTTCCAGCCAAGAAATGTGGGTAACTTTATTAGCTCTGAAAGGGCTACTTTAGGAGATATAGAAGAGTTAGCCACTTTAAAAAAACAGTTGGATGCTCAAAAAGAACTTAAAAAATCAGAAATAGCAGAGCAGCAACAAGCAAAGGAAGAGAATAAGCAGAAGGACCAAGAGAACAACTTGTAAGTTAGTACATAAGGTCGTGTGGCCGAGTGGCTAGGCAGAGGTCTGCAAAACCTCCTACGGTGGTTCGAATCCACTCGCGACCTCTTGAGGTTGAGTGAAAATGCCATAAGTTATTGTTTATACTATGGTTACTGATAAAATCATTTATTGTTAAGTATTTTGCCTGGGTGGCGGAATTGGTAGACGCGTTGGTCTCAAACACCAATGGTAGCAATATCGTGTCGGTTCGACCCCGACCCCAGGTACATTTGCCTGAACTAGTGATGAGCAAACAGTAGAATAAAATGTTTGTAAATTTAATATTGTGATTTTCCCTATCTAGTAATCTATATGTATCATAGAGAACCCGCAACAATTAACCAACTAGTAAAAAAACTGATAGAGCAATCACCCTATAGACATAAACTAGAAGAAGCAAGCATCATTGATGCTTGGTATCGCATCATGCCTACTATAGTTAAACGAAGAACAGAACAGATTTATGTCAAACAAAATAAGGTTTTTGTTAAGCTTAATTCAGCTCCGCTCAGGCAAGAGTTACAAAATACCAAGCATCAGATACTAAAAATGTTGCAACCATATGTTATAGATTATACTATTGTTGATATATTGTTTACTGTATAATCTTATACAGAATATTTTAACTTTTGCTCAATTTTATATATAATAGTTGTAACCATATTACAATATATTATAGTTATAGAAAACGATATTTAAATCTTTTTATGAAAACTACTGCCCTTATAACTAAGCAATCCATTATAAAGTTAATATTATTTGTATCTCTATTATTGACTGCTTCATGTGATAATACCTGCACGCAGATGCCATTAACTAGAGAAAAAGAACGACCTAATGTTACATTACAAACAACAGATATAAGTAAATTAGGTAGTATTAATACCAACCAATTAGTTATAGAAATTCAAGGAAAAATTGAAGAAAACCAAATCAATGATGCTAGTACACTATGCGTCGTATTAATCCCGGAAGGCACGCCAATATGTGGGTCAGTATCTGAATTCCGTAAAATAAAACAATCACTTGATAAGGATAATCCTTATGTACTTTTGCCAAAAAACGAAGGAGCAGTGTATTATGGAGCTGATTTAAGTGCTAATCAAAAGGGAGAGTTTTCCCCTAGAATATTCCTGGAGGGAGGGTTACAAGTGGAGGGAGGGTTACAAGCAGGTGACTATATGGCATACCTGATAGTACATCATATAACTTATGGTACATATTGCAGCACAAAAGGCCACCCAGTAATTGTACCTGAAGTAGCACCCGTTGATCCTACTCCTACTATAACAATGAATTCTGCTAAATCAAAAATAACAAGAGAACTTAGCAATAATGATCCTATTTTAATAATCGATGCGCAGGCAACTGCTGAAAATTATGATCAGAAAAAAGGAGGTTTTTTATTTATAGAAGAAAAAGATATTCAAGTTGAACCAATAAAACTGCTAGCAGGTTTAATAAAGGATGAGCAGTCTATACCTATAACTACTGGCTTTCAGAAGATGGATGATATACCAGGTATTATTATACACTCGTTTCAAGATGGAGCAAATTCTGCTAAAGCAAAAAATATTAATGTTTTGTCTGGTGTGGATAACCGTAAACCTAAACTTTTCGAAACAGGAGTTACCTATCAAGTATATGCTTATATGGTAAATGAAATTAATGATGGTGAATTGAATTTTGTTGTTAGTGAACAACCTATAGCATTTACAATACCTACACCAGAGGCCAAGTTGCAAATGGTGAGTGCTTCAATAAATCCAATAATACAAAATTTAGATGAAGATCCTAGTAAGATAAATATGAACTTAGTAGGGAAAATTGATTTTATGAAAGATGTTCGGAATCCCCAGGTAGGTTTCTTGTTTGTAGAAAGTACTTTAACTTCATATGAAGATGCTGTAAATGATATAGAAACGTTATTGAAAGAATCTAATAATGTAGATGGGTTTTATAAAAAAGATGGTACAACCAATATAATATATGCAAAAGCAGCAAGAGCAAATCTTTACATTGGAGAACAACCATTTAATTTAAGATCCATTGAATCTCCGTTTGAATTAGGTAAAGAATATTATGTATACTTTTGGCTTAAAGATGGCAGTGGAGAAATATTTGTAAGTGGTAATAGTTATACAACCCTTCTAATACCCAAGGTAGAATTAGAAGTAAAGGAGTTTAGCTTTAATAGGATGGGAGAGGATCTTATAATTGAACATGAAGAAAAGGTTAAGAATAATCAACCAACTCGAGGAATAGTGGGCTATTTATTATGTCAGGAAGAAGCTATTCAAAACATATCCCTAATTTTCGAAAATACTTCTCAATATATTGCAGCAAGTAAACAAACTAATCAGTCTCCCAATTTAATATCTCTAGATAAGAAGGTTGCTTTTTTAGACTTGCCTACACTAAATGATAAACGAAAGTTTACTGCTGAATGTAATAGGATGTTTGAGAATGTTCCGGATAGTACTAAATATATACCCTATTTAATGCATGCTACTGAGAATGCTATCTTCTATAAAAAAGCAGAAGGAAAACATTTTACATGGTATGAATCAAATCACAAAGTTGACCGTACATCGCTAAATTTAGATATTGATGGAAATGGAGAAATAAAATCATTTGAAGTAAGCTATACCATAGTGTCTGATAAGTTTACTAGTATAAAGATTATGGAAAAATCTGATGTAGGTGGCGCGGAGCAATGGAACCAGGTAATTCTTGCGGCAGATGGGAGCAATAGAGGGAAAATAAAAAAGATAATGAGTCAAATAGTTCGAGGTGATAATGCCGATGCAAGAATCGAAGAAATATTTGCAATAGATAAAGATATCATAACAAGAGAAAGAGGTGAATAAATTTATAAAGCTAGCCTTTATTTTGAAGGCTAGCTTTTATCCAAGCATCATAAGACTTAACTCTTAGCGTTACTTGCTAATGCTATACAACTTTAAGTTTTTAAGTAAGCAACCAAGAAGTATTATATCATCCTTTTATCTTTCACCGCTACTACAGCTTCCTGGATTGCTTCAGCTTTGTTTGGCAATGTCCACTACATTTGCTCCTGTCAAGGTGAGATTATGCCGCGGCCATCCAGCAAAACATTAGAGCCGCTGCAAAAGGGTTGAAAAAGAGAATAAAAAGGAGTAAAATGTATGCCTAAGCAAAAATAAGATAGCTAATATGCATTTAACCTATGCTAGGCTAAGCAAACATCCCCATAGCTTTATGA